>CABFOF010000107.1_pt1 | contig 9538 bp, 13 predicted proteins | sample 3521951 | NCBI WGS metagenome assembly CABFOF01 (sample SAMEA5312450, study PRJEB27640) | indoor metagenome | biome: indoor environment; feature: uncontrolled; material: polymer tiles stone | place: Germany | collected 2014-07-07 | reverse complement strand
GTCTGAAAACGTGCCGCGACTTGATCGGCTTTCCCGTTTTGCACCCGTAATTGATTCATCACAATCCACATCATAACGTCCCCCTTTTTCACGATTGCTTTCAGTATAACGGATCGGCCAGTTCTCCTCCCACCCGGACGTCTTTAATCGAGCGTATTCGACAAACGGCGTACCTGTTCGTGCCCATCCGCATCGACGGCATGGATGTCAAAAAACAACGACCGCGGAAAAGCTTCCGGCAACGGTTGAATCGTATGGAAATGATCTTTCCGGTGGATGTCAAATGTCCGCTTGATGCCTGCGAGCGGCAACGTCTGCTCCCGTTCACCGCTTGACGTAACTTTATACGGATCAAACGTTAATTGCTGCATCGTCTGTGACGGATTTTCACCATAGGCGACAAGATATCGCTTTTGATCCGCTTCCAGCAACCGTCCCTCAAACCAGTCGGTCGGTTGCGGTGCTTGACGGATTAGATGGACGACACGATAGGTCGAATCCGTTTGTTTTAAAACAAGTAAAAACTGCACTTTTGCCGTCTTGACGAAGGCGATCGTGTGCCTGTCACCGAGCGGTTCGATCCAGTAAACTTGTTTGGTTGAGAACGGAATCGTTTCCGGTTGCTGCTTCATGACGTCGACCAGCGTTTGGGGGGTCACACCGTAAGCGTCGGGCTGCGCCGTCTGTTTTAATGGTGAGATCAGCAAACCGACGAGACAGGTGATGGCGAAGAATAACCCAATTCGTTGTTTCATGCCGAACCGGAAGACGGAACAAAGTGTTTGACGAGTGTGTACTGCGCAGAACCCGGTGGATAGTCGGGAATCACACCGGTCGTCTCGTATCCGTGTTTTTGATAAAAGGCGTAGGCCTGAAAAGAAAAGGTCGTTACAAGCACCCGTTTAACCCCTGATTGACGGGCCAGCTGTTCAATCCGGTGCAACAGTTGGCTGCCGAGACCTTGTGCGCGTAAGTTGTCCGGGAGATAAAGAAACTCCACCTCGAGCCACCCCCAATAGATTTCGCCGTAAATACCTCCGACGATCTGCTCGTCATCAAGTACCATCACATGAACGGGACGAACCCCGGTACGGCGTTTTTCGGCATGGTGCGGAGAATGTTCGTCATTGTACGTGCGGATTTTTTCTTGAAGAAATGCTTTGTAGGGACCGGATTCTTCCGTCCCTTCCTGAATGGTCAGCATCCGCGTCTCCCCCCTTCTCATTTTCCGATTGAAAAGCCATCGAAGTAACGGCCGCCGTGTTGTTCCAGCCAGCGTTCGACGAGCCGGATGACGGCTTGTTTTTGATCGAGTCGGAAATAGTCTTCAAATGCAGTCGTCAGCTGATCCGCTTCAGACGGATTGACGGCTGCCAAGCTCCGGATCAGCCATTTCCCTTGTCCGGTCCAGTGACCATGTGCCCGCAGATAAAACTGCGTTGCTTGTTCCAGTAAACGGGCCGCAATCCCGAGTCCTTCCGTCCGGTCTGTTACGCCGATGAAGTCATCCAGTAAATCCGTCAGAAAATAACGGGCCAGATTGGCTTCATTAGCTGAAAATACCGGTGGACCAGCCAGCAGCTCTGTCTCTGCCTGATGTTTCAGTGTCGTCAGGACAGGATGATCCCGAAGGATTGTCCCTTCCGCCATCATCCGTTGCATCGACGGGCGTCCCCGTTTTTTGTCCTGCTGAAAGAAGGCCAGCACCGTCGTACTGGAATGGATAAAGGCTTCGACGGGATAACCGTCCGCGATAAACGATTCCCGGTACGAGGAAGGGACCGTCTCATCGATGATGACAAGATCCAAATCCGATGTGGCGGTAGCTTGACCGCGGACAAAACTGCCGGCGAGCACTGCCGCATCACAGTTCGGATAACGCGTCGCGATGACGGCGCGTGCCGCCAAGAGCGCTTCTTGCAACCGGTCACTCATGGGTTTGATCCAACAGCATCGTGTGATCCGAAGCGAAGACCGCCAGTTCGTCCCCCGGCACAGCAACGATTGAGACGAGTCCTTCCTGCGGTAACTTCATGTCGATCGTCCAGGATTCGTAATAAGTGTCAGAACCGTTGATGACAAGTGTTTTACCGGAGCTGAACGTCAGGAACAGGTGCGGTGCGGCCTTGCCGATGCGGACGGCGATGATGCGTTCAGTATGTAATCTTACAATCAGTTGCAACATCTCTTCTTTTGGCATATGTCGGACAACCCAGTCCTTCGTCGATTCGACGTCACCGTAATACAGACGGTCGGTTTCAATCCGGATGGAGATGTCGGGAATTGTTGCATCATATAGATTAATCAATTCGATGCTTGTGAAGCCTGTCAAGTGGACAGTGGCAATTTGCGTTCCTGTTAAGTAGGTCGAGACAAGCTTACGGGCCAGTTGATGATCTTCCTTATTCATAATTACACCTCTTTATAAAATATTCGATAGTTGAAATAAATAGAAAGATATACTTTCGGTACTTTTACCCTCTCAATTTACCACATATTAGTAAAGGGCGGGAGAGGGCAACAAAAAACAGATGCCCGCCACGCGGGCGTCATCTGTTTAGTCGTGCTTAGTTGGCCTTTTTTAAGATGTTGAGTAGCCACTTCTGAAGATCCTTGCCACCTTCGTAAAACGAACAATCACGGAGTTCGATCGTATGTCCACCCGCTTGGATCAACTCGTTAAACGTGTTTCCGAGATCACGGTTCTCCCATTGACGCTCATCATTGAGATACTTGAAACCGAAGTTACACTCGACGTTGAAGATGATATGGAACGGTTCCTTAAACGACTGGACGGCACGGATCATCTCAAGGAGAATCATCCGCTTCGGTGTTGATTTTTTGAATGTATCGATGACGGTTGTCCGTCGTCCGTGAAATTCGACGACGCGGACGGCGCGTCCTTCATCCGCTTTGAAATCATAACTCGTCCGAATCGAGACGATGATTTCGCGTTGATCTTGTTGTTGCATCGTATACCACTGCCTTTCTCTCGTTTGAGTATACCACCACCCTCCCCCCGCCTTGAAGTGTTATTTCACAATCCGTCCCAAGAACGATTGAAACCTCCTATTATTTGTCTTATAATGAAAAATATGCTGAAAGGAGACCGATTGTGAAACCGTTATTTTCCATTATCCTGACGATTTGTTTAATTTTTACGGGCTGTTACTGTACGCTTGACGAGCAGACGGACGGACCCCATTTCAAATCGCGTGCTCGGACGATCTCGAAGTACCATACGTTTGACATCGAATTTTCAAAAGGCTTGCGACCGGACCAAGTTTCAAACCGGACCGTCACGATCACGGATTCGACCGGTGAACGGATGCAGACGGAGCTTGAAATCATCGACGGCAAGGAATTGCGGATCAAACCGCCCCGCTCCGGTTACCAAAAAGGCCGCCGGTACATCATACATATCCGGGATTCGATCGACGCACGTAAACAAGTAAAAAGCAATACGATAAAAGAACGGACCTTCACTGTTGATCGTTAAACAGGAAGCTCCGTTCTTTTTTAGTCGGCGCGTTTTGGAAAAATCGTATAGCTGACGGCAATCAGTCCGTCGACCAGAAGGACAAGGAACCAGATCTGAACCGTTTGCAGCAAGGCTTCAGTCTGTTTGAAGTCGGCAATCCAAAAGATCATCCCGGCCAACAACACACTTCCAATGATGAATGCCGTCAGGTGGCGGACAAACCCTTCGCGCTCCCGCTGCGCCTTGGAGCGGGCGTCGCGGACGACGTCTTTACGGAGAATGAACCGTTGGTAAGTCTGATCCGCCCACGCAATCAGCGATTTACCGAAGGCGAGTGAGACACCGATATAGATGGCGGCGACACCATGGGCCCACGTCGCTTCCGTCCCTTGCCTTAAGTCGTAAACGGTCAAAACAAGCAAGACAAGATCGATGACCGGCGACATCGCCATCAGGCGCAGTCCGAGTCGTTGTTTCCGCCAGCCATAGCGGACGATCAGTCCGGCAAGGATGAAGACCCAAAACATGATTTCACACACGATGATGCCCCATGCAATTCCGTTCATATTGATTCCTCCTTTTTTTAATACGGGTGTATTATAAAAATATCACATCCAACTCCGGTTGCCTATCGTTTTAATACATTTGTATCAAAAAAATGGTATACTGACGTCATGCCAAAACAAGTCGATCACGAAAAAAGACGACGCCAAATCGCAGAAGCGACCTGGCGTCTCATATCAACTGAAGGAATTGAACAAGCGACCGTCCGTAAGATTGCCCAGGAAGCCGGTTTATCGCTTGGTGCGTTACGGCATTACTTTGCAACTCAAGACGAGTTGCTCCGCTTTTCGATGGCACTCGTCTCGGAACGGGCGCAACAACGGATTACCACCATCTTCGAACAAGGAGGTCCGCCGAAGCAAGTCATGCTCGATGTTTTACTGGAAGTGTTGCCGTACAAAGAAGAATACCAGCTCGAAATGAGCGTGTGGTTCCAATTCATGATGGCGGCCTATCGTTCTAAAACCGATACCGGCACGGATGATATTTTCCGGATGTGCCTCGTCCTGCTCGAACGGTTGCCGGCAGGTACGTTACGGGACGGAATCGATGTCCGGCTTGAGGCCGAGCGGTTGGCGGCATTGATTGATGGTCTGGCGTTTCATGCCTTATTCCGACCGGAACGGTTGACGAAAGACCGCTTGAAGACGATTCTTGTCCACCACCTGAACACCATTTTCCAGTCATGACGACACCCCGCCGCCCTCCTCTCAGGAGTGGACGACGGGGTGTTGTTTGCGTCGGCGGCGTTCTGCCAGGTGAAGCGATCCGGAACGCATCAGACCAAAGCCGATGAAGGCGAGCCAAACACCGTGATTGCCGATCCAGTTGATGGACAGTAGCAGCACGGCGAACGTGATGAATCCTTGAATCATCGAGTTCCGGACCGGTTTCGCTTGGGCGCGTCCGGCGAACACCCCTTCATACAGCATCGCAAACCCACCGGTCAGCGGGAACAGGAGAATCCAGCCGTAGTAGGCACCGGCGACAATCAAAAGTTCCGGGTCAGCCGAAAACAAGCGGAGAAAAGGTTGCTGGAACAGAAACAACAGGAGCATGATGAGGGCAATCGACGCCAAACCAAACTGGCCGGGTCAGCCGGACACTTTGTTGATAGCCCGCTTCATCGTTGCGTCCGCGCGCTCGTCCGACAAGAATCGTCGAAGCACTACCGAGCCCGCCAAACCAGTACGCGATGACATACTGCATTTGTAACAGGATCGCATTGGCCGCCAGAATGTCCGGTCCAAACGACGCTCCGGTCCGGGTGAACCAGCCGGTGACGAGCAAAAGAAAAATCGTTCGGATGAACAAGTCGGCGTTGACGCTAAAAAACTGCCGGTAGTCCTGAAGGCGGAATAACAGTTGCCGGTACGTCGGTTTCCAAATCAGTTGCCGGACAATAAAGGATAAGGCCAAAAACACGGTACAGACTTCGGCGATCAGTGTCGCAGCAGCGACGCCGGCAACACCGTAATCAAGACCGACCACGAAGATGACGTCCAGCCCAATGTTGATGATATTACTCACGATTTGAATCATCAGAGCCCGTTTCACCTGCCCCTGTCCAATCAGCCAACCGAGTACCGCATAACCGATCAAGACGAACGGCGCACCGTAAATCCGGTAATCGATGTATGTGTTGACGTCCGACAACAATGAGGCGGGTGCGGCCAACAGGTATAATCCGGCAGATGCCAAAGGGGCGCGGCAGACAATCAAGATCAGACCGATTACCAGTCCCAGCAGGACCGGGCGGTATAAAGCAAACTGTAACGAGGTCTCATCGTGGTGGACACTCGCTTGGGCACTGAAACCGGTGGTGCTGACCTTCAAGAATCCGAACAGCCAGTAAATCGTGTTAAAAAAGACGGCGCAAAGCGCGATGCCGCCGATTGCCGCGGCATCTCCCGTCTGACCGATCACGATCGTATCCGTGACGCCAAGCAACGGTGTCAGGATACTCGACAAGATCAACGGATAGGCCAGCACCCCATACTGCCGGGCCGTAACTGGTGCCGTCACCACGATGCCGCCTCAATGAACGCCTTGGTGTAATCGGGGCGGTTCGGATTCCGTTGCTCCATCGTATCGAACCAATCGGTGATCCGACCATCCTGCAGCACCAGAATTTCGTCGCACAGGGCCGTCACACAGTCGAGCTGATGGGAAATGAAGACGTACGACATCTGCAAGGACTGTTTTAAGTCCTGCAACAAATCGATCATCTCACGCAAGGCGAGCACATCGAGTCCGGTCGTCGGTTCATCCAGAACGATGACGGCGGGCTCGATCGAAATCGCCCGGGCGATCGCCATCCGCTGCAATTGACCGCCGCTAAGTGCCGCCGGCAGTCGATCGAGCAGGGAGTCGTCCAATCCGACAGCGGCCAGCAATTCGGCTGTCAGACGCTCTTCCGATTCATTTGAGAAATGGTTCAAGTCCGGTTGATGCAGACGATACGGTTCAAGCAGCGAGCGGCGCATCGTCCAATCCGGATTAAAGGAGCCGTGTGGATGTTGAAAAACGGCTTGAATATGCCGGCGTCGGGACCGCTGCGATCGGGTTGAGAACGGTTGTCCGAGCAACAGGACTTGTCCGTCGTCCTGCGCCTGCAGTTGCAATAACACCCGGGCTAACGTCGATTTCCCGCTCCCGCTTTCGCCGATGATGCCGAGGGATCGACCGGCGGAGAGCGCAAACGTGACATCGGTCAGGACGGGTTGATTCCGGTAACGGACCGAGACATGCTCGACCGTCAATAATACGGACATCTTCATGCCTCCTCTTATAAGTGCCTGTTAGTATACAAAGCCTGGGTATAGGGATGCCGGCTCGCGTGAATCGTCTCCGGAGTGACGGCATCGATGATGGTTCCCTCTTTCATGATATACAACGTATCCGCATAATGTAAGGCATGGGCCAGTTCGTGGGTGACGAATAGGACCGTCGCCGCCGTTTGTTGTTGGTAATTGCGGAGCCAGTCCAATAGTTGCCGGGTCGCGACCGGATCGAGGGCCGTCGTCAGTTCATCGGCTAAAAGGAGGCGCGGTTTCAGGAAAACAGCAAGGATGATCGCCATGCGTTGGAGTTGTCCGCCGCTGAGTTGATGCGGCAGACGGTCCAGTAAGTCGATGTCGAGACGGAATGAGCGCAGTAACGATTCCGTCTGTTCTTTATCGTAGGCGACATGATGTGCCCGGCACAGATCGCGCATCGTTTCCTTGATTGTCAAAAACGGGACAAAGGACTGCTGGTAGTGTTGCGGAATGTAGCCGATCTCCCGTCCCCGCACCCAGTCCTCCCCTTCTGCAAACGTCACCGTTCCACCGACCGACAGCGTTTCCGGTACCAATCCGAGCAAGTGTTTCAGCAGGAGGGTTTTGCCGCTTCCGCTCGCACCGATCAGACAGATGAATTGATTGGCCGGAAAATCGACGGTGATGGCATGCAACAACGGCTTAGTCGGTGCCGTGATCGTCACGTGATGCAGTTGAATCATGTTCATGCTCCTTTCTTTGCCGTCTGCTGTTGCAGACGGCGGTTCCACCACATCGAAGCACTGACCGTCAGGACGATACACAATCCGGGCCAGATCATGAATCGGGGGGCGGCCTGAAAATACGGACGGGCTTCATTTAACATCGCTCCCCATTCGGGTACGGGAGGCTGGACACCCAAGCCGATGTAGGAGAAGGCGGACAAAAATAAGATGATTTTCCCGATGTCGACACTCATCAACACACGGACTTGCCGCAGGACGGGCCATAACAGATGGCGCCGGACGATCATCGCATCCGATAATCCGTTTACCCGTGCCATCCAAATGTACTCGGATTGTTTCGTCGACGAGACGATTGTTTCCGTGAGCCGGGCATAGGACACCCACTTGATCAATAAGATGGCCAGGACGAGACTGTTGATTCCGGCACCTAACAATCCCGCCAAGACGAGAGCGAGCACCGTATCCGGGAAGATGATCAGACTTTCTTCGATCCGGTGAATGATCCGTTTCAACAGACCGCCGTAGTAACCGGCAAACAATCCGAGAACCGTTCCGACGGTTGCCGTCAACAACACGGTCACCCCACTGAACAAAAAAGAAATCACTCCCGCCAGAATCAAGCGGGCCAGAAAGTCACGTCCCAGGGCATCCGTCCCGAGCCAATGCTGCATCGAGCTCGATGCGAGGCGTTGCGTGACGTCCGTCGTGTAAGGCGAGTGGGTGCCGAGATAGATCAGCAGAATCCCGATCCACACGCTGAAGATGAACCAAAGCAGCCGCTTCATCTCATGCCACCTCCCCGCCAATCGGGACGCAGATGTTGCGTCACCAGTCGCATGATCACGTTCAGCGCCACGATGATGGCCGTCGTCAGCAGGATATACCCTTGAATCAGCGGATAATCCCGTTGCAAGACGGCGTCGACCATCAATTTCCCGACGCCCGGATAGGCGAACAGGACTTCGAGCACGACGACGCCACCGGCCAGGCTGCCGAGCGATAAGGTAAAGACGGCGAGGACCGGAGGCAGACTCCCGCGAAAGGCGTATTTCCAAAAAATCGTCTGTTCAGAGAGCCCGCGGGCACGGGCAATCTGAATGTACTCTTTTGCGAGTTCCGTCTGTAAATTAACCCGTAACAGCTGGATGTAGACACTGGCTAACGCCAAACTGAGCGAGACAGCCGGCAAGACGATGGATAATGCCCCGTCCCGCCCCATGACGGGTAACCACGGCAGACGGATGGCAAACCAATCGGTCAAGACGAGTCCGATCCAAAAGCTCGGGACAGCCGCACCGATCAGGGACACACCGTCAGCAGTCAGTCGGACGACGTGTCGGTTGGAACGGGCACTCCATGTTCCGAGCGGTACGGCGAGAAGCAGGGCAAGCACCAAGCCGCTTCCGGCGATTTCAAAGGTTGCCCGGTAACTTTCTCCCAACATCAATAAAACCGGCCGTCCGGTCATGAACGATTCTCCGAGATCGAGTCGACCGACCCGGCTCAGCCAGTCGATGTACTGGGCCAGCAACGGTTCGTGAAAACCGAGTTCCCGGCGGACCGTCTCGATTTGTTCCGGTGACGCACTTAATTCGTCGATATTGAGCAACGTCAAGACCGGATCCCCCGGTAAAAAGCGTAAAAGCGCAAAACTGCCGAAGGTCATGAAAAACAGAAAAAACAGGGCTTCCCCTGTTTGACGGACGAAGAGACGTCCCATCTTACCGTACCTCGAGCTGATTCGTGATCATGTAGTATTCGCTTTTTTCCGTTTTCCAGCCTTTGACGTGAGTCTTGTCGTAGGCGACGAGCGTCGACGGATGGAGTAAAAAGCTGTTCAGTTGCTTGGCATCAACCTCGCGGGCAATCTGTTCAGCGAGGACATTTCGTTCTGCAGGCTTGACGGTTCGCTTCAGACGATCAAGTTGTCGTGTCAGTGACGGGTCGTTGACACCGCTGAAGTTCAATCCCCCCTGCGGATGATACGT
>CABFOF010000825.1_pt1 | contig 9639 bp, 10 predicted proteins | sample 3521951 | NCBI WGS metagenome assembly CABFOF01 (sample SAMEA5312450, study PRJEB27640) | indoor metagenome | biome: indoor environment; feature: uncontrolled; material: polymer tiles stone | place: Germany | collected 2014-07-07 | reverse complement strand
CCGGCAATCAGACGTGTAATCATGAACAGCGACAGCGCCGGAATGAAGACAAGCTGACAGCCTGATTTGACGCCGTCAAGCGTCAACGGGAAGACAATCCGACGGAACGTCATGAAGTTTGAAGCCCCGAGATCACGTGCTGCGAAGACAAGCGATGGATTGAGTTTTTCAAGCGCATTAAAAATCGGCAGAATCATAAACGGAATGAAGATGTAGACGGAAACGAACACAAAGCTGAAATCCGTGAACAAAATCTGTTGCCGACCTATGCCGATCGCTTCAAGCGTCTGGTTCGCCAGTCCGTACGTGCTGAACAGACCGATGAAGGCATACGCTTTAAGCAGTAAGTTGATCCATGTCGGTAAGATGATCAACAGTAACCAGAGTTGCTTATGTTTCGTTTTCGTCAGCAGATACGCTGTCGGATAACCGATAGCGAGTGAAAACACCGTGATTAAAAACGCATACCAAAATGAACTTAGCGTCATCGTCAAATAGGTGGAGCCAAAGAACTTTTGGTAGTTAATGAGCGAAAAGTTCCCTTCAAGATCCAAAAACGAATAATAGACGACAAGGACGATCGGTGCGATGACGAACAACACAATCCAAAAACTATACGGGATGAGGTACCAGTTGCGTGTTTTTTGCATCAGAGCACCCCGTCGTAGGATTCCAGACGTTTATCAAATTCCTCTTCCGTCTCATTCAGACGCATGACGTGGATCGCTTCCGGATCAAACGTCAGACCGATTTGCTCACCGACGGTCGCTTTTTTCGTACTGTGAACGAGCCACTCGTTTCCGACCTCGTCCATGCAGGCAATCTCATAATGAACGCCGCGGAATAACTGGGAATCGACCGTGACACGTAACTTCCCTTGCGCAACACCCGTGATCTCCAAATCTTCCGGACGGATGACGATTTCAACCGGCTCATTCAACTCAAGCCCCCGGTCGACACAATCAAATTCGTTTTCCGCGAACGATACGCGATAATCCGACAGCATCCGGCCCGGGATGATGTTCGATTCGCCGATGAAGTCCGCGACGAAGCGGTTGATCGGTTCATCGTAAATATCCGTCGGTGTTCCCGATTGTTGAATCAGACCGTGATTCAGGACAAAGATTTCATCCGACATCGCCAGTGCTTCCTCTTGGTCGTGCGTGACGAAGATGAACGTGATGCCGAGACGACGCTGTAAATCACGTAGTTCATATTGCATCTCGGTCCGGAGTTTTAGATCGAGTGCCGATAACGGTTCATCCAGCAAGATGACTTCCGGCTCATTGACGATGGCCCGGGCAATCGCCACCCGTTGGCGTTGCCCGCCTGACATCTCCGTGATTTCCCGCGACTCATATCCGGACAAGTTGACGAACTTCAACGCATCAAGCACACGTGTCTTGATTTCCGCTTCTTTCATCTTCTTGATCCGTAAACCAAATGCGATGTTTTCAAAAACATTCAGGTGTGGGAACAAGGCATAGTCTTGGAAAACCGTATTGACCTGTCGTTTATTGGCAGGAACATCATTGATCCGTTTCCCGTTAAATAGAATATCGCCTTCCGTCGCCTCCGTGAATCCGGCGATTAAGCGTAAGACGGTGGTCTTTCCGCAACCCGATGGTCCAAGCAAGGTATAGAATTTCCCGCGTTCGATCTCAAAACTGACCCGATCGAGGACGGTCTGGTCGTCAAACCGTTTTGTCACGTCTGTAAATTGAATGATTGTGTTCTCTGCCAAGTTCTGTTCCTCCTTATAGGTACGAATCCGTTGCCGTGACCAGTACCTTTGTCTTCATATCCGATTCGTTTCGTAATTGATGAATTTCCGAAGCTTTATAGTATAATGTCTCGCCTTGAGCTGCGATATAGGATTGTCGTCCCAGCTGAAGTGTCACACGTCCTTCTAACACGTAGACAAACGTCTCGGCTCCTGACGGTTCGTATGTCTTGAACGCGCCTCCTGGCGCCAACTGAAGCAACACCGGTTCCATATCTTTCTCGTTTGATTCTGGTATCAACCACGTCACGTGATACCCTTGTTCTATATCTTCATAACTCGTGACATCATTTTGTGCATAGACGACCTTTTGATTTAATGTATCCTCATCGAAAAAATCTTTTGCGGAGATACCGAGTACTTCGAGCAGGCTGAATAAGGTCTCAATTGACGGTGAACTGATTTCACGTTCAATCTGCGAGATGTATCCTTTACTCAAATCCGTTCTTTCCCCGAGCTCTTCTTGTGTCAGCCCTTTTTGAAGACGCAGATTCTTGATTTTATTGCCGATCGTACGCAATCCACGCCCTCCTTTTGATTCGCTAGTTTAGTATAAGACGACTTTAAGTTTACTAATCACGTACCGATTATAGCGTATTCCGTCAATTAATCAACTAAAATGTTTTAAATTTTCCGAGGTTCATTTGACAGCGATAACGCTTACACCTACAATTAATATCAGGTACTAAAACAAGGAGGAGACAGCATGAAAATCGCATGGATTACAGACAGTACAACCATTTTACCGGACTCGATCGCCGGCCGTGACGACCTGACCGTCGTCCCGCTTCTCGTCATGAAGGATGGCGAGAGTTTTGTCGACGGCGTCGACGTCCAAGCAGAAACCGTTTATGAATGGATTGGTGCCAAGCATAAGGTGACGACAAGCCAACCATCGATCGGAACGTTCACCGAACACTATGAACGCTTAAAAGAACAGTACGATATCGGCTTTGCCGTTCATCTATCCAGTGAACTGAGCGGTACGTACAATGCTTCGGTCCAAGGAGCAGAGATTGCCGGTTTTCGGTTGATTGCCATCGATTCCCGTTGCGGAATCTATCCGGCAGGTCAACTGTTGGCGGAAGCGATCGAAATGGCAGCAACAGGTGCTGCCGTCGAAGACATCGAACAATACATTCTGAACCGTCGACTCGATCATCATATTGAATTTACTGTCGCCAATTTGGATCAACTGCAGGCCGGAGGGCGGATTTCTTCGACAAAGGCGTTTGTTGGTAACCTGCTTCAACTCCGTCCCCTGTTCCATTTCGAAGACGGAAAAATCGTACCGTATCAGACGGTCCGGACGTTCAAAAAAGCACATGCCAAGATTTTTGATCACCTCGTCGAGATGCTCGAGAGCGGCACCGTGACCGATGTCTCGTTGTTTCATGCGACTGCGTACGACTTGGCACTCGAGTGGAAGACGGCACTTGAGCAACGGTTTGACGTCACGGTCCGAATCGATAATCTGACGCCTGTCCTCGGTTCCCACACCGGGAATCCGGCGATCGGCATGTCCTTCCTCAATCCGACGAGCCGACGCTGATGTCTAGAAATTCCGGAATCCGGGTAAACCTCCTTTAGAGATTAAAGGAGGTTTTTGTTTTGAAAAACAAATGGATTTGGCTCAACTGGCTTGGTTTTGTCTTCACGATTGCCATCAATGCGTTAGACGGTGGAAAAACAGGTCGCATTTCGGATACGATTTCGACACTCTTCAAACCCGCAGGTTACGCATTCTCGATTTGGGGATTGATTTATGCAATTTTACTCGTTTGGTTGATTTTACAGACGATTCCAAAGTTCAAGGAACATGAGATTGCGAAGAAAATTGGTCCATGGTTCTTGATCAGCTGTCTGTTTAACGCTGCTTGGATCGTCACGTTCTCATTCAAATTGTTCCCATTGTCTGTCGTCGTCATCGTTGGTTTGTTGCTTTCGTTAATCGTCATCTATTCGAAAATCGATCGCGAAACAAAAGCCTTACGCTTTAAGCTTCCGTTTTCGCTCTACCTCGGTTGGGTGTCGGTCGCAACCATCGCCAACATCTTCCTGACACTCGATACAGAAAACATCAACTCCTTGCTTGGCATCGGGGATGCCGGTTGGACGATGATCATGCTGGGTGTCGGTGTCGTCGTTGCTTTGTTGTTCATGTTCGCGAACCGCGATCCAATCTATCCGCTCGTCTTCGTCTGGGCCTACATCGCGATCAACTTCCAGTCAGATAACGGGTTGGTCGATACGGTCGTCTTAGGCAGCGTCGTCGTTTTACTCGCCGGATATGTCTTCTTGCTCGTCCGGATGCGCCGCCAAGTACACGTGAGCAAGTAACGTTATTTTCCGTTCCGTTCGGCGTATACTAGTATCAAAGGAGTGAATGTCATGCACATCACATTTACAGAAGCTGCTCTTGGTCGCATCGACCAATTACGCGGCGATACGACAGGTCAATTGCATCTCTACTACGATACAGAAGGTTGTGGTTGCGGGAACTCCGGTATCTTTAGCATCCGCCTTGTCCCTGCCGCAACAGACGAAGATATGACGATCGACTCAAACGTTGGTCCCGTTCTCGTCAAACGCTGGTCGAGTCACTTTCTCGATCAAGAGATGACCCTCGACTACAACGCCGAGAAGAAATCACTGATTTTAAAAAGTGACGGTCAATATTTCAATACGAATGTTCTTGTCACGGATCAAACCGGCTGTCAGCTGACGGCTAATCGATGAATCAAAAAAGGCAGCTTCCTTTGCGGAAGCTGCCTTTGTAGTTAGATGGACAGACAGGAGCTGGGTTGATTACAGAGCGAGTCGTATCGTAAATGTACTGCGATTCTGTCTGCATCTTGCACGAGTCGAACAAATCCCTGCCCGGAATCTGTTCATGAAGCTGTTGCGTCCCCCATGATCACACGCATTGTACCCGCGTGCTTATCTAGTATACGTATAAAACAGTAAAACGGATTTCTTTTTTGACAGTTTCAGCCGACATTCAGAACCGTTCGTTCGATCGTCTGCTGGTCCAAATCCTTGACCTGAACCGGGCGGCTGTAATAGTACCCTTGTCCATAATCACACCCCAGACGTTTGAGGAATTCATGTTGTTCGAGCGTCTCGACGCCTTCCGCAACGACCTCAATCCCGAGACTCTTCGCTAGCTGAATGATCATCTCCGTGATCGCCGTCCCCCGCTCATCATGTGGGACCTCATCAATGAAAGATTTATCAATCTTCAGAATGTCGATCGGCAGATGCTTCAAGTGCGTCAACGAAGATAAGCCGGTTCCGAAATCATCGAGCGCAATCGTCAAACTCAACTGCTTCAATTCTCCCAGCATCAAGAGTGCCCGTTCCAAGTTCTCCATGACGGACGTCTCCGTGATTTCAAGTTGCAGTTGCAGCTCCCCACCATTTTTCAGTGAGTGATGGACGATTTCCTTGATCATCAAGTTGTGTGATTCGGACCGGAAATGCATCGCCGACAGGTTGACCGAGACTTGCCGGATGAAGTGATTTTCTTCCCGCCAGACTTCCATCTGATTGACGGTTTCCTGGAGCACCCACTGCGTCAACCGATGAATCAGACTGTATTTTTCCGCAAGCGGAATGAATTCTGCCGGTGAGATGAATCCAAACTTCGGATGATTCCAACGAATCAAAACTTCCGCCTGTTCCACTTTTCCTGTCGCTAATGCAATTTTCGGTTGATAAACCAGATTAAATTCTTTAAAGTCCGTCATCGCCCGTCGTAACGAACCGACGATTTGCTGTTCCCGGCGGTCGGAATGGAGCGCTTCATCGTAAATGACGAAACGGTCGCGTCCTTCATTTTTTCCGGCACGTAGAGCACTCTCCATCTGACCAATCCGCATCTCCAACGTATCATCCGGATTCGGGACGATGATGCCGATCGTCGCTGTCAGATGAATCTCTTGTCCTTCCAGCGAAATCGGTTGCCGAATCGCTTCCAACACGTCAGTGAATGCTGGGTCGAGCTGGTCCGGATCAATGTTTTGAATCAGGAAAAACTGGGTTCCGTTGTACCGGATACACGCTTCATCCTCTTGCAGTAACCCTTTAATCCGATCCGCAAATTGACGAATGACAGCATCTCCTTGATCAAAACCAAACGTATCATTGATCCATTTGTAACCATCCAGATCAAGTAAGGCCATCGCCATATGCTGTTTGGTCCGGCTGTACTGGGCATCGACTTTGTGCATGTGATGATCGAGCCACCGCCGGTTGTGAAGACCCGTCAAGTGGTCGGTATACGCCATCACCTGCAAGGCCCGACGTTCGAGATGTATATACAATCCAACAATCAGAATGATGATGATGAATACAGGAATGGCCACATTGCTCAGGACATTCGATGTCACCGGACCTGCTGCGAGATCAACGTTTGAATTACTCGGAGTACAAAACGTCGTTCCGAGCATACCGACATAATGCATCGTTGAAATACCAAATCCCATCACGATCGCGACGGGAATCAAAATCCGTTTTTTCTTGACATGACGTGTCACGTAGAGCAACAGCAGTGCCACATAGGCGACCGTAATCGCAATCAGGACCGATAAGATGAACAACGTTGCGTCATACCGGACATCGCCGTCGAACTGCATCGCGATCATCCCGAGATAATGCATCATCGCAATTCCGACGCCCATGAAGGTCCCGGCAACCATCACCTTTTTCCAGGTGAGCTCTGAATAATATAATAAATGAAAGGCAATCCATGCGGCCGTCACGGCGGGTACGATCGACAAAAACATCAAGAACCAGTCATAACTGACCGGGACTGCCAACTCAAATGCCCCCATCCCGACAAAGTGCATGCCCCAAATGGACAATCCCATTGTTAATGACGATAAAAACAGTGCGCGTTTTTTTAAAAAGGTTGCCTTGGCTAACCGGCGATTTAATTCAAGAGAAGCATAGGATCCGACGATGGCAACGATGACCGATAGGATGACCAATGTCTCTTCATAGTGTTTTGTTAAGATGATCCATTCATTCATGGTAAGTGCCTCTCTTTTTGACTGACATTCCTATTAGTATCGTCTACTTGCCGTCATTTCTTCAGTCTTCTTCCGAAATTTCATCAGAATCAATCTGCTTTTTCTAAAATAGATGGACAAACTCGAAAAAGGACAAAAAAAAGATGCCGGAATTCCGGCATCTCGTGTGAGCATTTTTTATAAAGCGACAGAAGCTACGATTTCACCGGTCGGTTTTTCTAAATCCGGTTCCGGTTCGACGGTGATGGCGACGGCATCAATCGCTCCGTCTCCTTTCAGCGGGAAGACCGCAGCGGCTTCTCCGTCTTGTTCAATGACTCCGTTCGCGCGTGGGGTGTCCCCTTGAATCGTCCAGAGCTGATATAACTCCCCTTCTTTTAAAGGCGGTAAATCTTTTAGTTGAACGAGCATATATTCCTGATCATCTTTCGTAAAGATCATGCTGGATCCCTTGATGGAGGCGGTACTCTCAAAGTTGCCCATTCCTTTGACTTCGTCCATCGCGAACTCTTCCTCCGGCGAAGCTTCGTCCTGTGAAAGGAAATACGCGTTGGCACCAAGTGACAGGATTAAAGCAGCCGCAATACTCATCAACCATCCGAGCGGGACGGAACGTTTTTTCTTTTTCTCGGTTTGAGCGGTTTCGAATTCGGAAACGTGTGGCGTTTCCTGACGAACGGGCTCGTTCGATGTCGACTCCAGTGGTTCTTCAGTCGGACGGGCAGATCCGAGGACCTCCCCGAGAATTCTTGATTTCATGCCTGCTGGTACCGGTCGTGCCGGAAGCGATTCCGCGATGGGGAGCATCAAGTCTTGCATCTCTTGAAGCGCCTGCTTACAGTCATCACAAGTTGCCAAGTGTGCTTCGAACGCGTCGCGATCGCTAGCTGATAATGTGCCGTTGAAGTAGTCGATTAAGTCATGACAACGTTCTTCCATCAACGTTCCCTCCCGTCTATTATTTTTCGGAGTGATTGGATGGCACTCCTGATTCTCGTTTTTACCGTTCCGAGCGGTAAATTCAATTGATCTGAGATTTGTTGCTGGGTCAATCCTTTAAAGTAAACCAGTTCAATCAACTCCTGTTGATCCGGTTTTAATTCGCTGACGGCATCCCGGACTTCCGAAGCGGTCTCCCGTTCGATGACAGTGCGTTCGACGGGTTCATCGAATCCACCATCCCGTTCCTCGACTTCGATCGTCGGTTGTCGTTTTTCACGTCTTAAACAGTCAAGAGCGGCATTGCGGGTAATCGTTAATATCCAAGAGGAGAACTTTCCTTTATCGGTATTAAAATCAACGCGTCCGTTCCATATCTTCATCCAGACTTCTTGAATGACTTCTTCTGATAAACGATCGTTATTCGTAAAGCGATGAGCGAATGAGAACAAAAGCCTTTCGTACTTTTCGTAAAGTGCTTCCAGAGCCAGTTCATCTCCACTGCGCATCTCATGATAAAGCGATTCATCGGATTGAGTATGCATCCTTCTCCTCCTTGTGATCAGTCAGCCTTATCATATAGTATACGCAAGCTGACGCGAAATCGTTTTAGTTTTTTATCTTTTTTCATTTTTTTGTCCACCACATCCATATTCCCTATTCTACTAAAAAATATAGCTCAAAAAGCGGTTGGATTGACAGCAATACCATGATGGGCATAGCATAAAGGTATCGAATAGACGGATTGCATCTTAGAATGGAGGAAAATGAATGGATTACGATCGGAAAATGAAGAATCGGGTCAGCCGCATCGAAGGACAACTTCGTGGTATCTTGCGCATGATGGAAGAAGGACAAGATTGCCGTGATGTCATCACCCAATTGTCCGCTGCGCGTTCCGCGATCGACCGGACGATCGGCGTCGTCGTCAGCTCGAATCTCATCGAGTGTGTCAAAGAAGCGGAACAGTCCGGTGAAGGACAAACTGAAGAATTGGTCAAGGAAGCGGTCAACTTACTTGTCAAAAGTCGTTGATCGTCCCTTTGGATCGTTTACTTGCCCTACTCCGTCTGAATGCGGAGCAGGGCATTTTTGATTCTCTTCATTTAGATGTTTTGCAATCAAGATAAAAAGGAACATTAAAAGGCATGCCTAAAGTGAATTGAATATGAGGAGGAATCGACCATGACCATGTATCAGCTCGATCAAGACCACAGCTCCATTTCATTCTCAGTCAAACATATGATGATTTCAAAAGTAAAAGGCGAATTCCGTGATTTTACGTTTGATGTCAGTGGGGAAGCGCATGATTTAGAACATGCCTCCGCTGTCGTGACGATTCCAGTCGCAACCATCGATACTCGTAGCAATGACCGCGATACGCATCTGAAATCTGCCGACTTTTTTGATGTCGAGCAATATCCGAACATTACTTACCGCGTGACTTCGTTTAAAAAACACTCCGGTGACGAATATGAAGTCACGGGTGATCTGACGATTAAAGACGTCACACGGACGGAAACGTTTAAGGTCGAGTATGAAGGCAGCGGCGTCGATCCTTGGGGCAATACACGATCCGGTTTTGAAGTGGACGGTAAAATCAAACGCGAAGATTATAACCTGACATGGAATGTCGCACTCGAAGCTGGTGGCGTCTTGGTCGGCAGTGATGTGAAGTTCCAATTGCACCTCGAATTCATTCACGCTTAATCATTAATCAATTCACGTAACAGTATTTGTAGGGGGAAATGATATGACAGTGTCACTTTTTATTGATGTTTCTTGTAAGACCGGTGAATCACCGGTGTTCGATGCCAAAACAAAACGATTTTATTTCGTCGATATTCCGGGTCAGCTTCTTTTTTCATATGATTTAACGACAGA
>CABFOF010000531.1_pt1 | contig 9648 bp, 11 predicted proteins | sample 3521951 | NCBI WGS metagenome assembly CABFOF01 (sample SAMEA5312450, study PRJEB27640) | indoor metagenome | biome: indoor environment; feature: uncontrolled; material: polymer tiles stone | place: Germany | collected 2014-07-07 | reverse complement strand
TAGCTATAAGAAACTCGCTCGACATTGTGGCGCTCTGCGTCTAGCTTGACTACAAACACCGATGGATACGTCTCAACGAGCGTTCCGATTCGGGTTACGACCTTTTTACGACCGCCGCTTGCTTTTAGCGTCAGTCTTTCACCAACATGTGTTTCAAAAACATGTCTGATTTCGTTCAACGTCTTTGGCATACGCTTCACCTCACTAATATTTATTATAGCATATGAATTAAATATTAGAAAGGGCAAATATTATATCCGTTCTTTTGTCTACCGTCAACGTTTTTTAATCGGCAAAAGTGCGTCGGCCAGCTGTGCGAATTCCTGCAGACTGAGTGTCTCACCACGACGGCGCGGATCGATTCCTGCTTCGTGCAACGCTGCCTCAACCGCCTCTTTCTCCGCTTTTCCGAAGTGACTGGATAAGTTATTCAAAATCGTCTTCCGACGTTGCGCGAAACTGGCACGCGTTACTTCAAAGAACAACTTCTCATCCAACGTCTTAACGGCCGGTTCCTTTCGGATGTTCAGACGGATGACAGCCGAATCGACGTTTGGCGCCGGAATGAACACGTGTTTTGGAACCGTGAAGCATACTTCCGCTTCCGCATAGTATTGAATGGCAATCGATAACGAGCCGTAGGCTTTTGTCCCCGGTTTCGCTCCGATTCGTTCCGCCACCTCTTTTTGAATCATCATGATCAATGTCCGGAACGGTGTCCGTGCTTCCAGAATCCGCATGATGATCGGCGTCGTCACATAGTATGGAAGGTTCGCGACGACCGCAAGATCGGTAATACCTTGTTGCGTGAATTCCTGATCGACGATTGTCTCAAGATCGAGCTCGAGCGCATCACCATGGATGACCTTGACGTGAGGATACGGTGCCAGTGAATCATCCAGGATTGGTAAAAGCCGTTGATCAATTTCAAGGGCCACGACCTTTTTCGCTTGTTTCGCAGATTGCTCCGTCAACGAGCCAATCCCGGGACCAATTTCAAGCACTCCGCTGTCCGGTGTTAAATTGGCGGCACCGACGATGTTCCCCAGTACATTTAAATCAATTAAAAAGTTTTGCCCTAACGACTTTTTGAAGGAAAATCCGTGTTTTGCCAAGATTTCCTTTGTCCGGTGCAATGTTGCAATGTCTTTCAATCCTGTTCCTCCTCTATCTGTCTCAAAGCATCTTCCCATTCTTGTTTCGTAATCCGAATCGATGCCACCCGTTTGACGAGTTGTTTCGCGTTCGGCTCTCCGATTGCCAGCACCTGTCCAAGCCGTTTGCGACGTTTCGAAGCAGCAGGTCCGCCAATCAAATCGGCTGCGAGAATCATGTCCCGCGTCACTTCCGCTTCCTGCTGTTCTTCTGTCTCATACACTGCGCTGAGGGCTCGTTCAATCGCCTGCGGTGACGCGTGTTCGACGCCGATTTTACCGCGTTTGTCTTTCGCATCCGCCCGTGGCAAGTAAGCCTGTTTACATCCCGGAACCCGCTCGTTGATCCGTGCCCGGATCCGGTCCCCGGGGAAGTCCGGATCCGTAAAGACGATCACACCGCGCCGTTCGAGCGCTTTCGCGATGCGTTGCAACGTCTGTTCGTTGACAGCAGAACCGTTTGTTTCAATTGTATCGACATCGAATACTTCCTGTAACCGTGTCGTATCGTCCCGTCCTTCTACGACGATGACTTCTTTTAAGCGTTTCCGCATCGTTTCTTCTCCACCTTTTTCAAACACTTCCGTAATTGTACCTGTTTCCACAAAAAAAACAAGGAAGCGTCAATTGCCCGCTTCCGTCTCTGCTTCGTTCGGAATGACCCAAATCTGAATCGTTTTTCGACCAAACTGTTTCGCTGTCGTTTCACCGTCTACAAGAACATCGATTTTATTGCCTTTGATCGCACCGCCGGTATCAAGCGCAATCGAAAGCCCGACTCCTTCGACATAAACTTTTGTGCCGAGCGGGATGACTTTCGGATCGACGGCGATGATCGGTAACCCTTGGTACGTGATCGTATCCGTCACGTCGTAACCGGTTGCCGTCAAGGCACGTCCATCATACAACCGACTTCCGTTCGATGCCGGATCATTGGTGTAGGCCGTCGCTTCCACCATCAGGGTTTTCGCTTCTTTAAAATCCAAATCCGTTGCAGCCTGAGGTGCTTCCGCTAACGGCACTGTCGCTTTTTCCGTATCGAAGACCGGTGCCGGTGTGGCGGCAACCGCCTCGACGGGTTTTGTTCCGACTTTCACGACTTGTTTGACCGGTTGACTCGTTACCTCATTCGCAATTAATTTCTTTTCTTTACTCAGACCGTCCGCAAGCGTCAATTGGTACTTTTGTGTCCGGATCCCGGGGCGTCCGGTTTTCGTCACTAACTGTTCGCCGACCGGCAGTGTATCGTCTTCAATCGTCTCGACCTCAAACGGTAACAGCTGTTCTTCCGTCAAAACAGCACGCCGCGTCGTATTGACCGTGACGAGCATATCTTTTTGGACCGTCGTCTCAAGACTCGGCAATACTTTATCTTCCGCTTGCAGCTTCACGCCCTGCATCGCCAACAGCTCCCGGACCGTCGTCTGATACGTATAGATTTCCCGGGCTTTTCCTTCAACGATCAATTCGACCGGGAACGCTTCCCGGTACCGGACCGTCATCCCGGTCGTCAAGACCGCATCTTTTGCCGGATAAATATCGTCGGTCTCCATTTGTTTGATACCGCGTTCCTTCAATAGATCATCCACCCGCCGTGCTTGGGTTCTGACGGTTTGTGCTTCCCCGTACCCCATGATCAAGGTGACTTCTTTCGCCGGTTGAACGACAATCAAATCATTGTCCGGAAGATCGGCACTGAGCGCCGGCTCGATTTCATCCTGAGCGCGGACGGAAATCCCAGCTTCCTGCAACACGCCGTACACCGAAGTCTCAAGCGTCTCGACCTGTGTCTCACGTCCATCCACCATGATCGTAACCGTACGGGGGTGATCCATCGACAGATACAGTAGACTGGCGATCAGCAACAGCGTCGCGCCAATCGTCATATAAGCGACCGATCGAATCATGGAAGCCGGAAGACGCGTTTGGCGTTTTCAGTCGTCGCCTGTTCGATATCCGCATACATCATCCCGCGCAACTGTGCGATTTCTTCCGCAACGAATCGGACGTACGCCGGTTCGTTGCGTTTTCCGCGATATGGAGTCGGTGTCAGGTACGGACAGTCCGTCTCGACGAGCAAACGATCGAGCGGCACTTCTTGCGCCACCCGTTTTGGTGTCTTCGCATTTTTAAACGTCACGGGTCCACCGAGTGAGATATAGAAGTTCATCGCCAGACAGCGCGGTAACAGTTCTGCGCTCATGCTGTAGCTGTGCAAAATCCCACCGACTTCCTTGGCGTCTTCTTCTTCGAGGATACGGAGTGTATCTTCCGTCGCCTCACGGTTGTGAATGACGATTGGTTTATTTTTTTGTTTCGCCAAGCGGATTTGTTTTCGAAACGCCTCTTCTTGGACATCCTTCGGTGATGTATCCCAGTGGTAATCCAGTCCGATCTCCCCTAGGGCGACGACTTTCGGATGATCCATCAACCGTTCGACTTTCTGATAGGCCGCCTCGTCGAAATCAATCGAATCAACAGGATGCCAGCCGATGACCGCATAAAGATCATCATAGTGCTCGACCAGTTCCATCGCCCGGTCAATCGTCTTATGATCAAATCCGACGACAATCATCGGTGACACGCCGTTTGCGCGTGCCCGTTCAATCGTTTCCTCGACGTCACCGTCGAATTGATCCGAATTTAAATGTGTGTGTGTATCAATTAACATACCGTTCGACTCCCTCTTTCAAAAAAACGCCTGCGACATGAAGTCCACAGGCATCTGAATTATTTTACGCTTGCTCCGTTTGCCATCGTCGATGGGACCGTCGCTAGTTCAAGCTTACCTGATTTTTCAGCAGCCAGCACCATTCCTTGTGACAATTCTCCCCGTAATGTGACCGGTTTTAAATTGGCGACAACGATGACTTTCCGACCGACTAAATCTTCCGGCTCGTACCATTCGGCGATTCCAGAGACGATTTGACGGGTCTCTTTCCCCATATCAACGGTTAACTTCAACAATTTTTTTGCTTTTTTGATTTTTTCAGCCGTTACGACTTCCCCGACACGCAGTTCGATTTGATCGAAGACATCAATCGTCGTCTCCGGACGCTCGTCGGCATCGACCTCTTCTTCGACGGTCTCTTCTTCGACACGTGCAGCAGACGCTTGTTTCATCATCTCGACGATTGCCTCGACTTCTTCTTTCATGTCGCGACGCGGGAAGATCGGTTGGGCGACGCCCACTTTTGTTCCTTCCTCGATTGCTGCGAATTGTTCAAGGGCTGTCCAGTCCATCGGCTGTCCTTCAAGACCAAGCTGAAGGAACATTTCTTTTGGAGAACGTGTCATGAACGGTTGCAGCATGATCGCAACGTGGCGTAATGCGCCGACCAGATGGACCATCGAAGAAGCCAATTCGTTTGTTTTCGCTTCGTCTTTCGCAAGCACCCACGGCTGTGTTTCATCGATGTACTTGTTCGCCCGGCTGATCAATTGCCAGATGTGCGATAAAGCGACCGAGAATTCCATATGCTCCATTGATGCTTCGACTTTCTCGACCGTTTCTTTCGCAAGCGTCGACAATGTCTCATCAAACGGCGTGACATTTCCGACATAGGTCGGGATGACACCGTCGAAGTATTTTGTGATCATCGCAATCGTCCGGTTGAGTAAGTTACCGAGATCATTCGCAAGGTCAAAGTTCATCCGTTCGACGAATGCTTCTGGTGTGAACATCCCGTCTGATCCAAATGGCACTTCACGAAGCAGATAATAACGTAACGCATCGAGTCCATACCGGTCGATCATCGGAATCGGATCGACGACGTTTCCTTTTGACTTCGACATCTTTCCATCCTTCATCAGTAACCAGCCGTGTGCAAAGACTTGCTTCGGAAGCGGCAGGTCAAGCGCCATCAGCAATGCCGGCCAAACGATTGTATGGAAGCGGACGATTTCTTTTCCGACCAGATGAACATCCGCCGGCCAGTATTTATCGAAGTTTCCTTGATCATCCGTCCCGTAACCAAGCGATGAGATGTAGTTCGTCAACGCATCGACCCAGACGTAGACAACGTGTTTCGGGTTCGACGGTACTTTCACGCCCCAATCAAATGTTGTCCGGGAGACCGCAAGATCCTGAAGACCTGGTTTAATGAAGTTGTTGATCATCTCATGTTTCCGCGATTCCGGTAGGATGAACGATGGGTTCGCTTCATAGTACTCGACTAAACGATCCGCGTATTGGCTGATTCGGAAGAAGTAACACTCTTCCCGAACGAGTTCGACCGGATGACCGCTGTCCGGGCTTTTGCCGTCAACGAGTTGTGACTCGGTGTAATACGTTTCGTCTGGAACGGAATACCATCCTTCATATTCGCCGAGATAGATGTCCCCTTTTTCGAGTAACGTCTCAAACACACGTTCCACGACTTCCTTGTGGCGCGGTTCTGTCGTCCGGATATAGTCGTCGTACGAGATATCCAGGCGGTCCCACAAGACTTTGATCTGTTCAACGACGCCGTCGACAAACTCTTGTTCCGACACGCCGGCTTCTTTTGCTTTTTCCTGAATTTTTTGTCCGTGCTCATCTGTTCCTGTTAAGTAACGAACATCAAATCCTTGAAGGCGTTTATAACGCGCCATCGCGTCTCCCGCGACCGTCGTGTATGCATGACCGATATGTAGCTTTGCGCTAGGGTAATAAATCGGTGTCGTGATATAAAATGTTTTTGCCATGATATTCCTCCGTTCTGTATTTCATTTCATTATTATACGCTGTTCTGCCGTCTGTGTCGAAACTCGTTTTTTGTCGAATCGAAACATTTTTTGACATCAGACATCAAATTACAGAAAAACACACTCAATAGTTTCATTTCCTTTAAAAAGGGAAAAACTATTAATAAATCGTTTCAGATATGGTTTTTTTGAGAAATAAATGACATTTTGATTTCAAGCTATTCAGATTGGTTGACTACTTTTGGAAAGTTTAGTATTCTACATTCTATAGAAGTGATGTCGAATTTTGACGATTTTCCAAAAAAAAGAGAACCTAGACATCAGAGGAGGAACAACAAAATGAAATCAACAGGTATTGTACGTAAAGTAGACGAGCTCGGTCGAGTAGTTATTCCAATTGAACTTCGTCGGACTCTTCAAATCGCAGAGAAGGATGCACTCGAGATTTATGTCGACAACGAGCAGATCATCCTTAAAAAATACAAACCAAACATGACTTGCCAAGTAACAGGCGAAGTATCAGAAGATAACTTCAAATTGGCAGACGGTAAATTGATTCTCTCTCCAGACGGCGCACAACGTGTCCTCGTTGAGTTAAAAGATTTCCTCGATCGTCATTACGCAGGAAACGAATAAGCCAAAAGAAGCGATTCCAAACGGAGTCGCTTCTTTTTTTAGGATTCATGATAACGGAGGTACAGTTCCTGACGATCAAGTCCCCGCTCCTTAGCCACTCGTTTCAAGGCAGCATTCGGTTTTTCCCCTTGTTCGATGTACCGTTCGATTTGTTGCAGCGGATCGGCTTCTTGCGCGATTTCACTCGGCCGTTCTTCGGTTGTTCCTTCGACGATGACGACAAACTCGCCGCGGACGTCTTCTCCCGCCCACTCGAGGGCTTCCGTCACTGATCCACGGATGTATTCTTCATACCGTTTCGTCAGTTCCCGGGCTAACGTCAGCTGACGGTCACCGAGTACGTCACGTAAGGCCCCTAGCATCTCTTTTAAACGATGGGGTGCTTCATAGAAGATCAGGGTGCCGCTCTCATACCGAACCGTTTCCAGTGCCTCCCGGCGTTCTTTTTTCTTACGCGGTAAAAATCCGTAATAGAGAAACCGTTCCGTCGCAAGACCGGATGCGACAAGTGCCGTCAAAGCTGCATTCGCTCCGGGTAAGACAATGACCGGTACATCGGCGTCGATCGCCGAGCGAATCAAATCACTGCCCGGGTCGGAAATGCCCGGCATCCCGGCGTCCGAGACGAGTGCGACTTGTTTGCCGTCCTGTAAGTCCGCGAGTAAACGTGCTCCGCTGACCTGTTTATTGTGTTCATGGTAACTGACGAGTTTCGTCTCAATCTCAAAATGATTAAAGAGTTTCATCGTTTGTCGTGTATCTTCCGCCGCGACGAGATCCGACTCTTGTAAAATCCGGACAGCCCGGTACGTCATGTCTTCTAAGTTTCCGATCGGCGTCGGAACGATGTACAGTCCCGCTGTTTGTCCTTTAAAGCTGCTGGTTGCTTTCATGCGATGTCATCCCTCCTTGAATGAGTTGTTCCTTTTTGGTCCGTGTCAGTTGTTTGATTGCATACTCTCGCTTCAAGGCATCTGACTTCGTCGTGAAGGTTTCGGTATATTCGAGCACGACCGGCAGTCTGGCCCGGGTGTATTTTGCCCCTTGTCCGGCATTATGTGTCGCCAACCGTTTTTCGACATCGACAGCATACCCGGTATAGAGACTGCCGTCCCGACAACGGACGATATAGACGGCGTGGTGCTCAGACATCGAACTGGTTCCGCATCTGCTGCGTATACGTATCATCCTGTTCATAAACGATGAATGGAGGTAATACTTTCAAACCCGGTTTGGCGTCTTTGATGCCTTCAATCAACAGCATGTTGGCTTCTTTGCCCTCTTTCGGATAAATCAGTTGCATCCGCTTCGGTTCAAGCCGGTACTGACGCATCAAGGTCACGATGTCGAGCAGACGCTCCGGGCGATGAACAAATGCCGTTTTCCCGCCCTGCTTCAGAAGATCGGCAGCCGACCGGATACAGTCTTCCAGCGTACATAAAACTTCGTGCCGGGCAATCGTATAATGTTCACTCTGGTTCCGGTTCGAGGATTCGTTGGCCAAGAAGTATGGCGGGTTACACGTGACGGAATCGTACAGCCCGTATCCCAACTGTTTTCCTGCTTCCTTGACATCTCCTTCGATCATCTTCAACTGGTCCTGTTTTTCGTTAAACGCGATGCTGCGCCGTGCCATGTCGACCAGACGCGGTTGAATTTCAAGACCTGTGATCGTCCCTTTGGTCCGGTACGATAAAAATAACGGAATGGCTCCGTTGCCGGCGCAAAGGTCCACTAATTTCCCTTGTTGGATCGGTACCCAGGCGAATTGTGCGAGTAACGCGGCATCAAGCGAATATGAAAATACGCTGGGACTTTGAATGATGCGCCCTTCTTTTCCAAGCAGATGATCGAGTCGCTCATCTGATAGTAATTCAGTCATACAGTTCTTCCTTTCTGAAAAAAAGACTGACTCCTAGGAAGTCAGCCTCTCAATGTTTCGTTAACATGGACAAGCAGAACAGACAGTCTCCGTCTTTACGGACTTGACCATAATGCAGGTTACAAATATGGAACCCTTCTTGATAGAGCCGTCCTAAATTGTCATAACCGGCTCCAACCCCGGCTTCCGCTTCCGCTTCTTCCGTGATCGGTTGTTGTTCATCACGCTCCACTTTTTCACGGAGGTGGTGATTCTCAAGATAAAGGTGTTGATTCTCCTCCATCATATAAGCAAGCTGATCTTTTAACACGCTCAGATGCTCCGTCAGCAAGTGAATCTGTTGCTCGATCGCATCGACACGCGTAATGATTTCTTTTTTATCGACTCTCTCCACGCGTATGCACCCCGTCATTCTTTTGGTCGTTTTTGTTTTACGGCACCGACGGACAGTAATTCCTCCATCGAGTATGTGAGGACCCGGGAACGGTCTTTTAATTCGATTTGGACGATTTGATCGAGGATATTCAGACCAACGACTCGTCCTTCCCCTTCAGGAACGGTCAGACGTTTTCCGTAATCCGGCAAATCGCGTCGCATTTCTTCGTACGTGTCATTTTCGTATTTGAGACAACACATCAAACGACCGCACACACCAGAAATCTTGGTTGGATTTAAGGAAAGATTTTGATCTTTTGCCATCTTGATCGAGACGGGTTCAAATTCTCCTAAGAAAGAAGAACAACAGAGGACGCGGCCGCACGGACCGATTCCACCAAGCAATTTCGCTTCATCCCGTACGCCGATTTGACGTAATTCAATCCGGGTCCGGAAGACCGCGGCTAAATCTTTGACGAGTTCACGGAAGTCGACACGACCTTCGGCTGTGAAATAGAAAATGACTTTATTTCGATCAAATGTATATTCGACGTCGACTAATTTCATATCGAGCTTGTGCTCACGAATTTTTTCGACGCAGACAGCGTGCGCATCAAACGCCGCCATTTTATTTTCACGGACAATCATCGCGTCTTTATCATCCGCGACGCGAAGAATCGATTTCAGCGGCAAGACCACATCATCTTCGTCCATTTGTTTATCGGCAATTACCACTTCACCATATTCAATGCCCCGCACTGTCTCAACGATGACGGATTGTCCTCGTGATAATGACTCTTGTCCAGGTGCAAAATAATAAATTTTGCCCGCTTCTTTAAAGCGAACGCCTACTACTTCTAGCATATCGCTCTACCCTTTCTGTAAGTCAAACATGAGACGCTCAACTGTTAATTG
>CABFOF010000626.1_pt1 | contig 9661 bp, 7 predicted proteins | sample 3521951 | NCBI WGS metagenome assembly CABFOF01 (sample SAMEA5312450, study PRJEB27640) | indoor metagenome | biome: indoor environment; feature: uncontrolled; material: polymer tiles stone | place: Germany | collected 2014-07-07 | reverse complement strand
GGTCTTGGTGTTGAACTATCGGCAGATGCCTTGACGGTCAGTGTACCGACACGCCGCCAAGATTTGATGATTCCGGCGGACTTAGCGGAAGAAGTCGCACGCCTGTACGGATACGATGCCTTAACATCGAGCCTGCCAAGCGAAGCAAGCCGTGGATTCTTACCGAAACGGAATCAACACCGTCGACACATTCGTCGTCTCCTTCAAGGTGCCGGATTGTCACAAGCCATTACGTATTCGTTGACGAGTGAACAACGGGCGATGCAATTTAACGAGCAACACGATTTGCATCCCGTCAAACTGGCAATGCCGATCAGCGAAGCCCGTTCGACACTTCGGACATCTCTGATTCCAGGATTGTTGGAAGTCGCGCAACACAATGTCGCGCGTCAGCACGCCGATCTTGCGTACTACGAACTCGGCAGTGTTTATCTCCAGCGCGATGCCTCACTGGAAACATTACCGCTTGAACAGGAAATGGTAGCCGGTCTTATGGTTGGTCTCGCCGAACAACATCGTGTCCACGGAACACATGTCAAAACGGATTTCTTCGTCATGAAAGGGATTGTGGAGACGTTGGCTGAGGCACTTGACGTGTCCTTGACGTATGAATCGGTCAAGATGCCGTCGATGCACCCGGGTCGGACGGCACGCGTCTTCCTGAACGGCGAGTCGATTGGGTTTGTCGGACAAGTCCACCCTGGGTTGTCTAAAGAGGAGTACGGGTTAAAAGAAGTGTATGTATTCGAAGTGGATGCGATGGCCCTCCATTCCAAAGAGGCCCTCGTGTATCAAGAAATTTCCCGCTTCCCGTCGATGACGCGTGATGTCGCGGTTGTCCTTGACCGCTCGGTAACGGCGAGTGAAGTCGAGACCGTCATCACTCAAGCAGCAGGACCACTTCTGCAACGAGTGGAACTGTTTGATGTCTACACGGGCGAGAACGTTCGGGAAGATCAAAAATCATTTGCATTTTCATTACGGTATCAAAATAAAGAACGGACACTGGTGGATGAGGAAGTCACGAGAGCCCATCAACAGGTAGTCGAAGCACTCCAATCGACGTTTGACGCCGAATTGCGTGCTTAATAGCCAGAACGAGCCTTCGGGATGACAGTCATGTCATCCCGTTTTTTTTATTTTTTTGTCTTGTTCGTTTGAGATACAGCCGGACTACAGGTGGTCTACAGGTCCGCTCGATAAGATGAAGTCAGAAGATAAAAGGAGGCAGACAGATGAATTTTTTAAAACGGGCAGGAAAAAGCATCATGGCACGAAAGGGGAAAACATTGATTTTGTTGATTATCTTATCGGTCATCGGATCACTGGTTGCCATTCAACATGCCGCGAAGTCAGCGGGAGAAGAAGCACGAAAGGAATTAGGGGCGACAGTTACGCTTCAAGTCGACCGGCAAAAACAGATGCAAGAACGTCAAGGGTCCGGTGAACGGGGGCGACCCGAGCAACAAGCGATCAGTTTAGAAGAAATTGAATCCATTGCGAAACTCAGTAAAGTGAAATCGGTCAATTACGTCTCGCAAACAACAGCGACTTCGAGCAGTGTCGACCCCGTGACGAGTGAGGCGACAGGTGCGCTTGATGAGAAAACAGCGGCTGACATCATTCAGTTGTTTCAGCGGTTGGCGCATGAGTCGAATCGCTGTGTCATTACCGTCACCCATTCAGCCGAAGTTGCTCGTGCAGCGAATCATATCATCGAACTGAAGCAACAACGTTTTCAAATGAGAACGAATTTACACCCGCAAACGGTATCACACTGATTCACCTATACCAAAAACACCGGATGACCTCCACCGTTCTTAACGGAATGTGGAAGCATCCGGTGTTTTTGAACATGAAGCCATTAAGAAGCGAGCTTTTGGTCGTGGAGAGGTTGATTTTGGCGGTTAAATACAAAGTAGATGAAACCACTGGTAAGGACGATGATGCTGCAAAACAAGAACATCTTCGAGTAACCGATGCCTGCTGCCAGGCTTAAGAGCAATAAAGCCCCGAGACCAAATCCGATGTCATATGCCAAGAAAAAGGTGGAGATGGCTTTTCCCTTCTGCTGCGGAGCGGCATACGTCAGCATGACCGTTTGAAGACCGGGGAAGATCGAGGCAGAACCGACACCGATGATCAGCGCGGTCGACAACAGTCCGAAAAGTGACGGGAATGTCCCTAAAATCAGAAAACCAACGGCATATAAACAAAAAGACGGAAACAAGACGAAGCCGGGACCTTTTTGATCAAACCATTTCCCAGCCAAAGGACGAATGGCGACCGTCCCAAGCGCGACGACGGCATAAAATTAAGAGGCATACGTAATGTGTCCGATTGTGTCCGCTTGAACTACCTCCACCTACGCTTTGCTAGGAGATGGAGGATTCCTGAGTTATTCAACCTAGCGGTCAAAAATTTATCAGGCTAACCCCGTCGTCCCGACGGTTGAACGTTGATCTTGTCCGTTTCTTTTATGCGGATGCCTACTCTGCTTGGTTTTCGCTACTTCGGTCATCCACAAGGTGAACGTTGAAGATTTTACGTGACAGACGAACTTCCTGTCACAACTCTATATCTTCAGTTTTCAAAGAACATGACTCTTTTTTTATTCCTGATTTTAATTGTTTTCAAACCAAGAGTGTCGGGCAATTGACGTGTCGCAAGACACGCTTTGCCCGAAGACGATTCATCTCCCACTTGCACTAGAGCTTCGCCCTGAAAGTTTAGAAGTGGGCGTATTATCGTCTGATTTTGATAAAAAGCCCACGGTTGACAGGACGGCAATTATCAGTAAACTAACGGTTAACAAAAATAATTTCCACGTGATCCGATGACGTTTAATGATGCGCTTCAAGTTTGTATCCGACTCCTTTTACGGTCTGAATGTACGGGACATTGATTTTTTTTCGGAGATTTTTAATGTGCGTATCCAGGAAACGGGTGTCTCCGAATGCTTCAAATCCCCATAGTTGTTGAATCAGTTGTTCCCGTTCCAAAACACGACCAGGATGTTCAAGCAGTAAATGAAAGATTTGAAATTCCTTTAACGTCAAAATGATAGCGTTACCAGAAATTAAAACGTTATAGCTTGCCGGAAATAGGGTAATTTCACGAAAAGAGAGTTCTTCTTCGACATTCGTTTGAATGCGTCGAATGATGGCTTCGATTCTGCGCAACAAGACACGTAACGAAAAAGGTTTGGCGATGTAGTCATCAATCCCAAGATCAAACCCCTTCACCTGATTCTCCTCATCTTGTAGAGCGGTCAAGAAAATGATAGGTGTTTGAGAGCTTTTTCGAATTTGTTGCGCGACTTCGAATCCATCGAAAAACGGCATCATGATATCTAATATGATTAAATCAAAGGCAGCCGTCTGATGAAGCTTAAGAGCTTCCATGCCATTAGCGGCACTCGTGACTTGATAACCGCTGGATTCCAACAGTTCGGTCAGAAGTTCACGGATGTCAAATTCATCTTCCGCGATTAAAATATGTGTCATTCATTTTCACCTCTTCCTCAGTTGTATCATGACTACCTGAAGTTTAGCTGAAGATGAAACGACTTGTGTTCTTTTTTTAGACAAAACCAGTCAGAATGTAGCTACCGTTCGTTTACACATAAAAGGAGAGAACATACACCATGAATCGTCCATACAAACACTTGTCAGAATTAATTGCCTTATTTCAGCTTACGTGTGAGGAAGACCCAATCGTTACGAGTATCGAAACAGACTCACGCCAAGTGACGACAGGAAGTTTGTTTATTTGTGTGCGTGGTTACACGGTAGACGGGCACCAGTATGCACGAGAAGCAACAGAGAACGGTGCGGTCGCGATTTTAGCGGAAGAACCACTTGAAGGGATGACTGTCCCGGTCATCGTGTTACCGAATACAAAGCAGGCGGCCGGACGAATTGCCGACTTATTTTATGACCACCCAAGCCGACAGCTCCGGGTTTACGGCATAACAGGGACGAACGGCAAAACGACGACGACGAAATTAACATATGATTTATTCCGCTCCGCCGGACATAAAGCAGGGATGATCAGTACTGTCGGAGCGATGATTGACGGCGAGATGATCGATACGCCGAATACGACACCGGAAGCCGTCATTCTGCATCGATTGTTACATCAAATGGTCGAACAAGGTGTGACGGATTGTGTGTTGGAAGTCTCTTCACACGCCCTCATGGAAGGACGGGTCGAAGGGGTTCAGTTCCATGCGGCTGCCTTTACGAATCTGACACACGATCATCTGGATTATCATGCGTCGATGGAGGAATATGCTGAAGCAAAAGCGTTGCTGTTTGAACAAGTGGCGACAAGCGGAGGAAAAGCTGTTGTCCTGAACGAGGCAGATCCAACGAGTGCACTCATGGCTAAAGCTGCAAACGGAGTGCCGGTCCTGTGGTATGCGACAGAGGAAGCGTCAGATGCTCCGATTGCTGTCGAGTGGCAGGAGGAAACCGTCCGGGTCCGTTTGGACGGAACCGTCACGGAAGTCCCGGTCTTTCTTTTAGGTGACTTCAACGCCGCGAATCTGGCAGCAGCCATCGGCTTGATGCGTGCGGGTGAGGTCAACATGTACCAACTGATTCGGCACATACCGGAGCTTCGTTTACCAAAAGGGCGGCTGGAGCGTGTTCCGTTTGACGGATGTGAAATCTACATTGACTATGCCCATACTCCAGACGGATTGGAAAAATGTTTAAAGGCATTGTCTGTTCCGAACGAACCGCTATACATGGTCTTAAGTGCCGCCGGAGAACGTGATCGTTCAAAACGACAGGAGATGGGACGAATTGCCAGTCAGTACTGTGAGGGAATCATCGTCACCGTTCATGACCCAAGACGGGAAAACCCGCAACAAATCATCAAGGAACTGATTGCAGAGATTGCCCCCCGGAAAATCATCACGTGTCACGAAACACGAAAAGAAGCCTTGCAGATTGCAGCGAAAATCGCTTTGACGGGAAAACGAATCGTCATTGTCGGAAAAGGGCATGAACGGTTTGAACGGATCGGTATGAATGATGTGCCGTTTGATGAGATGAAGATTTTGACGGAAGAATTAAGCCGATTGTCCGGTCAAGAATCCGCGATGTAAAAACCGACCATGCTGAAATCATGGTCGGCTTCGTTTTTCGGCTAATGCTTGTGCTTTTTTCGTGTTGGCAAAATGAAACTTCGTCCAATCCTTCAGACGATCCGGTCCGTAACGCAACAAAAGGGAAGCGGCGACCTGGTCGACCTTGGCACCTGCTCCTTTTGGAATCTCGGTTCCCGCCTGTCGGCTCAGCTGATCCATTTCCTTAAGGAAGATGGCACGTGCCAGGATCGAAGCGGCAGCGACAGCAACGTGAAGACCTTCTGCCTTTGTTGAAAAGTAGACATTGTCTTTGACTTGTTTCGCTTCCCCGGACAAATGTTTATAATACGTTGCTTTTTCAGCAAACTGATCAATTAAGATCGCCTGCGGCGGGTGGTCCAGTTTTTCGAGTAAACCGTTCAGCGCCGTATTGTGAAGTAGGGCAGTCATTTTCCCTTGTGTCATCGTCCGTTGCATCCGGTTGTACTCCGGATTATGTAAAATACGGTAGTCATAAGGAATGACAGCATGGAGGTCCCGTGCAATTTTGCGGATTTCCGGATCAGAGACGTTTTTTGAATCACGGACACCAAGCTCACGGACCAGTTCGATGTGTGAATGATCGACATAAGCGGCGACGACGACCAACGGACCAAAAAAATCACCTTTTCCGACTTCGTCACTTCCGACGACAGACCACTCGGCAAATCCCTGCGGAAGGGTCGCACTTGCCGTGGAAGCAGTCTTTTTGGCAATCGCCGATCCGTAACGGGCGGAAATGGTTTCAGCGTCTCGTCCTTGAAACATCACCTTTCCGGAATTATAGACCGTCACGATACATCCTGGTGTACGCGCGGCAAAACGTGCGTAAGCAGGAGGCGAAATACGCGCTCCTTCAAAATCAGAAATGACGGACTCTTGTTTTTCATTTGTTAACTTTAATACGACCGTTCCCATAACATGATCACCCTTTCGAAAATAAGCATACCATCCTTAAGACGGATGGTGGACTTCTTTTCCTATTTGAAAAATGATGGTACTATATGAAAGAAGCAAAGTATGAGGAGGACAGGAAAATGGCTGATTCAGAAGGGTTGAACCGGACGACGATTCATATCGCAGGGAATGACTATACGATTGTCGGAACGGAGTCACCTGAACATGTACGCGAAGTGGGTCTCCTCGTGGATACGAAAATTCGTGAAATTAGAGACCAAGCCCCACAACTAGATGTTCGTCAAATTGCTGTTTTAGCAGCTCTCAATATCGGTAGTGATTATGTAAAAATTAAAAAGAATTTGGGTGAGCTTTAAAAATGATTTCTTTTGTAATCTTATTGTTTCTGGCTTTAGGAACGATGACGGGTGTGCGTCGCGGAGTAGTCTTGCAGGCGGGACATTTGTTGAGTTTAATCATCTCGTTTATCGTCGCGTTATCGTTTTACGATGAGCTGGCCAAACAATTTAAATTATGGATTCCGTACCCATCGACACTGGACGATGCGGGAATTGACTTGACGATGTTTTCGATTCCAAGCTCAGTTGGACTAGATGAAGTCTTTTACAAGGCCTTTTGGTTCATCGTCTTATTTTTTGGAACGAAAATCATCTTATCGATCATCATTGCGATGTTTGATTCCTTAACGAACATTCCAATCTTGAAGCAGGTAAAAGGACTCTTGGGTGGTGTGTTCGGTTTCATTGAGATGTACATCTTCATTTTCTTGATTCTGTTCTTGGCGGCTTTTGCACCGGTGCAGTCGATTCAAGATGCCATCGCCAATTCAAGCTTAGCCTCCTTCATGATTCAACATACACCGTTGCTTGCAGAATGGTTGATGGAAAAAGTCGGTTTGATAAAATAACGTGCTCCCGTTGAAAGGGAGCTTTTTTTGAGGGGAGAATTGAACATGCGGACAACACAAGACGCCATTCGACATTTGGAACGAATTTCAGTTTATCTGGAAGTAAAGGGTGAAAATCCGTTTAAAATCAATGCGTTTCGTAAGGCAGCCAGCCTGCTTGAAGCAGCAGAACTCGACTTCATGGCGATTGAGGACTTTACGGCGATGAAAGGTATCGGAAAAGGAACGGCAACGGTCCTGGAAGAATTCCGTGATACCGGAACAAGTACGGCTTTGACGGAGCTGGAACAGCAAGTGCCGGAAGGATTGATTGCCCTGCTGAAAATACCGGGACTCGGTGGGAAAAAGTTGGCGAAATTGCATGAAGTCGGTGTCATTGATGCAGATTCCTTCGCGGAAAAACTGGCGGATGGTACAGTAGAAGCAATGCCAGGATTCGGGAAAAAGACGGTTGAAAAATACAGTAAGGCACTCGAGACCTTTGAAACACGACCAGAACGATTGCCATACGGCGTCATGCGTAAAAGTGTCAGCGAATTGGAGCGGACATTAGCAGGAATCGATCAGATCATCCGTTTTGAGGTCGGGGGCAGCTTCCGTCGGGCGGAAGAAACATGTAAGGATCTTGATTTCATCATCTCGACCGAGCACCCAAAAGAGGTAAAAGCACAATTACTGGAGATCGAACAGATTGATGAAATCATTGCTGCCGGGGAGACAAAAGTATCGATCGTCCTGAAACGGGACGATGCCTACATTGCGGTCGATTTCCGATTGGTCGATGATTTGGCATTTGCCTCGACGTTACACCATTTCACGGGATCAAAGGATCATAATGTCCGGATGCGGCAACTTGCGAAAGAGCAGGGGGAAAGCATCTCGGAATACGGGATTGAGACAGCAGATGGTCTCGTACAACCGAAAACGGAGGACGAATTGTTCGCCCGTTATGGTTTACCGTTCATTCCACCTGAACTGCGGGCCGGACGATTGGAATTCGAGTCGGATTTAAGCCGGTTAATCCGCGAAACGGATATTCAGGCGGATGTCCACATGCATACGACATGGTCGGACGGCACGTTGTCCGTCGAAGAACTCGTTGATGCTTGTGCCGCGCGGGGGTATTCGTGGATGGCCATTACCGATCACAGTAAATATATGAAGTTCGTCAATGGATTGACGGAAGAACGCTTACGGAAACAGCGGATGGAAATTGAAGCAGCCCGGCAAAAACATCCGGAGATGACGATTTTATGCGGTGTCGAGATGGATATTTTACCGGACGGTTCATTGGACTACGATGATACGTTTTTACAAGAAATGGACTATGTCATCGCCTCGATTCATTCCAAATTCGATCAGACGGAAGAGGAAATCATGCAACGGTTGGAAAATGCCTGCCGTAATCCGTATGTTTCTTTGATTGCCCATCCGACCGGACGAATCATCGGACGCCGGGAAGGATATGCGGTCAACATCGACCGGTTGGTTGAACTGGCGGCAGAGACGGGCACGGCACTGGAATTAAATGCGAATCCCGCTCGGTTTGACTTAACGGCGGCGTCGCTTGCGAAAGCGAAGGCAGCAGGCGTCAAAATCATGATCAATACCGACACGCATCGGCCGGAAATGTTAGAAGATATGAAACTTGGTGTCCTGCATGCACGTAAAGCATATTTGGAACCATCCGATGTCATCAATACGTGGACAGCAGAAGAAGCGCGGGCTTTTTTTGATCGAAAACGTTTAGGAGTGAAATAAATGAATGCCAATGCACTACGTGTATTAGAATACGATAAATTAAAAGAATTACTCGTCAAGCAGACGGCGAGTTCACTTGGTGCACAGTTCGTGCGGAAGATGGAGCCGGCAGAAGATTTTGAACAGGTGAAAGCATTACTCGCTTTGACGACGGAAGCAACGACGGTTTACCGCTTACGCGATCGTTATCCGTTCGGTGGCTTGACCGATGTCCGCAGTGAGGTGAAACGAGCTGAAATCGGTTCTGTCCTTTCGACAAGCGAACTGCTTGCCGTTGCGGATGTCGTCTATTCCGGACGACAAGTCAAAGCGTTTCAAGAACGCTTGCATGAAGACCACCCGGATCTCCGTTTACCGGCGCTCGACAGCCGGATCGAACAGATTACGAAACTGGTGGAAATCGAACAGGGAATCCGTCACGCGATTGACGATCAAGGAACGGTTCAGGATTCAGCGAGTGATAAACTCCGAGCTTTACGCAGTCAATTGCGTTCACTCGAAGGCCAGGTCCGCTCAAAAATCGACGGTGTATTACGCAGTAAATCGAAGATGTTATCCGACGCCATCGTCACGATGCGAAACGACCGTTACTGTGTGCCGGTCAAACAGGAGTATCGGCAGGCGTTTGGCGGAATTGTTCATGATCAATCGGCGTCCGGTGCGACACTGTTCATCGAACCGCAAGCTGTCGTTGCAGCCAACAATGAAATTCAAGAAGCGCGTCTAAAAGAGCGGGCGGAAATCGAACGGATTTTAGCCCAACTTTCGGCACTCGTCGGATCGGTGGGCGATTCGTTACGGATTAACGTCGATGTCTTGGCAGAACTGGATTTCATCATGGCGAAAGCCTTGTATGGTCATACGATTCGTGCCGTCGAACCACGCTTAAATGAAAACCGTCATGTCATTCTCAAAGAAGCCCGTCATCCGTTCATTCC
>CABFOF010000409.1_pt1 | contig 9753 bp, 6 predicted proteins | sample 3521951 | NCBI WGS metagenome assembly CABFOF01 (sample SAMEA5312450, study PRJEB27640) | indoor metagenome | biome: indoor environment; feature: uncontrolled; material: polymer tiles stone | place: Germany | collected 2014-07-07 | reverse complement strand
AAAACAGGAGCACGTGGTCTTCGTTCAATCATTGAAGAAACGATGCTTGATATCATGTTCGAAATACCATCACGTGAAGATATCGCTAAAGTCATCATCACAGCTGAAACGTTGACTGGGAAACGCGGTCCAACGCTTGAGTTGAAAGATGGTACAATTGAACAAGGTAAAGAAAAAGAAACGGCGTAACACCGTGACAAATCGGCTCGGAGGCTACTTGTACGCCTTTCCGAGTCTTTTTGTTTAGGAGGAGATTTTTGATGAAGACAAAACAATATCCATTATTGCCACTTCGTGGCGTCGTCGCTTACCCATTAATCGGACTGACGATTGATGTCGGGCGTCCTGTCTCACTAAAAGCGTTACTTGCGTCGAAAGAACACGAAATTGATTTGGTCGTCGTAACGCAACGTGATCCGGAAGCAGAACCATCGGTGGACGGATTGCATACGATCGGAACACTCGTTCAAATTGCGAAGATGAGTGAACTCGGGAATGATACAGTCCGGGTGCGCGTCATCGGGAAAGAACGTGTCCGGATTGATCACGTGACAGAAACAGACGAAGGGTATCAGGCGAAAATCGAACCGATTGAAAAAGCGGATATCAAAGGGGCGAAACAAGAAGCGCTCGTTCGTCTGATTAAAGAGCAGTTTGGTCAGTTGGTGTCGCGGATCAAAGGAATCGGAACGGATGAGCGACGTCGTTTTGAAACATATGAACGTCTGGATTCGTTGACGGATTATATCGCTTCTAAATTACCGATCGACATTGCGAAAAAACAGGACTTCCTGGAAGAAAATGATCCGGTCGAACGTGGCGTCATGTTACTTGATGTGATGAAACATGAGTACGAGGTCGTTGAATTGGAACGGGAAATGCGCGAACGGACGAAAAAAACGATCGAACAATCGCAGCGGGAATATTATCTTCGGGAACAACTGAAGACGATTCAGCAAGAGCTCGGCGGAGAAGCAGTTTCGGCCGAGAGTGATGCCGTGAAATATAAAGAAAAACTGGCGTTGCTTGATTTGTCGGAAACAGCGGTCATCAACATTGAAAAAGAAATCAATCGACTGGCGGTTGTTCCGGCAACAAGTCCCGAGCATGGTGTCATCCGAAACTATCTTGAGTGGTTCTTCTCTCTTCCTTGGAACGAGGCGACGGACGATTTCTTGAATGTCGAAGCGGCGTCAGAGCAATTGGATGAAGATCATTATGGTCTCGAGAAGGTCAAAGAACGGATTTTGGAATACTTGGCGGTGCGTCAGCTGACGGATTCGCTTCGAGGACCGATTTTATGTTTGGCCGGTCCTCCAGGGGTCGGGAAAACATCACTCGCTCGGTCGATCGCAACGGCACTGGAACGGAAATTCGTTCGTGTTTCCCTTGGCGGAGTACGGGATGAGGCCGAAATCCGCGGACATCGCCGGACATATATCGGTGCGATGCCCGGACGCATCATTCGCGGCTTGAAACAAGCCGGAACAAACAATCCGGTCTTCCTGCTCGATGAGATCGATAAGATGGCGAACGATTTCCGGGGAGATCCGTCTTCTGCGATGCTTGAAGTTCTTGACCCGGAACAAAACAACAGTTTTTCCGATCATTATATCGAAGAGCCGTTTGATTTATCGAATGTCTTGTTCATTGCGACAGCCAATGATGTCTCGAACATTCCCGGTCCGTTACTCGACCGGATGGAATTGATTCAAATCGGCGGTTATACGGAACAGGAAAAAACGGAAATCGCCATTCGTCACTTGTTCTCGAAACAATTAAAAGAACATGGACTGAAGAAAAGTCAGTTGACGGTCAAACCGGATGCTTTGGAAGAAGTGGTCCGTCGCTATACGCGGGAAGCCGGTGTCCGGAGTTTGGAACGTGTCATCGGGGCACTTTGCCGGAAAGCCGCCAAACAAATCGCGATGGGTGAAAAGAAACGCGTCACGGTCACGAAGCGGAACCTGTCCGACTTCTTAGGGAAACCGATTTACCGTTATGGTCAAAGTGAACTTGAAGATACGATTGGCGCGGTGACCGGTTTAGCGTATACTGCATTTGGGGGAGATACACTGACGATCGAAGTCAGCCTTGCTCCAGGTAAAGGAAAATTACAGCTGACGGGTAAACTTGGGGATGTCATGCAGGAGTCGGCGCAGACGGCATACAGTTTCGTTCGTGCCAACGCCGAGGAATTCAAGATTGATCCACATTTTTATGAATCGCAAGACATTCACATTCACGTTCCGGAAGGTGCCGTTCCAAAAGACGGACCTTCGGCGGGGATTACGATTGCGACAGCACTGATTTCAGCGCTGACGAAACGTCCGGTGCGACGAGATGTCGGCATGACCGGTGAGATCACATTACGTGGTCGCGTCTTGCCGATCGGTGGACTGAAAGAGAAGTCGCTTGCTGCCCACCGTGCAGGATTGACGACGATTTTGATGCCGCAAGACAACACCCGGGATATCGATGACATCCCGGAAACGGTCCGGGACGGGATTCGATTCATTCCAGTCGCAACGATGGATCAAGTGCTCGAACATGCATTAAAAGGAGAGTAACATGAAAATTTATAAGGCAGATTTTATTACGAGTGGTGTCAATCCGGAGCATTATCCGGAACCACTCCTTCCAGAAGTAGCGTTAGCGGGTCGCTCAAACGTTGGGAAATCTTCATTTATCAACAAGCTTGTCCAACGAAAAGCCCTTGCGCGGACTTCTTCGAAGCCGGGGAAAACGCAGACATTGAATTTCTTTAACATCAACGATGAAGTCATGTTCGTCGACGTTCCCGGTTATGGTTATGCGAAAGTTTCAAAAACAGAACGAGAAGCTTGGGGTAAGATGATGGAGAAGTATTTCACGACACGTGAAATCTTAAAAGGCGTCGTCTTACTCGTTGATATTCGTCATGAGCCTTCGGCGGATGACGTCATCATGTATGACTTCTTGAAATACTATGATTTATCGGTTATCGTCGTGGCGACGAAACTTGATAAAATCAAACGCGGACAACGTGACAAACAGATCGCAGCCATTAAACGCAAATTGCAGTTTGATGGTCAAGATACATTCATCCCGTTCTCATCAGAAACCGGTGAAGGTGTCGATGCGGCATGGGAAGCAATTTACCGTCACTTGTGATTATACGTAAAAGAAACCTGTCTCCTCGTGGAGCAGGTTTCTTTTTTTTATCCAGTATATTCCTTTCAGAAAAAACGGGTTCCATTATATGCGACAGCTTGAATTCAAGTTACAATAGAAAAAACTAATTGCCTAAATTAATTGCCTTATGAAGGGTTGTGTAAAAATGAAACGTTACAAATGGATTGCAGCATTGGTTGTCCTTCTGATTGTGACACCATTCGTCATATGGTTTCTTCAAAAAGAACGGACATTAAATGTTGTGTTATTCGATTATACAGTCGGAAAACAGGAACGGGAGCATGCAGGCACGACGTGGTTGTTGAATCATCTTAAAGTCCGTTCGGAGAACGAGGAGGACTATACGTACACGGATTACATCAACCGGTACGATGGCACGCAAGGTGAAGCGATGCTGAAGAAAGCCAATCAAGCGGATGTCTTATTGTTTACCGATACATATGGAAAATCGTACACCGTTGACGGGAAACAAGAACACCGTGGTGGACTGACGGCAGAAGATGTAGCCGTAGCGACAGATGCGATTTCAAAAGGAAAAACCGTCGTTGCTGAATTTAATACGGCAGCCAGCCCGACACCGGCTGACCGCTCAAATGCGTTTCGTCAGTTGTTTGGTACGGCATGGACCGGCTGGATCGGCCGATTTTTCCCGGATTTGACGAAGTTACAAGGACTAGATGAGACGGTCATCAAGAAGCTGGAGCTTCAGGCAAAGGACAAAGCATTTAAGTTGTCCGGTCCCGGTTATGTCTTCATCAATGATTCAACGGAAGAAGTGTTTTTCGTCAATGACGATACTCCTCTCCTTTATACATGGGATAAAAACCAAGGCGACGCAAAAGATGAAGTCCGCTACAACTACTGGTTTGAAGTATTGGAACTGGATGGGGGAGAACAGCAGGCCCACTTTTCCTGGAATCCGTCGAAAAAAACACAAGCGATGTTACGCGAACGCCAACTGCCGCTTGAATTTCCGGCTTATGTCAAACAAGGAAGCGGACATTACTTTGCCGGAGACTATACGGACGTCGCCGACATTCCACGTTATTACCGGTATGCCGGACTTGAGTGGTTCCGCAAACAGTTGATCTTAGACAGTGCGGAAAGTGAGTCGGCGTTCTTCTGGAAAGTTTATGCGCCGACGCTCAGCCGGATTTTAAAAGACACGAAACCGGTTAAGCAGGCAGCAGTTAAAACAAAACCGTTATCACAAACAAACGTCAACGATCAGACGATTCGGACACGGGCGCGGTCCGGTCAAGACACGCTTGAAATGTATCAAGATGGGGAATGGAAACCCTATTTCGTCAAAGGGGTGAACGTCGGATTAGGGCGTCCGGGGGCATTTCCGGGAGAGCATGCCGTCAGTCGCAATGAATATGACCGTTGGTTGAAACAGATGGGAGAAATGGGCGTCAATACGATTCGGGTCTACACGCTCCATCCACCTGCCTTTTATGATGCGTTAAAAGCCTACAACGAATCAGCAAAAACACCGATTTATTTGATGCAAGGCATGTGGGTAGAAGAAAAACCGTTCGAAGAGTTAAAAAATGCCTTTGAACCAAAATTCTTAGAAATGACGGATACAGAAGCCAAACGGATGATCGATGTGATTCATGGCAATGCAGTCGTCAAGGAAGTTGTCGGGCATGCTTCCGGAACCTATACGTCAGATGTCTCGCAATACGTCTCGGCCTTTGTTTTCGGGATTGAATGGTTGCCGGACGCGGTCGTAGGAACCAATCAAAAAAATAAAGACCTTCGTTATGAAGGCGAGTTTGTGACGACGACAAAAGAAGCCTCTCCATTTGAATCGTGGTTAGCCGGCCGAATGGATATCGCGACCCAGCACGAACTGGATACGTACAAAACGACGCGGCCGATCGGAGCGACGAACTGGCCGACGACGGATCCGCTCGCGCATCCGGACGAAGTCGAAGAAGAACAAGATCTTGTTTCGATTGACTTTAACCACATTCAAGCAACAAAAGACTTTGCCGGCGGTGTGTTTGCCTCCTATCACATCTATCCCTACTATCCGTCCTTCATCAAGGAAGAATTTGGCCGGAAGGGGGATACGGGTTCAGAATCCTACAGCCGTTATTTAAAAGAGATGAAAGCGTATCATGATATGCCGTTACTCGTATCCGAGTTCGGAATTCCGAGTTCACGCGGGAAAACACACCTTGGACCAAACGGATTTGATCAGGGACACGTCAGCGAGGAAAACCAAGGAAAGCTCGTCGCGAAATTGTACCAAGACATCGTCGACACGAAGATGGCCGGCGGACTCGTTTTCATCTGGCAAGATGAATGGTTCAAACGGACATGGAATACGATGGATTATGACGATGCGGATACACGTCCGCGCTGGTCAAACGTCCAAACGAGTGAACAGCATTTTGGAATGCTCGGTTTCTTACGGGCTGATATTACGATTGACGGAAAAATGGAGGATTGGAAAGGCTATGCACCGGTTGCGGAAAACAACGGCCAAGCGATTTATATGACGTCAGATGAAGCTTATCTCTATCTGCGGATTGACCGCAAGACAGCTGAGCCGACGACGATTGCCTTATCGACCAAACCGAATGACGGCAATCAGCGGGTGGGCGACTTGACGCTCGAAGAAGGCGCCGAGTACCGGTTGACGATTAACAAGCAGGCACGGATCGATGTGGATGAGCGATACGACATCTTCCGCTATCACTACGGTCTGAAAAAACCGTTTGAAATGGTGACACCGCCTTCCGATGAACCGAACAGCGGGAATTTCAATCCGATCTATCAGATGCTCGACTATGCAAGACGGGATCCGGTCACTAAAAAAATCATTAAGCCGGCAATCAAATGGGATACGGGCATTTTAAACGAGGGTCAACCGGACAGCATTTTGACAGACATCTCTGATTTGCAGGAGCCAAGCATCGAGTTGCGGATTCCTTGGATGGTCCTGAATATGCGGGATCCAAGTAAACATGAAATCATCGGTGACTTCTGGAAAGACGGACTGGAAGCGAAGATGGTCACGGAAGGAATCGAAGTCACCGGTCTGATCGGAAAGACGCGTCTGCCGGAAACCGATCGAGGATTCTATAACTGGTCCGAGTGGACGAATCCGCAACAACGGGAAGAACTGAAGCCCGTCTATCAAAGCATGCAGGAAGCATTCAAAAAGGGAGTGAAGTAAATGCGGCGTGAAGAAATGTGGCAGTTGATCAACGCATCGATCGAGCCGGTCGATGCGGAAACCAGCTCGACGGCAGTCGTAACAGAAGAAGACGTCAAAGGCTCGACATCCGGCGTCGTGTTTATTCATACAATTGGATTAATGCCGGAAGCCGTGAATGACTTGATCGAAACCGGCCGATGCACAAGAACCGATATCTCGTATGCGGATGTCATCATCGCAAGCCAGCCGATTATCGAAGAACGGGTCCCCGTCATTTATATCGCGGGTGCGACCGATGACCGGTCCTTTTATCAACTCGAAAATGCACGAGAGGTCATTCCGGCAGACTTGCCGGTCGATCTCTTGCTCGATCGGCTGATGCGATATAAACGTGTCCAACGGCTTGTCGATGTCGTCATCGTGACGGATAATCCTCACCTGCGCCGGCTGTTGGAACGGGAACTGACCAATCGCTTTGAGTCTGTCGTCCAGTATGAACGAACAGAAACGTTTCTGGAACAGCATGCGGCGACGCGCCCGTATCTCCTTGTTTTTTCATCGGCGCTTCCTCGTGCCGACGGGTTGGAGTTATTGTTGCGTGCCAAATCCGAGAGCATCGTTCCGTTTCATGCGATCATGATTTCGATGTACAACCGGGAGCGTGACCATGTTCTGGCGATTGAACGTGGGGTTGACGGAATCATGACCCTTCCTTTGAAAGTCGAAGAATTTCGGGCATGGGTCAAAAAACTTGAGGGGGTCCGCGAATGAGGTGGATTATATTTTTTATTCTCCTTCTGGTCGTTCTCCAAATCGGAGCATTGGTTTACTTGGTTTTCCAGAAACGGAAACGAGTTAAACAGGAAGAAGCCCGTTTGAACTGGCAACGGCAGTTTCAAGATGAACTATATGATTTTGCGACCGGCGAAAGACGAGAGATGCCACACATCGTCTCAGGAAATGAAGACTTGGTCGAGCTCGAACTGTTTGCTTTTACGAACTTGACCGAGACCGTGTCGCATCAAGAACGGATCTATCAGTACGTGGAGGCAAAGTTATTACCGTATTATCAGGTTCAAATCCGTCACCGGCGTATTGATCGCCGGTTAAACGCTTATGAAGCGATTGCGCAATTCCGGTTAAGACCGGTCGCGCAAGAGTTGCATCAAAAATTAGGCAAATCCATCTCAAAAGAAGAAAAAGATGTCATTGTCCGGACGTTGGTTTCAATTGCACCTCACTTAGCAATCGGAGAAGCAAAGCAAGCAAACGAAATCAGCTTTTTTGGGGCAGTGCTGGCGATCGGACGCAGCAAGGATTTGACGGCGTGGATCGAGGAGTTTGAACAATTGACAGAGTCCTTCCAAATGGGTGTTCTCCAATTGATCTACGACCGGGAAGAGACACAATACCTCGAACTCGTCCGTTCGAAAACGACGGATGCCCATCCGGAAATCCGGAAACGTGCCCTGCGTGCGTTGACCCGAATTGGACTTGAGGAAGACTGGGAGTTGTATACACCGTATTTGGAAGACGATACGAGTTGGGTCGAACAGATGTTGGCGCTCCGCTTTCTTGAAAACGTCGCTCCAAAAGAGTCGGTCGTCTATATTTTACCGTTCGTCGGAAGTCGTTCCTGGTGGGTGCGGACCGCAGCCTTTGACGCACTCCTCGCCTGTGGCGGACTGGAACAATTGGCACTGGTCGCAAAAGATCATCCCGATCGGTATGCCAAACAAAAAGCGACGGAACGTCTAGCAAAGGAGATGAAACAACATGTTGTCATCTGAAACGATCCAGAAAATCATTGAAGTATTATCCTGGACCGTATTGATTTATATGATCCTCGTCATCATCTTCTATTCGTCTTTGTATCTCATCTCAGCGCAGATGGTCCGAAAACAACGGTTCCGTCGCAAGGAAAGTTCGTATCTTCCTTTGATGCGGTCTCTTTACACACGTCCTGTCAGTGTGTTGGTTCCCGCTTACAACGAAGAGTATACGATTGTCACGAGTATTCAAGCCTTGCTTGCACTCGATTATCCGGAACATGAAGTCATCGTCATCAATGATGGCTCGAGTGACGGGACGATGGATGAATTGTTTAAAGTGTACGAGTTGGAAAAAGAATTACGTTTCCCACGCATCTTGATCGGATCACAACCGGTCAAAGCCGTCTATCGGTCGCGGATCGATGCCCGTTTGATCGTCATCGATAAAGAGAACGGCGGGAAGGCAGATGCGTTAAATGCCGGAATTGATTATTCGAGCTATCCGTACTTTTGTTCACTCGATGCCGATTCAATTTTAGAACGGGACGCGTTGTTAAAGGTCATGAAACCGATCGTCGAATCCGACGAAGAGGTCATTGCGACGTGCGGTTCAATTTTCCTCGTCAACGGTTGTACGATCGAAGGCGGTGAAATCGTCGAAATCCGAACGCCGAAACAACGGATTGTCTTGATGCAAATGATTGAATACTTCCGCGCCTTTTTGTTTGGAAGACTGGGTTTAAGCCGATTTAATCTCCTGCTGATTGTATCCGGCGCGTTTGGCTTATTCCAAAAAGCCATCGTCGTCGAAGCCGGCGGATACAAAGAAGGTCTGGTCGGAGAAGATATGGAGCTTGTCGTCCGGCTGCATCGTCATATGAAAGAGAAAAAAATCAACAAACGGATTGAGTACGTTCCGTCACCGGTCTGTTGGACTCAGGCACCGGAGACGATGGAAGTGTTACGGTCACAGCGGACACGGTGGCATCGCGGACTGGCAGAGACGCTCTGGACGCATAAGCGGATGATTGGCAATCCCCGTTATGGATTCGTCGGAAGTGTCTCGATGCTGTATTTCTTTTTAATTGAGTTGCTTGGTCCGATTGTCGAACTGATCGGATACTTCATCATTCCGTTGAATCTGCTTGTCGGGACGTTGAACTTTGAGTTCGGGATCGTACTGCTCACAGTGGCGTTACTGTACGGCTCGTTGTTGTCGGCAGGTGCCGTCCTGCTGGAAGAGTGGACGATGCACCGCTTCAAGAACGTCAAAGAACTGATCCGTCTTTACCTCTGGTCGTTGACGGAATCGTTTTGGTACCGGCCGATTCTCGTCTTCTTTAAACTGGGCGGCTTAATTCAGTTCATGACGGGACGCGGTCAGTGGGGTAAAATGGAACGACAGCGACTCGATGAAGTCGTCACGGAGAAAACAGAAGAAAAAACCGGATAAACAGATGAAAAGAAGAAACTGGTAGGAGGACTGTTCGTGGATTTACTTCGTAACAAATGGTTTAAAGCATTACTCTGGATTTTGACAATCTTTTTGGTGATTTGGGTCGGGACAAAAATTTCCTTCCTGTTCCAACCGATCAAAGTCATGCTCGCTTTGATTTTCCCGCCGTTGATCAT
>CABFOF010000970.1_pt1 | contig 10319 bp, 9 predicted proteins | sample 3521951 | NCBI WGS metagenome assembly CABFOF01 (sample SAMEA5312450, study PRJEB27640) | indoor metagenome | biome: indoor environment; feature: uncontrolled; material: polymer tiles stone | place: Germany | collected 2014-07-07 | reverse complement strand
TGATCTTTAGACATCCGTTGCATGTTCACGATGACGGCACGATTTTGACGAAGGTGTTCGCCAATCTCTTGCGCTTCGTTGAACACACGTGGTTCACTCAAAATCACTTGTGATTTTGCCTTTTTAGTATGAATCGGTACGATGTTCGATTGTCTCACAGGGTCCTCCTTTTGAGTAACACTCGGGGTAGATTCCTCGTAGTACTCGTCATATTCTTGCTGTGAAGCACCTCTACCTTTATTTATTGTAGCATCATTTTCGTATTCGAGTTCATCTAAATCGTCTGTGTTTCCGAGAAATAGATTTTGCATTTTCGATTTGAATCCCATATCGATTCTCCTTTCGCTTATCTAGACAATTTATCGTTGGACTAAAACAGTACCCACTCGAACGTATGTCGCACCCTCTTCAATGGCAATCTCATAGTCGGAAGACATGCCCATTGATAACTCCGTACACGGTGCATGGGGAAGGTGACGTGCTGCAACTTCATCCCGCAAGTGACGAAGCGATCGGAACACGGAGCGGATCGTCTGCTCGTCTTCTGTCAAGGGTGCCATCGTCATCAAGCCGATGATCCGAATCATCGGATATTGACCGACCTCGTGTAAAAAGGAGTGGATATCGGTTGGATGGATTCCTTGTTTGGACTCTTCACCGGATACGTTGACCTGTACAAAACAATCGACAGGCTGTTTCGCCCGCTTGTTGATTTCCTCGGCGAGGTGCAACCGGTCAAGAGAATGCAACACATCAATCCGATCGATGACCTGACGCACCTTTCGTGTTTGCAGTGTCCCGATGAAGTGCCATTCGCATGCCGTACGACCCAGTGTTGCCTGTTTGTCCGCCAATCCTTCCGGACGGTTTTCACCCAGTGCGGTCACTCCTGCTTCCAGCAACTCCGCCGCTACTTCGCTTGACACTGATTTCGTCACGCCAATCAATTGTACCTGCTTGTTTTGCTCAGTCTTTTCATATGCCTGTTTCATTTTTTGGTGTACGTGTCGTACATTTTCAGAGATTGACATCAAGAGGCTCCTTTACAATCAAACTAGCAAATCGTCCACCGTGGTCACCGTGTCGGTAGGAGAAATAATCTTCCGCTTGGCAATTCGTACAGATGCCTGTATCAAGCACATCACCGACTCCACTTCGTTCTGCTAAGAGAGCATTCGTTTTTTGGAGCGATAACATCGCTTTGCCGTTTTCCTTCCGGACGTACGGCGATTCTTCTAGTCCGAGTTGATCGATGGCTTCGAGCACAGGACCATCCACTTCATAACAACATTCCCGAATCGACGGTCCGATTACCATCTGGACGGAAGAGCGCTCTGCTCCTGCTTGTTCCATCTTCGTCAATGTCTCTTCGACGATGTTCGCTACGGTTCCCCGCCATCCGGCGTGGACATTTGCGATGATGCCTGTTCGTGGATCACAGAAGATCAACGGTACACAGTCAGCGAACAACATCATCAACAAGACATTGGAGTCGGTCGTCACCAATCCGTCTGTACCCTTAATGGCCGTCTCATAATCGGATGCGCCGCGCCCTGAATCGAGTGTCGTCACCTGTTCGACATGATTGCCGTGAATTTGTTCCGCCCAAACGGAATTTTCAAGTGCTAATTCCAATTGTCGGACGATGACTTGACGGTTTTCGACGACGCCGTTTGCATCATCCTTGACATGTAATCCAAGATTTCCATTTCCATGTGGCGCTGCAAACTTTGTGGTGAATGCTGCCCGAACGGTTCCCGTCGGGGTATCCCATTTTATCCATTGACCAAACATCTCATCCCATCCTTTTTTAAAAAAAGAGGTGTCGCTTACGCGACACCTCTTGATCTAGCAATCGTGTCTTTGGAATACCGGTTTAGCGATTATTCCGGCGAAGGAAAGAAGGAATATCCATCGTCTCTTCGACATCTGACCCTTTTGCTGGTTCTTGGTTCGAGCTACTAGGTGTCTCTTCGACTTGTGGTTTCGGCTCTTCAGCAACTGGTGATGGTGTCGCTTGCTTTTTCTTCAACAAGTTTTTCATCATTTCTTGTGCTGACGGAATTTCGAAATCGAGTGGTTCGTTTTCAAATTCTGTTGCGATGACCGTGACGATGATTTCATCTTCGAGGTTATCGTTAATGACCGAACCGAAGATCAAGTTCACTTCTTCATCCGCGGCACTTTGAACGATTTGAGCGGCTTCCGTCACTTCATACAGGCTCAAGTTCGCACTTCCGGTAATGTTCATCAAGACACCTTTTGCACCTTCGATCGATGTTTCGAGCAACGGACTAGAAATTGCTTTTTTCGCAGCTTCCGTCGCACGGTGTTCACCTGTTGCGACACCGACACCCATTAACGCTGAACCTTTTTCTGTCATGATCGTTTTTACGTCGGCAAAGTCTAAGTTGATCAGACCAGGAACAGCAATCAGATCCGTGATCCCTTGAACACCTTGACGAAGAACGTTGTCTGCCTCTTTGAACGCTTCAAGCATCGGCGTATTACGGTCAACGATCTCAAGCAACTTATCGTTTGGAATGACGATGAGTGTATCTACTTTTTCTTTGAAGTTTTGGACACCAGATACAGCATGTTGCATCCGCTTACGTCCTTCAAACATAAATGGTTTCGTGACGACACCAACTGTCAATGCACCGATTTCTTTTGAAATCTCCGCGATGACAGGAGCAGCTCCTGTTCCTGTACCTCCGCCCATTCCAGCCGTGACGAAAACCATGTCCGCACCCGAAAGAATTTCCGTTAACTGCTCGCGACTCTCTTCAGCGGCTTTTTTTCCGATTTCCGGATTTGCTCCCGCTCCAAGACCGCGTGTCAATTTTGCGCCCAATTGAAGTTTGACGTCCGCTTGAGACATATTTAACGCTTGCGCATCCGTGTTGACAGCGATGAATTCTACGCCTTGGACACCATGTTCAATCATTCGGTTGACAGCGTTTGATCCACCGCCACCTACTCCGATGACTTTGATTTTAGCTACTTGGTCCATCATTTCATCAAAATGCAACATAAAAGGGGCCCCCTATTTTTTTATACTGATTATTTTTTATTAACCGAAAAATTTCTCAAAGAAACTACTGAATGACTTGCGTTCTTTTGGAGGCTGTTCTTGCGGCTTTCGATCTTCGCGTGCAGGTGCTTGAGGCTGACTCGCCAACAGCTCTTCTTGTTCACGCCCTTGTGCGATACTACCCTTTTCATCCGCACGGTCAAACCCGGACTTAGAAACTGTACTTCGTGACAGGACGTAACGTAACATCCCAGCAGCCACTGCATACTTTGGATGACGGATACCGAGGCTCGCCGGCTGATAGACGTTGACGTTCTGTTTGAAGATCCGCTTCCCGAGCTGATCGATTCCAGGAAGCGACGAACTTCCACCGCAGAGAATGATACCGCTGTTCATTTGCGAATAACCGGCTTGCGTCATCCGCTTCTGAATCATTTCAAAAATTTCTTCAAGGCGTGCTTCGAGTACGAAACCAATTTCCGTTTGCGGTTCGAAACGGTGTTCCCCGTTGATTGTGACGTACGAAACTTTTTCTTCCGGATCGCCTAGTGCTTCAAGCGCAACCCCGTACTCTTCTTTTGCAAGCTTTGCATCTTGGTATTTACAATTCATTTTATACGTCAAATCGCGTGTCAGGTGATCGCCACCATACGCTAATGTCGTGGAATACACTAAGTCATTTTTTTCGTAAATCGAAAGCGTCGTTGTTTCGTGTCCGATATCGACAATCCCGACACCAAGTTCCAATTCATCGATGGAAGCAGCAATTCTTGAGACGGCTAAGCTTTCTAGCACATATCCCGCAAGTTCCAAGCCCGCTCGTTCGATGGAACGTTTGATGCTATGTAGAATCGTCTTCGCACCAATGATCAGTTTCCCGGTCACTTCTAAGCGATAACCAATCATTCCGCGAGGATCCGTAATCTCCGTTTGCTGGTCGACCGTAAAGGTTTTCGGAAGAACATCTACGACACTCAGCTCATTCGGAATGCGCATGACCATGGCCGAATGAAGGACATCCTTTACGTCATCGTCCGTGATTTCATTGTCCTCACCCTTGATGGATGTCATGCCTTGGCAATCCTTCACTTGAATATGCTCACCAGAAATCGCTACGTATACTTCACCAATCGGTTCACCAAGTGTTCGTTCCACTTCTGTGACCGCTTGTTTAATGGCATTCACTGTTTGATCGATATCGACGATGACACCTCGCTTGACGCCAGCAGACGGAGCAGATCCTTCCGCTAACACATTCAGCGTTCCACCAAGAAGTTCACCAACGATGAGTTTCACTTCCGATGTCCCAATGTCTAGTGCGGCAATCGTACCTTTCGTTTCCATGGGAGTGACACCTCCACTTTCATAATACTAATCCAATTCGTTCCTGTTTATATTCACAGGAATCAAGAGAAGCTTCTTCTCGTTTAAGTCTACACTATAAAAAACCTCACGAAAAGAAGTTATTGCCTAACATACCCATCTAATAGATTACGATTTGATGACGATACGCCCGGTTTCTTCCTAATGAAAACAAACGTTTGTTAAACCGTTCTATCTCGCCCTTTGTTTTTCTATTTTTTTCCTGTATATGGTTTGAAATAGATTCCACCATCAATTGTAATCGTCCCTGTTTTTCCTTTTGGCAAGGCGGAAATCACTTTGACATATTCATTCAACGAATTAGAAAAAGCCGACGTACTCAATAAGACGGTATTCCCGTCTGTCATGAATAACTTCAATCCCCCTTTATCGGTCTGATCGTTGGCGACGATTTCCGAAATCCGACTCCGGACTTTCGGTTCAATCTTCACGAGTTCTTTCGTCAGACGTTGCAGGGATGGATCGGTGAATCCGGTTAGAATCGGTGCATCGAACAGCTCTTCCTTTGACTTACCAGGAAGGATCGTACCATCTGCCAATACAATCCGGGCACCGGGTTTATCTTTCGCGTACGCAATCTCTTTTTCTTCGACGACTTCTACTTCATAGTGGTGAAGAAATCGTTTTTTCATCGTCGCTTCCCGAATACCCGGTACATCTTCGATTCGTTCCAGTACGGCTTCTTCCGACACATTGAAAGCATGTGTCTCCTTGACCTTAATACGCGATGCTTGAATGATGTCTTCCTTCTTGACGTTAATCGTGCCGTCGATATCAAATGTCGCGACACGTGAATAACTGGATTGAAGGTAAAAGACGACACCAATCAATAGACCGATCAGGATGAGGACATAGATTAGACGACGGTTTGCTTTCTTCCGACGCTGCTCACGGACATATGGAATTTTATCTTCTAAGCTACGGACAGTCGTATCCGTCTGCGGCTGTCTTTTCGGTCGTTGTTCCCTCACGTAAGCCTCTCCCTCCATACTCATTCATTTCAGTTCCTTATCGGTCTATTCCTGCTTTGATTTAATTTTTTTGTTGGATCAACCGCAACAGCTCGTCGACTAAGTCACTTGCTGCGTCCGGCATACCGAGTGCCAAAGAGGCTTTTGACATCGCTTCCTGCTCGGCAATCGCCGTCGTACAGGCTTCGAACAGACGGTCGCCCGTCAATTCCTTTTCGCGCACGAGCAGACTGGCTCCCGTTTCGACAAGCGATGAGGCATTCACTTCTTGATGATTTTCCGTCACGTAAGGGCTCGGAATCAAAATGCTCGGTAAACCAAGCGTCGTCAATTCCGCCAACGTACTTGCCCCTGATCTTGAGATGACCAGTTGACTGGCTTTTAAAATCAAAGGTAAGTCATAGATGAACGGTCGCAGTTGAATGCGTTCCGGTAACGTTCCAAGTTGTGCCTTGATTGTTTCGTAATGGACCTGTCCCGTAACGAACAACAATGACCAGTCGGTGTTTTCCAGTCGTGGAATCATCTCGACGACCGCCTGATTGATCGCCGGCGCACCCCGGCTTCCACCATAGACGACGATCAAAGGACGTCCTTCTTCAAACCCGTATTTCCGCCGTTCTTCCACCGGATTGATTTCCAACAAAGCAACTTCGGAAGCACGCGGATTACCGATTAAAATCGTTTTTGCTTCGTTTTTCCCGAAGTGATGACCGGAGCCTTTAAAGGACAAAGCGACACGATCCACATAGCGGGCTAAAAATTTATTTGTAATTCCAGGTAAACTGTTTTGCTCATGAACTAATGTCTTGTACCCCATCTTCGCTGCCGTATACAGAACGGGACCACAGACGAAACCGCCTGTCCCGACTACGATGTCCGGTTCGAAATCGCGTAACAACTTCCGGACACGGACAACACTTTTCAAAAATCGGATGCCGGTCTTGACATTTTCAAATGAAAGCGACCGGCGGATTCCTGAAATTTCGATGGATTCAAACGGAATTCCAGCGCGTCGGACGATGTCTGCTTCCAATCCATTTTCCGTCCCGATATAGAGAACGTCGCATGGCATACGGCGTTCGATTTCCCGAATCATTGCTAAAGCCGGATAGATATGACCACCCGTGCCTCCTCCAGAAACTACAATTCTCATTTCGCCGCGCCTCCCTGTTCTTGGACGGAGCGAATGAAGTGTTCGCCGCGCTCTTCGTACGTTTTATATTGATCCCAGCTGGCAGAAGCCGGTGACAGTAAAATGATGTCGCCCGGTTCAGAAACGTCAAATGCCGCTTTCACCGCTTCTTCCATCGCTTGTGTAACCGTTGCTGCCACCTGTTGTTGCTCTGCCAACTCAGCGAAGCGTTGACCTGTCTCTCCTAACCCGATGACATGCTTGACATGGGTCATCGCATGACGGAGCGGACTCAAGTCTGCCCCACGTTCAAGACCACCGCACAACCAAACGATCGGCGCTGTAAAGCCGGATAAAGCGGCTTCTGTCGCGACATTATTCGTTGCTTTTGAGTCATTGTAGACTTTGCGTCCCTTGAACTCTCCGATGTATTCCGTCCGGTGGGCGACGCCACCAAATGTCCGCAACACATCCTGAATGTCTGTCATGGCGATGGCGAAGGGTTCGATCAACGTCAGGGCTGCCAAGACGTTTTCCAGATTGTGCCCACCGCCTAATGCCAACTCATTGACCGGCAGTACCGGCGTCTCACCGATGATGATCATCCCGTCTTCCACCCGGGCATACGCCGATTGTTTACGTGAGAACGTCAGACGTTGCGCCGCCGTCTGTTCGCTCAACTGCATGACATGACGATCATCTGCATTGACGACGAGACGTCCGGATGCCTCCATATTCTCAAAGATCCGTGCTTTCGCTTCAGCATACGAAGCGACATCCCCGTGATAATCGAGATGTGCCGGCGAGAGATTCAAAAAGGCTGCACTGACTGGTTGAAAAGCGTCAATCCCCATCAGTTGGAAGCTCGACAGTTCAATCACGATCACATCTCCTGCTTGTGCCTGCTGCGCGATTTCAACTGCCGGAAATCCGATGTTACCAGCCAGATGGACACGTGCTTGACCACGGCGCAACAGCTCGTGCACCAGTGTCGTCGTCGTCGTTTTTCCATTGGATCCGGTAATCGCCACCCAGCTCGCGCCGGTCGCCCGATAAGCCAATTCCACTTCCGTCCAGATCGGGATTCCTTGCGCCAAGGCTGCTTGCAATAACGGAATCTGATACGGGATTCCTGGATTTTTAACGATCAGTTCGACTCCTTCAAGTAAGGATAGAGGATGACTGCCAAAAATCGTCTCGACCTCTAATGTTTGTAATGTCTCGACATCTTCTACGCTGGGTGTTCCACCATCATTGACGGTGACGTCGGCCCCTGCTTGGACTAAGTAGTGAGTTGCTGCAATACCACTCTTGGCCGTTCCGAGAACCAGTACCTTTTTTTTATCCAGTTCAGAGATCTTCATCTTTAAATCGCTCACTTTCTTGACCACAAATTTCGCTTATACAAACAGGTAGGCGATGAACGCCATGATAAAGCTGATCGAAGCAAACGTTCCGACAATCCGCCATTCACTCCATCCGACCATTTCAAAATGGTGATGGATCGGACTCATCTTAAAGATCCGTTTTCCTGTCGTCTTAAAGGAGATGACCTGTAAAATGACGGACAGCGTCTCGACGACAAACACGATACCAATCAAGACGAGCAACAGTTCTAGTTTCAGTAAAATCGACAAGCCGGCTAGCGCCGCTCCTAATGCAAGTGATCCGGTATCCCCCATGAAAATTTTAGCCGGATAGACGTTAAAGACTAAGAAACCGATCAAGGCACCGACTGCTGAAAAAGCAAACAAGGCGACACCCGGCTCATCCGCAATCAACCAACCGTATAATCCAAAGAATAAGAAAGTTGGAATCGCTGTAAAGGAGACCAGCCCATCCAGTCCGTCCGTCAAGTTAACGGCATTTGAAAAACCGACCAGCCAAAACAAGGCGACGAACGGATACAGAAGACCGAAATCAAGCGACAGCGATGTAAACGGAATCGAGAGATAGGTTGCTTCGCTCGTAAATCCACCACTTAACCAGACGAAGAGCAGTCCAACCACAATTTGACCGATCAACTTTTGTTTGGAATTCAAACCGAGGTTCCGTTTTTTGACGACCTTGATGTAATCATCGATGAACCCGATTGCTCCATAGGCAAGCGTCAAAAAGAGTAACGACAAATGACTTGCTTCAAAGCCATTCGTAAACAACGTGACGATAAGACTTCCGATCATCGCCAGTAAAATCACGATACCGCCCATCGTCGGCGTTCCAGATTTCACTTGGTGCCAGTCCGGACCTTCTTCGCGGATTTCTTGACCAAACTTCAGACTGTGCAAAAACGGAATGGCTTTTGGCATCACGAGTACGACAACCAAAAACGCAACAATTAAACTGATGAATAACGTGATCATTGCAAACACCTACTTTTAAGGATTAAATTTTGTTTAAATATGTGAAGATTTGTTCGAGGGCAAGCCCACGTGACGCTTTCAATAAGACAACCGTTTGTTCTCCTAACAAAGGTTCCAGCAGACGAGCGGCCTCTTCAACCGTCTCCGCAAATTGGACTTGGACGGTTGGATCGACGATTCCTTCTGCAATATAGCGTCCCTTCTCCCCTACAAGGATAGCATGTGACACAGGAAGTGCAATCTTCTTCCCGACAGAGGCATGTAACGATTTTTCCTGTTGCCCCAGTTCATACATGTCTCCGAGGACGACGACCTTATTCGTAAAGCCGTCCAACTCCACAATCGTCTCGATTGCGGCATTCATCGAAGTCGGACTGGCATTGTATGCATCATTGATGATCGCCGTTTGTCCATACATCAGACGTTCCATTCGCATCGGTGTCAATTGCACCGCATTTAATCCGTCTTGGATGACATCATTCGACAACCCAAGCGCTTTTGCTGTCGCAATGGCATAAGCGGCATTCCGGACTTGGTGTTTGCCAAGGACCGGAATCGTAAATTCTACTCCGTCGAATTTAAACGTTGTTCCGATGAACGTCGCTTCCGCTTGTTCGATGACAAAGGTGTTCGAGTGGCGATATCCGATTCGTTCAGCAGTCGCTTCTGCCAGTAACGGTTCATCTCCGTCGATGAACAGGTGACCATCCGGCTTCAGACCTGATTGAATTTCCAGCTTCGCCCGTGCGATTCCCGTCCGTCCGCCGACCTGTTCGGCATGTGATTCGCCGATGTTGGTCACGAGCGCGATATCCGGTTCTGCCAGATTCGACAACAGTTCGATATCACCGAATCCGTTCATGCCCATTTCGAGCACGGCGACTTCCGTGTCGAGTGGCATCATCATGATCGTCAACGGCATCCCGATGTCCGAATTAAAGTTTCCTGCTGTTTTATGTGTCCGGTACGTCCGCTTTAAGACACTTTCGATCATATCCTTCGTCGATGTCTTACCGTTTGACCCTGTAATGGCAACAACTTTCGGGGAAACGAGTTGTAAGTATTTCCGGGCAACGAGTTGAAGCGCTGCTAACGGTTCCTCGACCTCAAGGACGACGATATCCGTCTCCGGAAGAGGAACTCCTTTTTTCCATAACGTCGCGATTGCCCCGTGTTGCACGGCTCCCTCGATGAACGAATGTCCGTCGACGCGTGCTCCCTGAATGGGAATATAGAGCCCATCCGTCAGTGTGCTTCTTGAGTCTGTCGCAAAGTTTCGCAACGGTCGTGCATCCGATTGGTCGATTCCCAACCAATCTGCTAATTGTGCAATGGTCACCATATCTTTTCCTCCACTCATTTACAGCAAACGAGGACGAACAGAAGTCAACGAATGACTCCGGTCCGTCCTCGTTTCACTGCAGAAATCAGGA
>CABFOF010000751.1_pt1 | contig 10398 bp, 9 predicted proteins | sample 3521951 | NCBI WGS metagenome assembly CABFOF01 (sample SAMEA5312450, study PRJEB27640) | indoor metagenome | biome: indoor environment; feature: uncontrolled; material: polymer tiles stone | place: Germany | collected 2014-07-07 | reverse complement strand
AAACTGCCATGATGATTGCGAAGTTGACGAGCTGTAACAAACCGCCTGCCAGAGAATTCGTTGCCATCATACCGCTGATGAACATCGGCACCGTCCAAGGAACAGCGACCCCTGTCGGAGGTGGCACAAGACCGGATGACATGGCAAAATAAGTGACGGTCACAGTAATTAAAGGCGCGACAATCCAGGGAATCATGATCAAGGGATTCATGACGATCGGAAGACCAAAGATCATCGGCTCGTTTACGTTAAAGACACCTGGCCCAATCGAAAGCTTTCCGATTTGTTTTAATTGTTTGGAGCGCATAAATAATAGAATCGCGACGACAACTGCCAGCGTCGAACCGGAACCGCCGATTCCCACCGTATAGATTTCGATGAACTGTTTACTGATGATGTTCGGAAGTTCTCCATTCGCGGTGTACGCATTGAGGTTTTCTAAAGATAAAGTATTCCAGATAGGGTCCATGACCGAATTGACGATGACTTGTCCGTGTAAACCGAAGAACCAAAACAATTGAACAAAGAAAATCGCAATCAATGTCGGGATGAGTCCATTCCCTAAATTGACAAGTGGTTTTTGAACGAGGTTAAAGATGAGATCGTGTAAATTGGTATTTAAAAGAGAGGTGACGGCAATATTGATTCCGAGGAAAATCGTCAGTGTCAACAATGCTGGAACGAGTGCTGAAAAAGACTTGGCAACGGCTGTCGGAACACCGGCCGGCATTTTGATCGTCCAGTTTTTTTGAACGACGAACCGATAAATTTCTCCTGCTAAAAATCCGGTGATCATGGCAAGAAACATTCCTTTAGCCCCTAGACGATCTAATGGAATGACGTTCCCAACAGGATCAGCGACGTTCTCTACTGCGACAAAAAAAGGAGTAAGTAATAAAAAGGAAACAAGTGCGATGACTCCACCGAATACGGCCTCTACGTCATAACTTTTTGAAAGATAATAGCCGATTCCAAACACAACAAACAATGACATGATTCCCATGGTCGCCGATGGTGCATTTCCAAGAGAGGTCTTGAATGCATCGAGTACGCCAGGTGACATGAATTTTTCGAGAAACGGTAGATTCGCCACGACGACGATCAAAGAACCAAACATCGTAATCGGAAAAGCAAGCATGAATGCATCACGTAACGTCTGCAGGTAACGACTGTTATTTAAAAATGCCGCCATCGGCATCAAGAAACGACTCAACAGATCAAACCACTTACTATTCTCAGTCATTTCGAACACTCCTTATTATTTTTTAGAAAACTTGTGTTCCATCAATTCAATAAGTCCGGATGTTAAATCAAGCATGGTTTGTGTCGACATCAAATGATCCTCTGCATGTAATAACAAAAGTGACAGTGTCGTCGGTTCACCGTTTGCTTCTTTTTGAACCTGCCCAAAGTGAACCTGGTGCGCTTCTTGCAACTGGGCACGCGCATCTGATAACAAATGCTCGAATTCTTCAAACGACCCGTCTTTATAAATTTCAATCGCTTCCCGAATCGTACTTCGTGCATTTCCGCTGTGCAAAATCATCATGAAGGCCACTTGCTCCATCGTCTGTTCGTTAGTTGGCATGTCATTCACCCCATCAATTTTACGGCTTGTTCGTAGGCCGCTTTTCCGTCAGCCATTCCGTACGCCATCATGTCAATGACCTCGACCGGCTTATCTGTTGCTTGTTGAAACTTTGATAATAAAAAGCGCATCTGGGGTCCAATCAAAATGACATCTGCTCCTTCGATTTCTTTCATCGCTTGATCTTGACCCACCGCCCAAATCTTTGCTTCTTCTCCGATTCCTTTTGCATGTTCCTGCATTTTTGTCACAAGAATACTCGTCGACATCCCTGAACTGCACGCTAACATAATTTTTTTCATTCCAAACATCCTCTCCGATTTGAAATCGCTTACAACTTTGATTATACGGATTTATTTATCCATGTCTATACTTGATAATTATTTTGTTTATTTTTATTTTTTAAAAGTGTAGAGTTGTTTTTGATAACAGATCAAAGGAGGAGTATGTATGAACGAGCCGATTGTTTTCAAACCCCTTACAAAAGAACGTATTTGGGGTGGTCAGCAGCTTAAACAGCATGGTTTTGCCATCTCAGATGATCAAAAAATAGGAGAAGTTTGGACACTTTCTAGTCATGAACACGGAGTGACCCTGGTTCAATCCGGTCAATTTTCCGGGTTTTCTTTAAAGGAATTGTGGTCAAATCACCCTGAAATTTTCGGAATGGACACTTCATCCGAATTCCCGCTATTGATGAAATGGATTGATGCATCCAGTCATTTATCCGTACAAGTTCATCCGAACGATACAGATGCTCAACGCCTTGAACAGCAGCCATTCGGCAAAAATGAATGCTGGTACATCGTCGATTGTCCCGAGGATGCATCCATTATTTATGGTCACACGTTTCAATCACAAGCTGATTTTGATCAGGCGCTCGAGGAAGGAGTACTCCAGCAACATCTTCAATATGTGCCTGTTTCCAAAGGTGATTTTCTCTACGTTCCAGCAGGGACCGTTCATGCCTTGACCAAGGGATGCGTCGTACTCGAAATTCAGCAAAATTCGGACACGACTTATCGGTTATATGATTATGACCGCCTTGATCCTGCAGGTGTTCCGCGTCCACTCCATTTGGAACAGGCTCGGCAAGTCATTCAGTTTCCGCATTTTCACTACCATGAACCTCCTGTACAGCTCTCTCCGTTTCAAAAATCATTGACTCATACCCCTTACTTTTTTGTGGAAGAATGGACCGTTCGAGATAGTCATGTGATTCCGGCACGTTCCTTTTTCCAAGTCATTACCGTCATCGAAGGAACGATTCGCTTGAACCATGATCAGTTCACAGCAGGTGCAACCATTCTTTTGCCCGCTCAGACAGAACAGAAGATTTCAGGGAACGGTCTTGTGTTGTTGACCGGTCCTTCTTCTCGCACGAATCGTCCCTTGCAAATTGGTGTAGATTTAGGCGGAACACAAACGCGTGTCGCCGTCATCGATCAAGAAACAGTGGTCAAACAACTTTCTTTTCCGACTCATCCTTCAGCAGGCCCGGCGAATGCAATCAATCAACTCAAGTACGCCATTCAACTGTTCAAACAGGAATTTGACATCACAAGAATCGGAATCGCTGCACCCGGTCCACTGGATGCCAAAACAGGGTGCCTCCTCTCGCCTCCCAACCTTCCGGGTTGGACACGCGTCAACCTGACAGCACCTTTACACTCTGCATTTGATGTCCCTGTATCTCTTGAAAATGACGCCAATGCAGCCTCATTTGGCGAAGCACTTTTTGGTGCCGGGAAAAACTTCTCCTCGGTTTATTACGTGACTGTCAGCACAGGAATCGGCGGTGGTTACGTTTATGAAAAACAATTGATTCGGGGCGCCAATGGATGTGCGGGTGAAATCGGTAATACCATCATTGAGTTCTCCGGTTCTCCACATCCTGTACTGAATACAGGTTCGCTCGAAGGCTTAGCGAGTGGAACCGCGCTTCAGTTACGGGCACGTGAGAAACAAACATCCTCGATTGTCACATTATTAGAAGATCCGGAGGAACGAACCCGTTTCATCGCGTATTTAGCGACGGGTCTGGCTAATATCATTCATACGGTCGATCCGGACGTCATCGTCATCGGCGGGGGTGTTACAGGATCTGCTGATTTGTATTGGGAACAACTGTTAGCGGCTGTCAAAGAACGTGTTTATCCGTCACTTCGTCCTAACATCAACATTCGGTTGGCAACACTGCAGGGTCATGCCGGCGTAATTGGCGCCGCCCACCTGAAAGGATTTCACTTAACGGAGGAATCAACTCTATTTTTATAAGCAAAAAATCCTACATGATAAAAAAACAGACTTGAAACTATTTTCTGAAATATGATAAGGTTTTCTTATGAAAAGAATATGACTATTCTATCGATGAGGTAGAGGCGCGGTCTTAATGAGTACTTGATCTGAGGATGACAACAATGACGATCAACGAAAGGTGATGCCGCCGAAGTATCGTCATGTGTCAGACGTGACGAAGCTGGTCGAATTGGGAAATACCCGTTCGATTGCCATACGTATGTTGTATGGAGCGCTCCAATTCGGCTAAGAAAGACGCATCCAGCAAGGGTGTCGGCTTTGTTGCCGGTGCCCTTGCTTTTTTTCTGTGCAACGGGTCTCATCTTCTAAAAAAGGAGGAGGAACCACAACCATGGTCAACTATTCAGATTCCATCGTCGCGCTTGCGCCGGCGGTCATCGCCATCGTCTTGGCGATTGTTACACGAAAAGTCGTCATCTCACTCGGTGTCGGTATTTTAGTCGGAGCGTTATTGCTTCACGGCTTCAATCCGATCGATACCGTTGTTTATCTCGGGAAAAATATCTTCAGTCTGTTTTGGGCAGACGGGGCTTTAAATGAATGGAACGTCTTATTACTCGTCTTCTTACTGTTACTCGGTGTCTTGTCGACACTGATTCAAACATCAGGTGGTGCCCGTGCCTTCGGCGAATGGGCAACAACACACGTCAAGACGGCGCGTGGCGCCCGACTCGCCGCTTTCGGCTTAGGTATCTTAATCTTCATCGATGATTACTTTAACAGTCTTGCCGTCGGAAACGTCAGTCGACCGTTAACGGACCGCCGCGGTGTCTCACGGGCCAAACTGGCGTATATCATTGATTCAACTGCTGCACCGGTCTGTGTCATCAGTCCGTTATCCAGCTGGGGTGCCTTCATCATCTCGATCATCGCCGGGATCTTGACGACACATTCGATCACCGATTACTCAGCGTTCAGTGCCTTCATGATGATTGTGCCGTTAAACTTCTATGCCATCTTCGCTTTGTTGCTGACACTCTACATCGCCTATACGGGAATTGCCGTTGGACCGATGCGGACGCATGAATTACGTGCTTTACAAGGCGAGTTGTTTGACTCCAACAAAGGTACTCCGATGGGAATGGCGGAAGAGGTCAAAGAGCACGATAATGGAAAAGTCCGTGACTTGGTCGTCCCGATTATCGTGTTGGTCATCGCGACTGTCACAGCTCTTCTTTGGACGGGTGCTCAGGCGCTTGCCGCTGACGATCGTCCCTTTACATTGATTGGTGCCTTCGAATCAACGGACGTGACACGTTCTCTCGTCGCAGGTGTCGTCATCAGTTTAATCGTTGCCTTCTTGATGTTGATCGGTCGGAAGATTCCGGCACGTGATTACCGCATCAGCATTTGGGCAGGAATGAAATCGATGTGGCCGGCGGTCGTCATTCTGTTGTTCGCTTGGACGATCATCGCTGTCATCGGCGACATGAAGACGGGGGATTACCTTGCCAGTTTCGTCAGCAAATCCATTCCCGCTTCTTATCTGCCGTTCCTGTTGTTCTTAATCGCGAGTATCATGGCATTCTCAACCGGAACAAGTTGGGGCACATTCGGTATCATGTTACCGATCGGTGCTGACCTCATCATGGCGGTTGAGCCGAGTCTGTTGTTGCCAACACTTGCCGCAGTCCTTGCCGGATCCGTCTTCGGTGACCACTGTTCGCCGATTTCCGATACGACGATTCTCAGCTCGACCGGTGCCGGATCGCACCATATCGATCACGTCACGACACAATTGCCGTACGCGTTGATTGGTGCCGCAACATCGGCTGTCGGATACCTTATGCTCGGTGTCACCGGTTCGTCTGTGTTCGGATTCATCGGTGCGCTTGTCGCCTTCTTGATCTTCCTCGTCATGTTGAACGTTCTTTCACGACGCGGTGAAGTCCCGTCGCAACTTCGTTCGGAATAACGGAAGCCTGTAAAACAATCATTCTATTCAAAAAGCCGGACCGATGATTACATCGGATCCGGCTTTTTGTTATGGCTTTTTTGTTCAGACCATCAACGCGCAGACTTCATTCGCAAAGGCAACCGGGTCTTCGATCGGCAATCCTTCAATCAATAACGCTTGTTGATACATCAGTTTGGTATACCGTTCGAATTTCGGACGATCTTCGGCATAGGCCGTCTCAATCGCTTGGAACACATCGTGCGACGTGTTCAATTCGAGAATTTTCACGGCTGCGACATCTTGGTTGTTCGGCATCGATTTGAGGATTTTCTCCATTTCGATTGAAACCGCACCATCCGTCGCGAAACAGACCGGATGTGACTTCAAGCGTGTTGAAGCTTTAACCTCTTTCACCTGTCCTGCCAGTACGTCCTGCATCGCTTTGAACATCTCGACTTGTGTCTCCGTCGTTTCGGCTTGATCCGTCTGCTCGATGCCGAGATCGCTGCTCGTGACGGACTTGAATTCTTTTCCGTCATAGTTGAGCAGCATCTGAATCGCAAATTCATCAATCTCTTCCGTGAAGTAAAGGATATCGAATCCTTTGTCCTTGACGAGCTCCGACTGCGGCAATTTATCCAACCGGTCCGTGCTCTCTCCTGACGCATAATAGATGTACTTCTGCTCTTCCGGCATCGCGGCGACGTATTCTGCGAGCGTCACCAGTTTTTTCTCTTTTGCCGAATGGAACAGGACGAGGTCTTTGACCGTATCCTTTTGCATGCCGTAATCATTGTAGATGCCGAACTTCAATTGACGGCCAAAGGCTTGATAAAACGTCTCGTATTTCTCCCGGTCGTCCCGAAGCAATGCTTCAAGTTGTGTCTTGATTTTGCTTTGGATGTTTTTGGCGATCAACTTCAACTGGCGATCGTGCTGCAGCATTTCACGCGAGATGTTGAGTGACAAGTCTTCTGAATCGACCATCCCTTTGACGAAGCTGAAATGATCCGGCAGCAGATCACTGCATTTTTCCATGATCAAGACGCCGTTCGCATACAGTTCAAGCCCCTTCTCGAACTCCTTTGAATAATAATCGAAGGAAGGCTGTTCTGGAATGAACAAGATCGATTGATAACGGACGGCTCCATCGGCACTGATATGAATGTGCTTGATCGGCGCATCAAATCCGTAACGTTTTTCCTGATAGAAGTTACGGTAGTCTTCATCCGTCAGCTCCCGTTTGTTTTTCCGCCAGATCGGGACCATGCTGTTGACCGTTTTCATGACCGTGAACGTCTCTGTTTCTTCTGATTCGTCGACCGGACGTTGCTCCGTTTCCTCCATCTCGATCGGATAACGGATGAAGTCCGAGTATTTCTTGACGATACTCCGCAGGCGGTGCGGTTCCAGGTATTCATCGTAGTTCTCTTCGTCTTCGTTGGCTTTGATATGAAGTGTGATGTCTGTTCCGACGGTCTCTTTTTCGACCTCTTCGATCGTATACCCGTCGACCCCGTGTGACTCCCACTTGTAGGCGACGTCACTGCCAAACGGTTTCGTGACGACCGTCACGGTGTCGGCGACCATGAAGGCGGAATAAAAACCGACGCCGAACTGTCCGATGATATCATGACCGTCTTGCGATTCATTTTCTGCCTTAAAGGCGAGCGATCCGCTTTTGGCAATCGTTCCGAGGTTTTCTTCGAGCTCTTCTTTTGTCATTCCGATTCCTGTATCGCGTAAAATCAGTTGACGGGTTTCAGGGTTCGGCTGAATCGTAATTTTGTAAGCATCCTTGTCGAACGTAATCGTCTCGTCCGTCAACGCTTTGTAGTAAATCTTATCCATTGCGTCACTGGCGTTCGAAATCAACTCACGTAAAAAGATTTCCTTGTGTGTGTAGATGGAATGAATCATCATTTCGAGCAATCGCTTGGATTCTGCTTTAAATTGTTTCGTTTCCATTTTCGATACCCCCATGTATTTTTTAGCACTCTATAAGACAGAGTGCTAATTCATTTCCATTATTACGGATACAAAAACGACTGTCAATCCTCCAATTCATCGAGTGCATCAAGTTTTTGCCGCACCTGCCGTCCGATATCACGCAGTCCTTTTGTCGAACCGTATGTTCCGTGACTCCGGCCCTTTTCGTCAGGACGACTGCCGAGACCAAGGAACTGTTCGCTTGGTTTAAAGTGAAGTCCGATGACCGGAATCCCGAATGCAGCGGAATAACCAAATTCGACGACGGCATCCGGATAATCGGTCAACGCGACGGGTTCTTGCCACGTGATGCTTGGATCCAGTTTCCGGAAACGGTCCGTATGCTCACGTCCGAGTAAAATGATGCCATGCAGGGAAAACAGCGGCAGCAGCTTTTTCAAAAAAGTTTGTCCAAAGTCCGTCTGTTCGAGATCCTGCCGCATCGAAATCGTCCCCATGTAGCGTCTGGTCGGGAACGGAAAAAAATCCGTATGGATGACCGGAAGGAGAGCGTCATCATAAAAGGACGCCCCAAATCCATTTAAGAACCCTTCCAGTTTTCCACCCTGTTCCTTTCCGAACCATGTCTTATAAACATCCGGTTGTTGAAAATAGTGATTAAACTTGTCGATCGTTTGTTCAACGTGTTGCTCCGTTAGATAGGTCTCTAAAGACATATCCGGCTCAAGTAAAAAGAACGGACCCGTCAAATCAAAACGCATCGTTCCTTCCTTATTCAAAAATTGGCCGGCTGACGGATTCGTCGCGACCGTCAACCAACTTTTCTTCGAGACGTCACCAAACCATAAGACGGGTGTCGTTCCCTCAATCAATTCGTTTCGCATCGGTCCACGTTCCAACTCGATTTGGTGCTGCACGGCTTCCGCCAATAATTTTTTTGCATATTCCCGTTGCTCTGATGTCAGCGTTCTCATTCCTTTCGTTTTGCGCTTTCCTGTTTTTTGATGTTCCCGTTCCTCCAAAACGTTAGACACTTCGATGGGTTTAGCTCGATTCGCGGAGGGAATCTTTCATAAGGTAAAGCACAAAATCGGACATTACTTTTCAGGAGGAGATTTTTTTATGAAACGACTTGAGAATAAAGTAGCAGTCATTACCGGATCGGCGACAGGAATCGGCCAGGCAACGGCACTCGTCTTTGCAGAACAGGGAGCGACCGTCGTCTGTGCGGATGTTGATCTGGAAAAAGCACAAGCAACGGTCAAACAGATTGAGCAGGCAGGCGGAAAAGCAGAAGCGGTTCATGTCGACGTCTCACAAGTCGATAGCGTAAAACAGCTCGCAGACCATTTAGCGTCTACATACGGGACGGTTGATGTCCTGTTCAACAATGCCGGGATTGATCAGCAAGGCGGGAAAGTCCATGAATATCCGATCGAACTGTTTGACCAAATCATCGCCGTCGATTTACGGGGGACTTTCTTGACGAGTAAGTTTGTCATTCCATTGATGCTGAAAAACGGCGGATCGATCATCAACACGTCATCGATGTCGGGACGTGCGGCCGACTTGAATCGTTCCGGATATAACGCGGCAAAAGGCGGCATCGCCAACTTCACACGTGCGATGGCAATCGACTATGCCCGGGAAGGCATCCGCGTCAACTCGCTTTCGCCAGGAACAATCGAAACGCCGCTCATCGATACACTCGTCGGCGGAAAAGAAGAAGATCAAGGGAAGCAGTTCCGTGATGCCAATGCTTGGATCACACCACTCGGTCGCCTCGGTAAACCGCGTGAGATGGCAACGGTTGCCTTGTTCCTCGCTTCAGATGACAGTTCATACGTTACGGGTGAAGACATCACGGCTGACGGCGGTATCATGGCCTATACGTGGCCGGGTGAAATGTTAATCGATGATAAATGGAAAACAGACGCGGAATAAGCGACGGTTTTTTTCAGCACGGTTCCTACTTGTGGAGCCGTGCTTTTTTTGTTCATTTTTGAACGGTTTGACCCTAAGAAATTCGAGGCGCTTAAACGCTTTGTTCATTAGTTTACCTCTCTGAACCACTTTCATTTAAATGAAGAAAAAAATAATCGAATCATGTATATGTTTAGCTCTACATTCATATACCTAAAAAACTCCTCCATTCGTCGTGTAAGAGACGAATGGAGGAGTTTTTAAGTGTACACGCCGATCAAGCCAAGGGCTTGCCCAACATAACTTTGATCAGACTGTAATGTATGGTTCGATTCGTCAGCGTGACGCCAGTCGATTCGAACATGCCCCAGCCGGTTGTAGATCAACTCAAATATAAATCCAGCGTTTTCAAAGGAAACGCTTCCCGGAAACTGCTCATGGACAATCCTAAATTCATGGGCAAATCGGTCATATTCTTCAAACGATAACGTCATCTGATGGATTCTTTTATCCTGATGCCACACGTCGATTTGTAATGTAGCCAACGCTTGATTCACTTCGACGATGTGCCAGTCAATCGTCTCGTCATATCCCGTAAATGAAATCACATGGTTCAACTAAATCACCTCTTTTTGAATGAATACCCGTTAGACAGGGAATGGTTTTGTAACGAATCGAAATGATCATCGCCCACTCACGAAAGGAGTTTTCTTATGACTGA
>CABFOF010001602.1_pt1 | contig 10710 bp, 13 predicted proteins | sample 3521951 | NCBI WGS metagenome assembly CABFOF01 (sample SAMEA5312450, study PRJEB27640) | indoor metagenome | biome: indoor environment; feature: uncontrolled; material: polymer tiles stone | place: Germany | collected 2014-07-07 | reverse complement strand
GTGTTTGATTGACAGCTGCGAGACAGGCTTCAGGATCACGGACATCCATCTGAATGACGGCATGTTCACCAGCAATCTGTTGTAAATCGAGATCCGTCTGCTGTAAGCGCTCGGCATCGCGCCCTGTGACGACGACATTCCAACCGGCCTCTTTTAAGGCGAGTGCCATCGCTTTCCCCATGCCGCTTGTTCCACCGGTGACGAGTATTGTCTTTTTCATCCGTAAAGTCCCCCTTGTATAATGAATGAACAACCATTCATTATACATATTCAAAAAAGAAGGAGCAGACTCCTTCTTTTTTGAATAAATTATTCGGCAGCGAGTGCTGTGTTCGTCAAGACAGGAACAACTTGTTTTTTTCGTGAGACGACACCTTCGAGATACACGAGGTGGTTCGTCGCTTCGAGACCGTAAGCACGTTCGACAAGTGAGGCTTCTGGTCCGAGAACAAGCGCGACCGAGTTATTCGTCAGGATGTCCGTTACGAGTAACATGTACAAATCAAGATCCTTTTCAGCGATCAATGATTCGATCCGGGCCTCAAGTTCCGCTTGGCGAAGCAGTACTTCTGCCGTATCGACCGTATTGGCTTGCGCGATTTCGACCTTCAGCGATCCCATCGTGAATTCCTTGGCATCAAGCGCAATCAATTCATCGATTGTCTTCTTTGATAAGTCAGCGCCGGCTTTGAGCATGTCGAGTCCATAAACATTGACGTCGACACCAGCGATTTCCGCCAACTCACGTGCTGCGATGACATCTTGTTCCGTACACGTCGGTGACTTAAACAATAACGAATCGGAGACGATGGCCGATAACATCAAGCCGGCGATTTCCGGTTTGATTGCGACACCGTGTTCTTTGTACATCTTGTTTAAAATCGTTGTCGTACAACCGACCGGTTCAGCGCGGTAATACAACGGATCAGATGTCTCGAAATTGGCAATCCGGTGATGGTCGATGACTTCCGTCACTGTGACCGCATCGATGTCGTCAGCACTTTGCTGACGTTCATTATGGTCGACGAGAATGACGTGGTGTGCTTCACTTGATACGCGTGTGACGAGACGGGGAACCGCCACCTTGAAATAATCGAGTGCGAATTGAGTTTCGCCGTTGATTTCACCAAGACGAATCGCTTCCGCGTGGACGCCGAGTTCTTTTTTTAATTCCGCATAAGCGATCGCTGAGGCAATCGTATCCGTATCCGGATTTTTATGACCAAATACTAAAACTTTTTCCATGTGCATTCACTCCTAAATGATTGATGTCTCGCCCATTAGTGTACCATAACTCGGAATTAGACGGCGTTCATTTTCAAGAGGATACCGGCGATTTTTTCGCTCCAGTACGGGTCGGAGGCGTAAAACACGTTCATCCCCCGGGCCTTATTTCCGAGAAACGCACCCCGGTAATACTTGCCGTCTTCCGCCAGATAATCCCGGGCGATGAACTTGCCGGTTTTCCGGATCGAATCTTCAAATGATGTGTAGGCCGTCGCATTTTGACCCGGTGCGATATCGGTCGCATTCACCCCAAACAGGTTGAACTTATCCCGGGCAATCTCCGACCGACCGTAATTGGATTCGTGGATGGCGTGCGCGAGCAAATAAGCGGCATTGACCTTGTGGTCGCGTTCGACCTGTTTAAACGTCTTGCCGGTACCGATCAACGGACTGTCCGGTGCATTTTTTTTGATGTACGCATCGAGCTGCTTTGCCGTCAGATCCGTCGGTTGACGCAAATTTTTGGTTAAGGTCTTCGACTCGACATAGGTCGTCGTCCGTTCAGGTGCCGACGACGGTGCCTGTCCCGCCGTGATCAATCCGCCGAGTCCCGCATCCGCAACGATATAATGCAGTAAGCGATCGCCCCGTGTCTCGTAGTAAGAGCGGTTACTCGATCGCTCGAGCGGATACGGGGTCAGCCGATCAGAATCGACATATCCCGTCAAACCGGCGATTTCAATTCGGCTTGCTTGTTCGCCGTAGGTCAAAAGTGATAACCGGCTACCGGGGGCGACATATGTCAGTCGCTTCTTTAAAGTTCGGTCGGCATAGATGTTAAGCGTTTCCGGTGCATCGACGATGCCGATGCCCGAACCGGTCAAGTACAGATAACGTTCGTCGGTTGTACGTTGCACGGCACCAGGTTGTTGACCGACAAACGCTTTTGCCTGATCAAACGAATCAAACTCTTTTTCTTCGATCACTTTCCCGTCCCGGTAGAGTTCAGCGATGTAAGGAGAGGCGGGGGGAAGAATCGTCTTCGGTTTGTCTCGGAACAAAACGAACAGCAGCATGCCGAACAAAAAGAAGAACAGGATGCCTTTCCAGGAACCTGATTTGCGAACCGGTCGGGTGGGGCGGATGGTGCGTTTACTCAAAAAATCACGTCCTTTGAAAATATCAATCGACAACCGGGGTAAAGAATAGGTACGCTAACAAAGAATGGAGGGAAGTCCATGTTGATTGGATATCGTACGTTGAAGACGGCTGTCGCAGCCGCACTCGCCATGTGGATCGCAGAGGAGATGCAGCTCGATTATTACGTCTTTGCGGCCATCATCGCCATATTAAGCATTCAGGCGACGCGCAAGAAATCGTTCCGGGCCTCGTATGAACGAATCATGGCTTCGTTGCTTGCCATTGGGGTTGGATATATCCTCTTTGAAGTCATCGGCTACCGACCGATTGCGATTGCTTTATATTTCATTATATTCCTTCCGGTCACACAACGCCTCCGTCTGCAGGACGGTTTCATTACGAGTGTCGTCATTCTGACCCATCTGTATACGGCGCAAAAACTGGATCTTGACATCTTTTTAAATGAGATTTATCTGTTGTTGATCGGAGTGGGTGTCGGATTGCTCGTCAACATGTACATGCCGAGTCTCGATCAAACGATTGCCGAACGCCGCCGCCAAATCGATCAACGGATTGCCGCCTTGTTTTTTGAAGTGGCGGCCGCCGTCGAAACGGGACGGATCAACCACCACTCACTGACGTTACACGAGACGGAACGATTGTTAAAAGAAGGGAAGGACGCCTCCTTGAAACGAATGGGCAATGCGATCGGGAGACGCAATGACGATGAGGATTATCTGTATTTCCGGATGCGGGAACAACAGTTTGAACTCTTGAGCGGCATCGTCCGAAATGTCGACGATTTGGTTCTGGTCGTCGCAGAAGGCAAAAAAGTCGCCGACCTGTTCCGGACGATTGGTGACAATGTCCGACCCGATGCCGATGCGACTGTTTTCTTAAACGAACTGAGACGTCTGCTCGAAGAATTCCGGGTTTCCCCCTTACCGACGACACGGGACGAATTTGAAGTCCGGTCTGCCTTGCTGCATATGTTGCAAGAGACGGAACAGTATTTACAACTCAAACAGCGGTTTGTGCATCAAAAAAGATAAAACATCGTCGAGGCGAAGGTGCCGATCAAGAAAATCGCTAAAATTGCGATGGTCGTCCATTTGATGATCCGCTGTTGTTTAGATGGTTTTGCCATGAGGCCATTCACTCCTTTCAAACGATACGTGATTATAGCCATTGTACAAACAACCTTTCTGAAGTGCAAATCCGCCCATTAATGGTATACTAACAAAGCGCTAGACGTACTGAAAAATCGAGGAGGAATGCGACATGGTCAATGAGCAACGTGTGCTCGATACATTTTTAGAATTGGTCCAGATTGATTCGGAATCAAAAGAAGAGGCACAGATTTGTGCCCATCTGAAGGAGACGTTCACGGCACTCGGGTGTGAAGTGTTTGAGGACGATGCGTCATCAAAAACGGAACATAAAGGAAATAACTTAATCGTGACACTCCCGGCAACACAGGAAGGTGTCGATAAGATTTATTTCACTTCCCATATGGATACGGTTTTCCCGGGACAAGGGATTAAACCAATCATCGAGGACGGGTATGTCAAAACGGACGGATCAACGATTCTTGGGGCGGATGACAAAGCGGGACTCGCTTCTTTGATTGAATTGGTTCATGTTTTAAATGAAACGAACCAACCTCACGGAAAAATTCAATTCGTCATTACGGTCGGTGAAGAGTCAGGATTGGTCGGGGCAATGGTCTTGGACCGTTCTAAAATCGACGCCGATTATGGCTTTGCACTCGATTCGGACGGAAAAGTCGGTGATATCATCACGGCGGCTCCAACGCAAGCGAAAGTTAATGCCAAAATCTATGGAAAAACGGCCCATGCGGGTGTGGCTCCAGAAAAAGGCGTCTCAGCGATTACAATTGCTGCGAAAGCGATCGCCAAAATGCCGCTTGGCCGGATTGACGAAGAAACGACGGCAAACATCGGACGTTTCAGCGGCGGCGGTCCGTCAACGAACATCGTCTGTGATTATGTTGAAATCTTTGCGGAAGCCCGGTCGCTTGTTGCTCCGAAAATGGAAGCGCAGACGGCGAAAATGAAAGCAGCTTTCGAAGATGTCGCAGCAGAACTCGGTGGACGTGCGGAAGTGGAAGTTAAAGTCATGTATCCAGGCTTTAAATTCGAAGCCGGAGATCAAGTGGTGGAAGTCGCGAAGGCGGCGATCACACAACTCGGCCGGACACCACGCCTGTTGCATTCTGGTGGGGGATCAGATGCCAACGTGATTGCCGGTTTTGGTATTCCGACTGTCAACTTGGCTGTTGGTTACGAAGACATTCATACGACAAACGAAAAAATGCCGATTGAAGAGCTCGTTAAGACAGCAGAATTATGTGTGACGTTAGTGGATTACATCACGAATAAGTGATGCCGAGCTAAAAAAGAGTGTACCGCAACGTTGCGGTACACTCTTTGTCGTTGTACGATTAAGTTAATTGTGGACGTTCGAAATATTCCATCGACTCAAGAACAAGTTCTTCCGTACATAGTAAGGTTGTTGCAATGTCTTGAATTTTGATCGATTTCCCATACTGTTGCCGATAGTTCTCGTTTAACATCCGGGCACTTTGTACGATTCGTGCATAAGTCCGTTCGATTTTGGTCATGGAAAAACCACCTTTCGAATCAGTATGGGTACAGTTTATCATGCTTCCGCTTGAGAAAGGTGTATTTTGTGTATAAAAATTGCTAATTTTACGAAAAGGGGAAAAAGATGGAATTTTATTTTTTAGGAACAGGTGCGGGAATGCCGTCCAAACAACGGAATGTCTCATCCATCGCACTGTTACATCCGAAGATGACCTGGTTATTCGATTGTGGTGAAGCAACGCAACACCAGATGTTGCACAGTCCGATCAAACCGCGTAAGGTCAGTACGATTTTCATCACGCATCTGCACGGCGACCATATCTTCGGACTGCCAGGTTTTATCAATACCCGTGCTGCACTGGAAGGGACGACGTTGTTGACGATTTATGGACCAAAAGGATTAAAGGAGTGGCTCGAGGCGACATTACGCGTCACCGGGACGTATCTGCGGTATCCACTCGACATCATTGAAGTTGAGGCAAGCCGGACCTATGAACATGAAGGATTCCGGATCACCGTCGAAGAGTTGGAACATCGTTTTCCTGCCTTCGGTTACCGGATTGAGGGAGAAGAAGAGAAGGGTGCCTTGTTAGTGGAGGAATTAAAACGGTTAGACATTCCTTCCGGTCCATTGTATCGACAAATCAAGCAGGAACCGACGTTTGTTTTTGAAGGAACCGAATATCAATCCGCCGATTTTCTGGGCGCGCCCAAACCGGGCATCAAGATTGCTGTGTTAGGCGATACGGTGCCTTGTGACAACAGCATCCGTTTGGCGGATCAGGTCGATCTTTTGATTCATGAGGCGACATTTGCAGATTCCGAGCAGGATCATGCCGGACGGTTCGGACATTCGACGGCGAGGCAAGCGGCTGAGATCGCTGTCCAGGCGCAAGTAAAAAAACTGTTGTTGACGCACATTTCAGCGCGCTACGTCGATCAGGAACAACGCTTGGAAACGGAGGCACGAGAAGTATTTCCAGAGTCATACCTCATGATGGATCATCAATCTGTCGTGATGAAGGGATAAAACAATATGGACTTTCTCATCCAATGGTCACTTTTTTTGTTAGCTGCCATCATCCTTGGGTTCTTTTTAGAGAAGCGAACCGAAAAAGAACAGTATCTATATTCAAAATTCGTCTTTTACGCCTGCTTAGGGGCGGTGTCCTTTCCCGTTTATGACATTCAACTGCCGCTTGGCATCATTCTGTTTTTGATTGTCTTACACCCTAAGAAAAATTCGAGATACAAACGGTACATGGCATTGTTCGGATTTCTGTTTTTCCTGTTACAGCTAGTGTTGGGTCCGTTTGATACGATCACTCTTCGCGAAGAAACCCAACAGATGGGACAGGTCACGATCACGGATGATTCGTTTGAAATCTTAATGGATCATATCGACCGGCGGATCGGCGATGATTCGTTACGCTTGGAGCAAAGTCAATTATTGTTTGACCAAGGCGGTAATTTGCGGAATGCGACATTTGAACTGATTGCGAAAACGCCGACCCGGTTCGTTCGGTATGAGGTCTCGTATCAGGAAGTGACGGGTACGTTGACCTATCGTCCGCGGGAAGAAGTATTGACGCGGTCATTGGAGTCGTATTATCAAAAACTGATTGACGCCTCGACGTCCTTTACGATGTTAAAGACGTTATCGATCAAACAGATTTTGCATGAATCAAAAACCCCGTACGTCGAAATGGATCTCGACGGTCTGTATGAGACGTTCAGTCTGCAAGATGCGACCGTGTTACTGGTGGATGATCAAGGTGATCTGATTCCCTATGTCAACACGGGCGAAGACGTGCTCGCGAATGCGATTCGATTAACGTATTTCCGATCAGACGGTCAATCGTTACAAGATAAAAAAATTCTTTTATACAATTACAGTTTTGAAACTTCAAGACGAAAAGGAGTCGTACGATGAAAAAATGGATGCTGATCAGCAGTCTCGTAGTATTGGCGGGGTGTGCGGAACAAACGACAACGACGGATAATGAAAGTGCTAAAGCCTGTGACCGATCGGTCGAAGTATCCGTTGTCGATCATGCCGACAAAAAAACCTTGTTCGAGGACAAAATGTGTTTGACGAAATCGGACACGGCACTGGATGCGTTGGAAGAGACGGATTTAGCTGTCGTCAAGACCGGTAAAGGCGACATGAGTTATGTCACTGCCGTAGACGGGATCCGGGAAAAATCAGCCGGCGCGAGCAGCGGCTGGGTATTTGGTGTCAACGATAAACCGGGACAGGTCGGGGCTGCCGCGTATGAGTTAAAAGACGGCGACCGCCTGGAGTGGCGGTTTGAAAAAGATGCAATGGCTTATTTTCAGTAAGGCAGAACGGGAGCGACTTCATCCGCTGAATGTCGCTCTTTTTTTAGTGGCGATGTTATCGGTCCCGTTCTTTCTGACAACGCACCTGATCGTTCTTCTGATCTTTCATCTGTTGTTCTTTATCGGCATCCGCGAATGGACGGTCTTTCGTTACCTCTTGCTCCCACTCCTGTATGTCGGTTTGATGTATGCCCAGTTGCTCGTGGGGGCCTCGATCGATGCTTACGGAATTTGGATGACAGGTCTGACCGGGATGGTCCTGGCGATTGTGCCATCGCTGCTGCGCACTTGGCCGGAAGTGAAGATGAGTCATCCGAAACAGTCGCTTGATGTGAAGCTGGAACGAATTGCGCTGTATCATCTGCTGCCGATCGAGGCCGTGCCCAGTCGCCTGCAACGCATGACGCATCGGGATGTGCTCAAAGGTTTGTTGATCGGTGGTGCCTTTTATGGATTGACGACGCCATTCGCACTCGGAGCCGCTTTTCTTTTACCATTACTGTTGATTTTCTCAAAAGGAGGGTTGCGTGATGCCTACTATCATTACCGACGAAACCGGCTCGCTTGAGACGTTGGAACGTTTGGCACAATCCGAGGGGGCGGACGTCATCCGTCCCGACCGGTTGTTGCATGGCCGTGTCCGTGATTTACTGTCGACGACCAGTTTATTTGTTGCCGGTGAACTGGCGACCTTGCTGGGACTGGAAGCCTTTTTTGACCGGGAAACCAGTGAATTGTCGTCCGGTGAACAACAACTTGTCTCACTCGGCTATACGTTGGCGTCACTGCCAAAATCGATTTTTTTGGCAGAACCGTTTTTATTTTTGGATCAAACGCGCAAGTCACGCCTGCAATCCTTATTAGCTGAAATCGAACAACGTTTTACGTGTCACGTCACGTACTCGGTGACACCTCAGCATCGTGTGCAACAAACAGCGTTTCAAGAGACATCGGTTGGTCCAGTCATCGACGAGATGATTCGCGTCGAACACCGTTACCCGTTACAAGCGAAGTATGCTTTGGCAGTCAGTCAGATCTCATTTTACTCCGGAGAACGTGTCGCCTTGATTGGAGCGAACGGAAGCGGGAAATCAACTCTTCTACGTTTATTGTTAGGCGTCGACCGGCCGCTGTATGGCAAAGTCAAGCGGACAGGAGACAAGCGGTATATCCCGGCTCATCCGGCACTCGCACCGGCTCTTGCCGGTGAAAACTTGACCTTTGCCGAACAAAAACAACAGGTGCTGACCCGGATATCGTGGTCAAAAGACGCGTACTACTTTGATGAACCGACGGCCGGTTTATCGAATCAATCCCGCACGGCCTTCATCGATGCGTTGCTTGCGCATCCGCAAAAATTAATCGTCATCGCCACACATGATCCAGACGTAATCGTCCATGCGACCCGCGTCATTTATCTCGTCCAGGGAGAAGTCGCCTATGACGGTCCGGCGGCCGCCTTTATCGAGCAAAGCAGGGTCTACGAATGGAATTGATTCTCGTTGCCGTCGTTCTGATCAGTTTGATCGTACTCCGGTTTGAATACCGTCCCGTCTCAGAATCGATGCTGCGTTTCATCGCCTTGGTCACGGCAGCGGCGATTGTCGGCCGGCTCCTGTTTGCCAGTGTCCCGAATGTTCAACCGGCCACCGCGCTTGTCTTGTTGCTTGCTGCGTGCGTCAGTCCGGTCATCGGGGCCATTGCCGGGATGCTTGTTGTTGTGCTGACCAGTCTGTTTTTAGGAAGCGGACCGTTTGTCTTGTTTCAAATCATCGCCTATGCTGCGATCTGTCTCTTTTGTGTATTGCCGGGGATGAAATCACGGGTCCTGTTATCGATCTATGGCGCAATGGCCGGTTTTTTGTATGGGTGGATCAGTAATTTAGGCTTTTTGATTTTTACCGGTTTTTCGCGTGAAGCGTTTGTGACTTTGTTGCTGACAGGCGGTGTGTTTGATTTGTTGCATGGGGTGTCGAATGCGGTGTTCATCTGGATGTTGCATCCGATTTTTTTACGGATTTTGCACTCGTTTGACGGGAAATCGGGTAAATAGAAGTAATCCCACGAGACTGGAGTGAAGTATCATGATTGGTTCAGCGCTATCCATAACGTATCTGTTGTTGTTAGTACTTATTGCAGCGTTTGGTCTGTTATTTGGAAGTATCTTATTGCTGAAGCGAACGGTCCGGGGGCGGTATGCCGGTTTTTATTTACTGGCAGCTGCCATTTTTCCGGCCGCGATGATGATCACATCAGTCGAAGGGGGACTAATCGGACATTTATTTTTTGAGACCGATTTATTTTTATCGATCGTTGCCTGGTTATTGATTCTTTCGACCGGTTATATGACGATGGTGACGGCGCTGGTCACGTTCCGGTATGTGTATCGCTATACCGCACTGCCGCGAACGCTTCAAAAATGGTGGACGGATCATATTCACCGTCCGAATCAGATGCACTAATCCAAAAAGACGTCCGTCGATTCCCAGCAGGGACGCGACGAACGTCTTTTCTTGTCTGACTGATCAGTTGGAGAAGCTGAATTCCTCTTCCGGCGCATCTTGTTGCTGATCCGGATTTTGAATGCGGCCCGTCACTTCCGTCAAGAGACGGCGTGGCAGGAATTTCGCGACGGTCACCATGGCCCGGTTGCTTGCACCCGGCACGACGACCCGTTTTCCTTTTAATGTGCCGCGGTAGCCGGCGAATGCGACGAGGTGTGACGGCATACTTTTAAACGGTAACGTGATTTTAGCCCGATCAAAGAAGTTCGTATCCGTTGGTCCCGGACAGAGACACGTGACCGTGACACCGGATCCGTCGAGTTCTGACGCCAGCGCTTCTGAAAACGACAAGACGTACGCCTTTGTTGCATAATAGACGCTCATGTATGGACCCGGCATAAAGGCGGCGACCGAAGCGACATTGAGGATGCGACCAAATCCACGGTCGATCATACCCGGAACCAACCGTTTCGTCAGATCCGTCAGAGCGACGACGTTGACGTGAATCGAGTTGATATCTTCTGATGGATCGATTTCCGCAAAACGTCCCGACGTGGCAAAGCCGGCGTTGTTGAACAATAAATCGACTGTCAGTTCATGTTCGTCGAGATAATCGATGACACGGGAGACGCTGTCCGCCTGCGACAGGTCAGCAGCAAACGTGTATGCTTTAATTTGATAACGTTTTTCAAGAACGTGTTTCAGTTCAGTGAGTTTCTTCTCATTGCGGGCGACCAGAACACAATCAAAACCATCGCGTGCTGCGAGGACGGCTAAATCAAGACCGATTCCTCCGGAAGCACCTGTGATCAAAGCAGTTTTTCGTAACATAATAAAATCCTCCATTCGGTTGGTAAATCAATCTCTAT
>CABFOF010000750.1_pt1 | contig 10761 bp, 6 predicted proteins | sample 3521951 | NCBI WGS metagenome assembly CABFOF01 (sample SAMEA5312450, study PRJEB27640) | indoor metagenome | biome: indoor environment; feature: uncontrolled; material: polymer tiles stone | place: Germany | collected 2014-07-07 | reverse complement strand
ATCCATCTCATCAACGAACACTAACATGTTAATGCTTCGATCTCAAAGTACGCCGAATTCATGATTGAAGCGGGGGACCCAACCGTCACGACACGTGACACGGGGTGAATCTTCTCAGAACAGAGAAGTAGGGCGAATTCCTAGGTATGCCCGAATCCGACAGCTAACCTCGCAGGCGTTTTAGGAGGGAACGACTCTTATTCAGTGATGCCAATTTTTTAGGGCGATGCTGGGGCCGTTACTGCCTCATATCGTCTTTTTGTCGTGTTTAATTGTAAAAATATTGAATAATGTGGAGGTAATTTCAAAATGGGTGAACTGTGGAGTGTATTGTTAGTCATCTTCTTTTTCGGAAGTTCGTATCTGATGATTGATTGGATTGAACGGGTCCAGTGGCGGGCAGGTGACCGGAAATGACATGGTTTTTACTGGCTACCGGTTGTCTCGTCTTTTTGTATCTTGGTTATTGTTTGATGTATCCAGAAAAATTCTAATCGCATAGGAGAAACAAATCATGTGGACTCAATTCTTAATCCAATTTTGGATTTTACTCGTCATCGCACTAGGGGCAGCCATCTTGCTCGGACGTTACATCGGAACCTACTTTGCACCTGTCGAAGACCGGAAAATGGATTCGTTCGGTAAAGTGGAACGGCGATTTTTACTTGTTCTCGGCGTTGATGAACGAAAACAAGACCAGTCGTGGGTCGGTTATTCGAAAAGTCTGTTGCTCGTCAACTTGTTATTTTTTGTCGGAGGGTACTTGCTACTGCGATTCCAGGGAAGCTTGCCCTTGAATCCGAACGGAGCTGTCAATCTGGATTGGTCGACCGCCCTGCATACGACGATCAGCTTCATGACGAATACGGACCAGCAACATTATTCGGGTGAAGCGTTATCGTATCTGTCACAGACGTTTGTCCTCGGAACGATGCTGTTCGTCGCACCGACGATGGCGTTCACCGTTTGTATGGCAGTCATTCGCGGACTTGCGAACAAGCCGCTCGGTAATTTTTATGCCGACTTCGTCCGTTTCATCGTCCGGATTCTGTTGCCGATTTCGTTTGTGTTTGGACTGGCGATGATTCTGTTTGGTGTGCCGCAGACGTTCGGCGGTGCTGTCAGCGTCACGACGCTTGAAGGAGCAAAGCAACTGATTTACCGTGGACCGGTCGCTGCGTTTGAAGTCATCAAACAGCTCGGGAATAACGGTGGTGGTTTCTTTGGTGTCAACGGAGCGCATCCGTTTGAGAACCCGAACCAATACGTCAACTTCATCCAGATGTTCTTGATGCTGCTGATTCCGATGTCACTTCCGATCGCTTACGGAAAAATCATCGGTTCGGCCAAGCAGGGCCGCCTGTTCCTCGGCGTGATGACGATCTTGTTTGTCATGATGACGTTCGGAATGGCCGGCAGTCTCTTCGCAAATCCGACCGCACATGGTCAGGAGCTTCGGTTCGGACAGATTGGGACAGCATTGTACAGTTCGATTACGACGGCCGCCGAAACCGGTGCGGTCAATGCGATGCATGATTCGCTCCATCCGCTGGCCGGATTGATCCAGCTCGGGAACATGATGCTGAACGTCGTTTACGGCGGAACGGGTGCCGGTTTCTTGAATGTCCTGTTGTATGCGTTCGTTGCCGTCTTCTTGACGGGGCTGTTGATTGGTCGGACACCAACTTTCCTCGGCAAGAAACTGGAGACATTTGAAGTCAAACTGATGGCCATCACCTTGCTCGTCCCACCGTTCCTCATTCTCGTCGGGACAGCGGTCTCGATGTACGTCGCACCAGGAGTCGCTGGGATTTCGAATCCCGGGTATCACGGTCTGTCGCAAGTCTTGTACGAATTTACATCCGCGACGGCCAACAACGGTTCTGGTTTTGAAGGGCTCGGCGATGCCAACGTGTACTGGAATGTCTCGACGTCGTTTGCTTTATTCTTCGGTCGCTACATTCCGCTGATCCTGATGCTGGCGATTGCCGGATCACTCAAGGCAAAACCGGCCGTTCCGCAAGATGAATTTTCGTTTAAAACAGATACCCCACTTTTCGGCACAGTTTTCCTCGGTACGGTCGTACTCGTCGGTGCGCTGACATTCTTGCCAGTGCTCGTACTTGGACCGGTCGCGGATTGGCTGACGATGTGAACAGGAGCTAATGAGAAATGATGGAACAAGTAAAATATCAACCAACTGAGCAGGAACCGAACATTCCTGAAAGAGAATCCAAATCTGCCGTCAATCCATCGATTGCGAAACAAGCGACACGCGATGCCTTTAAAAAGTTAAATCCGGTGCATATGGTGAAGCAACCGATTATGTTCGTCGTCTGGATCGGTTGCCTGATGGCAATCGGGTATACGATTTTCATCGATGAGATGCGTGGCTTCAATCTAGCGGTCAGCATCATCCTGTTCTTGACGGTGCTGTTCGCGAATTTTGCAGAGTCGATTGCGGAAGGACGCGGGAAAGCACAGGCGGATTCGCTGAAGGCATCAAAAGCCGATGTCATGGCGCGCAAACGGGTTGGTCAGATGATTGAGAAAGTCTCGTCCGCGACATTGCGCAAAGGGGACATCGTTTTCGTCCGGACCGGTGAATACGTGCCGGGGGACGGGGAAATCATCAAAGGGCTAGCATCGATTGATGAATCCGCCATTACCGGCGAGTCCGCACCGGTCATTAAAGAAGCGGGCGGCGATTTCTCGTCCGTCATCGGTGGAACACTCGTCGTCAGTGACGAAATCGAAGTCCGGATCACAAGCAATCCCGGGGAATCGTTCCTCGATCAGATGATTGCCTTGGTCGAAGGAGCGAGTCGTCAAAAAACGCCGAACGAGCTGGCGTTGTCGACGTTGCTGACGAGTTTGACACTGATTTTTTTACTGGTCGTCATGACCTTACCCGTCTTCACGAACTATCTGGGATTTGAATTGTCCGGTCCGATCTTGATTGCGTTGCTCGTCTGTTTGATTCCGACGACGATCGGCGGATTATTATCCGCGATCGGGATTGCCGGGATGGACCGGGTGACCCGCTTCAACGTCATCGCGATGAGCGGAAAAGCCGTTGAAGCAGCCGGGGACATTCAAACGATCATTCTTGATAAGACCGGAACGATCACGTTCGGGAACCGAATGGCATCCGATATCACACCGGTCGGCGATGTGACGCAGGAAGCGGCGTTTGAAGGCGCGATCCTCTCCTCGCTCGCAGATGAGACGCCGGAAGGACGTTCGGTCCTCGAACTTGCCGGACTGCGAAACATGCCGATTGATCAGGATAAGTTACAAGGAGCAGAAATCATTCCGTTCCGGGCTGAAACCCGGATGTCGGGACTTGATTTAACAGATGGACGCCGCGTCCGCAAAGGAGCGGGGCAGGCGATTCAACAATGGGTTACGGAACAGGGTGGTGTGATTCCGGATAACCTTCAAACGACGGTCGATCAGATTGCCCGTCTCGGCGGCACACCGCTCGTCGTCGCCATCGATCAGACGATCTTAGGTGTCATTTATCTGAAGGATACCGTGAAACCGGGAATGCGGGAACGGTTCGACCGACTGCGTGAGATGGGCATCAAAACGGTCATGTGTACCGGTGATAATCCCCTGACGGCAGCGACGATTGCCCGGGAAGCCGGTGTCGATGACTTCGTCGCTGAATGTACACCGGAAGATAAAATCCGTGTCATCAAGCAGGAGCAGGCGGCAGGCCATTTGGTCGCAATGACCGGAGACGGTACGAATGACGCACCGGCGCTGGCGCAAGCGGACGTAGGTCTTGCGATGAACAGCGGGACGCAAGCGGCGAAAGAAGCGGCGAACATGATTGATCTCGATTCCAATCCGACAAAAATCATCGAGGTCGTCGAAATCGGTAAGCAATTGCTGATGACGCGTGGCGCCTTGACGACGTTTTCGATTGCCAATGATGTCGCGAAGTATTTTGCGATCATCCCGGCGATGTTCATGGTCGCGATTCCGGAGATGGAGTTGCTCAATATCATGCGACTCGATTCACCGACGACCGCGATTCTCTCGGCCTTGATCTTTAACGCCATCATGATCCCGATGCTGATTCCGCTTGCGATGAAGGGTGTTTCCTATAAGCCGATGACGGCGGATCAGCTGCTCGGACGGAACTTATTGATCTACGGTCTTGGTGGGGTCATCGTCCCGTTCATCGGCATTAAAATCATCGATGTCTTGCTCGCAAGCATCCTATAAGGAGAAAAAGGACAATGAAACAAGCCATACGTGTGACGGTCTTCATTACAGCGTTATGCGGGATCGTCTTTCCCGCGTTACTGACCCTGTTTGGTCAGTTGCTCGTACCCGATAAAGCAGCAGGTTCACTCTTGCAACAGAACGGAAAATTCATTGGATCGGAATTGATCGCCCAACCCTTCACGTCGAAGCAGTATTTCCATGGACGTCCATCGGCAGTCGATCAATTAGCGGGCGCATCTGCTGGGGATAACCTAGCAGCATCCAACCCGGAGCTCACTACGAAGATCAACGGGCAACAGGAACAGTCCAAAGAGGACGGACGTTCGCTTCCGGACGATGCCCTCGTGACATCCGGCTCTGGCTTCGATCCGCACATCTCGCTCGACTATGCACGGGCACAAGTGAATCGTATTGCAACCGAACGGGATCTCTCGCGTGACGAAGTCCGGCGGTTGATTGAGCAAGAAGCAGGAAATGATGCGTACGTCAATGTGCTGTTGCTGAATCTGGCGCTTGATCGGAGTCAGTCATGACACGAGGAAAGCTGAAGCTGTACATCGGCTCAGCTCCTGGTGTCGGAAAGACGTATAAAATGCTCGCCGACGCCCGAATGCTTATCGAGGAAGGACGGGACGTCGTTCTCGGATTGATTGAAACACACGGTCGACGTGAAACGGCCGCGATGATCGGCTCCTTGGAGCAGGTCCCGTTACTGGAAGTGTTGTACAAGGACAAGGTGTTTCTCGAAGTGAACGTCGACGCCATCATCGCCCGGCAACCGGATATCGTCCTGATTGACGAATTGGCGCATACGAATGCGCCGGGATCCATCCGTAAAAAACGGTATCAAGATGTTTCGGCGCTGCTTGACGCTGGCATCAATGTCTATTCAGCCGTCAACATCCAACATTTCGAGAGTCTGCTGTTTAAAGTCAAGGAAGTGACGGGGGTCGAGGTCCGGGAACGGATTCCGGACCCGTTCCTTGGTGAAGCGGACGAAATTCTACTGGTCGATGTCACCCCACAGACGTTGCGTGAACGGCTTGAACAGGGGAAAATCTACAGAAAAGAAAAAATCGAACAAAGCTTGAACTCGTTTTTTTCACTGCAAAACTTGGCGAGTCTGCGTGAACTGTCACTCCGGCAAGTCGCGGACGAGGTCGACGATCAAGTCTATCAGACGCGGTTGTTGATTGAAAAGGATCCGAAGCTGTTACAGGAACGAATTCTGGTCTGTGTCCAGTTAAACGGAAATGCCCGGAAATTGATCTACCGGGGATTTCGGATGGCGAGCCGCTTAAAAGCAGACTTGTATATCCTGACGATTTTACCGGGACCGGAGAATAAGCTGTCGGCAGGGCAGGCAGAAGTCCTCGCCATGTTACGTGAGAGCGGATCCTTATTCGACGCTGAAGTGTTGATCCGCATTCAAGGAGAACGCTCGATCGCGACGACCATCACGGCGGTCGCGAAGCATCACCGCATCACCCAAATCGTACTCGGTCAATCCGCCCGGACCCGCTGGCAGGAAATCCGGCGCGGCTCGATCGTCAATCAGATCATGCGTCAAAATCGGGGTATCGATCTGCAAATCGTTGCCGATGATCAAGTCTGACAGGATGTCTCTTCCGCGTAAATGCAGGAGATGTCTTCCGTCAGACGGGGACGATGGAAGTACAAAAAAACATCGAGGCAGCGAATCGATCGATTCAATGCCTCGATGTTTTTTTTGTTTAACGGGCGAAGACCGGAATATCAAAGACAGCCGTATAGCTCTCCATCTGTTGATACAGGTTATAGATCTGAGTCGTTTGTTTAACGGCCCAGCCCATATCCGTCGCGTACTGATGAGCACCAGGACGCATCGGACTCCAACGCATTTTGTAGAGGGTGTTTTGATCATATTGATTATGCACATATTTCGTACTGATGAATTCTGCGCCGCCGATGATTGCAGCTTCCGGCGTGAACCAACCTTTGTTATAAGCATACGCTGCACCTGTGTTGATGGCATCATAATCGTATGCGCCGATACCGTACATGTTATAAACCGTCCGTCCATTCCAGATGACGCCGGTTGCTAATTTCGAAGAACCGTTCCCTGTCTCAAGCAAGGCGTGTGAGATCAAATATGCTTCGTTCAGCGAATATTTGGCGCCCGCATCGATGAAGGCTTGTCCACAACTGCCGGTCGAACACTTCCCGAAGATGCCTTTTGTTGCCAGGATCTTGTTGAGTGTCGCAGCTGTAGCGCCCGTTGACTGTGATAAATCAAGGAATTGATAGTAAGCCGATGACTGGCGATCCACTTTCAGCGGATCCGCCGCGTTACGGACATCTGCTTCCAGCGCATTTAACCAATAAATCGTCGAATAGCGTGTAGTCGATGTATAGACACGCGGATATGTCGTGTAGAAACCGCTGACGTTTTGATAGACTTTGATCATCGCTTGCGGTTGGAATTGACCGTAAACGTGATTTGTTGTCGTTGCGCCGGACCGGATGTTGAGTGGTGTCGTCGCAGTGACCGTTGCGATCGTTCCGTTGACCGGATCGAGTGCACCGCCGAGGCGGACATAACTAGTGCTGACATACATCAGTTTCGACGCGTACAGATCCGTCTGCGGTGGTGGGTTCAATTTCATTTGCGCACTGATGAAACTGTCGAACGTAAATGGTGTCGCCACTGAATTGTAGACGTTTAATTTTGCTGACGTCATGACGAGTGTCGCGTTGTACGCATAAAGCGTCTCCCCTTCATACGAAACTTCATACCAGTTGCCGATTTTTCCTGTGACCGGTAATAATGTATTCAGCGGCACGGAAGCTACCGTTTGATAGGAATCTCCGACATAAGATCGGAGTGAAGTCGTTTCTGTCGCCCGGACGAATGACTTTTCAATCGGTTCATAACTAATTGGTGAAACCGGTTGCCCTAATTTGATATAGCCGGTTTTTCCGTTAACGTTGACTTGGTGCCATTGTTCGTCGGAAGACGTCGTGACCAATGTTTTTGTCATGTAGACGTTTCCTTTGTTTAAAGCGGCAATCGTACTTGCGGAATCTTTCGCATCACTTTTGACAGCGATGGATGCGTCAAGCAGGAAACGAGCTTCCGGAATCGCTTTTGTTTCTGTAAACTCAGTTAATGTCGAAGCAGACGCGTAGCCGCTCTTGCCGGCATATGTGATTTTCATCCAGTTGCCGATTTGTCCGGTCACCGTAATGACAGTCCCGTTCGGAATCGTCGTGACGGCACCGTAAGACGGACCGGCATATGAACGGAGTGGTGTCGCAGTCGACGTTTTATACTTCGTCGCTGATACTGCTTTGTAGGAAATTGGTGTCCCCTGATTGATGCGGACATAACCGGTTTTCCCGTTAATCTTCATCTGATGCCACTGTTCAGAACGACCGTTTGTGATGAGTTGCGTCGTATAATAGACATCAGTTGCTGTCAAAGTCGTCAATGTGTCGGCAGTCGACTGATAACTTTTTTTCACTTCGACTGCTTTTGACAGGATGAACCGGGAAGAAGAAAGTGTCTTCTTCGTGATCAGTTCCGTCACCGAATCAGTAGGAACATAACCTGTTTTGCCGCTTGACGACACTTTGTACCAGTCTTGGATTTTTCCGATGACCTGTACGTTTGTCCCGCCCGTAATCGTTGCAGTCGTCGCATACGAGTTACCTGCATATGTACGCAGTGCTGTCGTTGCAGTTGTCTTCATCGCGATGTTTTCCGATGTATAGGAAACCGGTGTCCCCTGGTCAACCGGAAGGTATCCCGTCTGACCGTCTTTCGTCACCCGGTGCCATTTCGATGAACCGTTCGTGACGAGTTGATTCGTTTGATAGATATCGTTCGTTTTGAACGTCGTAACGGTCGTCGCCGTTGCTTTTGGCGCGGATTTCATCGCGACGTCTGTTTTAAGCTCGAAGTCCGTTGATGGAATCGATTGTGTCGTTACGTGATCGGTAAAGGCCGTGCTTGACGCATAACCCGATTTTCCGCTGTATGACACTTTGTACCAGTTGCCGAGTTGTCCTTGAATTTTGATGACGGTGCCGCCTGGAATCGTTTTGACGACCCCGTAAGAAGAGCCGGCATACGAACGAAGTGCAGTCGCCGTCGTTGTTCGTAACGAAAGGTCTTGGGCGGCATAGTATTTGACGGCTTGTCCTTGGTTGACTTTAACGTAACCGCTTTTACCGTCTTTTAAAATCTTGTGCCACTGTTCGCCGAACGGATTCGTCACGAGTGATTTCGTGTAGTAGATATTGCCGGATTGTAAACTGGCGATTGTCGTCCCCGATGCCGATGGAGACGTTTTGATTGCAACAGTGTTTGACAACAGGAAACGTGACAAAGCCAATTTCGTAGTTGCTGTGTATTCAGTCAGAGAAACAGTTAACGCGTAACCTGTTTTTCCATTGTACGTGACACGATGATATAAGCCGGAACGTGCCGTTGACTTAACGATTGTACCGCTTGGAATTGTAATGAGCGGGCGTTTTGTTCCGTCCGTCGTATTGTATAAAGCGAGAGCCAATTTTGTCTTAAAGGCTGTTTCAGGAATCGTCGTCACCTCTTGCTTCGATGAACCGACGAATGCGCCTTTATGCATGTAACCCGACTTGCCGGCATACGTGACACTATACCAGTCACCGACCCGGCCTGTCGTCTGAAGGGATGTACCCGTCGGCACGACAAGCTGACGCGGATAGGCAGTTCCTGCGTATTGGCGCAGGATATAGCCATCTGTCGTTTTTAAAGCAGTTTTTGACATTTTCGTATAGAGAATCGGTGTTGCATTTAAGGAACGGGCATAAACCATTTTCCCGCCATATGCGACACGGTACCAGACTTCTCCAACTGAATTCGTGACTTTTTGTGAGGTGTAGTACGCATCCTGTTCATTTAATGTCACGGTGACAGGAGCAGTTGTTGACGCAGCCGTGTGAAGCGGCGTCTTTTTCGAAACGAGGAACCGTTGTCCTTTGATCGTTTCTTTTTTGTCGTATGCTGTTAGATATTTTGACGCGACATATCCCGTTTTTCCGTTGTATGAAATTCTTCTGAAAGAAGCGGATTCATACGTGGATGAAACGATAGTTCCGGTCTTGATCGTCAACAGGCGTTTCCGTGAAGATGCCGTCTTGTCGTACAGATAAGCATCGGCAGACAGACGGTAGGTCGTTGCTTTCGTCGTTGCGGCCTCGGATGAGGGGCTGTAAGAAACAAATACACCGAGGACCAGGATGAAGCTGACCAGCATCTTCAAGGTTTTCGTGAATAGTGTCGTGTTCAAAGATCGTATCCTCCTAGTTGGAATTCGTCCGAAGACGTATCGGGCTCTAGGATGTCAATTCTAAGGTGTGAAATTAATTTGCCTATTCTTACTATCGACAATAAAACATTTATCTACAGTATATTTAGGATTTTTTTGAAAAAAGGGGTTTTGTTTTTTAAAGAACCCTCCTGTTTTAGAAAACAGAAGGGAATGAGGTCAGGAATTAAGCTCGTGAAGCAGTGATTCGAGGTTTGTTGTCGGACGGTTACATTGAAAATCGTGACAGAGATAAGCGGTTGGAGCTGAATCGATTGGTTCATAATCCGTCAGAAAAGGCGCGATGGACAGCAAGTCCGCCTTTTTGCCGACGAGCACCGACAATTCCGGTATACGTCGGGTAAGGAGTTCGGATAAAAAAGGTTCGATTGCTTCCTGGGTGTCGGTCAGGATGATCAGCTCTTTTGGCTGCATCAAAGTGCGGACATAGGCACTCATCAAGCTGGCGAATCCGGTCGGCTGTGCCTTGACTTCGAGCGCAACGGATGCAAAAATCTGATGGGCTGCGTCCCGATAACTCGTTCGGCCGGTCAGTTGGGACAGACGCAACAGATTCGAGACTGCTGTACTGTTTCCGGCAGGCGTGACGCCGTCGTACAAATCCTTTGGTCGGACCAATAAGGTTTCATCATTAACAGACGTAAAGAAGAAACTGCTGTTGGAATCTCCAAAATCACGGAGCATCCGTTCCGTCAGACGCAGGGCGGCATGGAGGTATTGAATTTTTTGTGTCGTATGATGCAGTTCCAGATAAGCTTCCGTCAAGAAGCTGTAGTCATCGAGAAACCCATTTCCTTGCACGTGACCTTCACGGTAACGGACTCGAACCGTATCGCCATCAATCAGACGGGTCTCGAGGAACGCCAAGGCACGTTCTGCGACTGACGTGTAATGCGGATTGGCAAAAACCCGTCCTGCCTTGGCATAAGCGGAAATCATCAGAGCGTTCCAAGACGTCAAGACTTTATCATCCCGAAACGGACGTGTCCGCGTGCTGCGGATCCGGAGTAACGTCTGTCGTTCCCGTTCGAGTTGGCGCACGACGTCGCGAACAGGCATGTCTTGTTCAGCGGCGAACGCCTGCAGAGAGTGGTCGGTCCGCCGGAAAATATTCCGCCCCTCAAAGTTACCGCCAGGAGTAGCCTGATAATAGAGCGGGAACAAGGCCTCT
>CABFOF010000406.1_pt1 | contig 10925 bp, 12 predicted proteins | sample 3521951 | NCBI WGS metagenome assembly CABFOF01 (sample SAMEA5312450, study PRJEB27640) | indoor metagenome | biome: indoor environment; feature: uncontrolled; material: polymer tiles stone | place: Germany | collected 2014-07-07 | reverse complement strand
GTCTCCGCTGTCTCAAGGAACGAAGGACGGTATTCTGTCGTCGGGATGATATCCTCGATGCTTTCCGTCTGCATTAAGGCTTGCACCAGTTCAATCAATACCTGTGTTTGAAGGTCTGTCTGTTGGACGCTCTTTCGTAACGGAGAGAGACTTTTTGTGATTTGTTCTTCCCAGAAGGTGGTCAACTCTTGTTCGATCTGTTTTGATACGGAACGACTGATATAGTTCAAATCCCATTGCTTCTTCATCATCTCTTGATAGTCACGGATGATGTGATCGATTGCCGGACCAATCCCGGACAGTCGTTCCCGCTCACAATACTCCTCTAAAAATTCAGCGGTCACGGCACTCATTCGGACTCGGACTTGCTTCGTCTCTTCCATTCCGGTTCACCTTACCTTTCGTATTGGACTTCCTGTTCGAGTTGTTCAAACGCACGCTGATTCTTGATGTGGTCCCATTCATCGTTCATGTGTCGTCCGATCCGATAAAGCGTCTCTTGCATGATCCGTTCACGTCGAAACGCTGACCGGATTCTTTGTTTGGGTGAGGATGCAGCTTTCTTCGCAAGCTTCTGAGGTGGCTTGGACGACTCACGCATCTCGGACAGGACGGCATTTCCCATCCGTGTGTAGAGATCGTGTTCTTTCGTCTTTCGATAAGCTGATGCTTGGGATGCCGATCCATAACTCCGCTCGTAGAATGCGACCTCGGTATTGAGTTGTTGTTTAAACTCGCTGTGCTCTTTCTCGAAGTAGGTCGCAAGATACGTGTCAGTAAATTGATTGAGTGAAGGACGCAGTTCGTGCATACCGTTCATGTTGTAATACCACTGCCGCTTGTCGTCCGGTAATTGTTTCTGAATCGTTTTGTACTGCCGAACGAGTTCCGGATGCAGGATTCGATTCGAAGCGGACGTCGTCGAACGATTTCGTTTGTGGGCTAGGACTTCTTCCCGGATGAAGGTATTCAGTTTCTCTTGTTCACGTGTCCGGCCGGCAAGCGTATGGACGACTTGCGCCTTCATCTTCTCGATTGTTTTTGGTTTCCGTTTACCGCGTTCGCGTGGATGTATCGTCTCGACTGTCGCGACATGGACGTGGATGTTATCCGTGTTGTAATGAATCGCAGCAGTCCATGTCGCGTGCAGCATCTGTTCCTTTTCGATCATCAAATTGGTGGCATTCCTTGTCGCCTGCATCAAACGTTGCTCATCGATGTAGTGATTTTCTTTCACACCGACTTCTTGTAACCAGGTTTCGTCGAAAGAGATGACATCTTGCCACAGGATGCTGCCGTTCTCCTGTGCCCGTCGGAAGATATCTCGTAACTGCTCTCGTTCAGTCGCATTCAATCGGTCTTGCGTCGCTGTGAAGAGACCACTTGATTTCAGTTCATCTTCCATATAATCGTGGTAGTTCTCAAACTGTTGCGACCGTGCTTTCGTCTCCGGTCGATCGATGTAACTGAGGTACGTCGTAAAGCGACGAGAACGTCGGGTTGCTTGAGGTAGTTTGAACTTCGACTTGATGATGACGCCGGGAACCCTAGTCATCCTGCATCACCTCACGGAAGAGTCTTGTCAATTGTTCGAGTTCTGCTGCGCTCCGCTTCAGGTGTAAGGTGTTCGCTTCGAGCTGTCGTTCGAGTCGCTCGATTTGTTTCGACTGGACGCCGTCCGCGCACCAGGTAGTCAGCAATCCTTTCAACAATTCTTGACGGGAACACCTCTGTTTCTCCGCCTGTTCGTCGAGCTGTTTGACGAATACGGGGTCGATGTCGCGAATCAAGAGATCCATCTGTCTTCCTCCTTCCTTTAGGAAAGTAAGTCTCGACGTTCTAAAAAATGAAAAGATTTCCGAACAATTGCTTCGTTCCTCCTGTCATTAGAAGTGAGAAAGGTGATACTACTCAGACGAGGAACGGAGGGAACTACATGCAGTCCATGATTGAACAGAGTTACGCACTCGGAGAAGCCGTGAGCGTCTCCTTGATCGTCGAACTTCTGAAACATATCTGCTCGAAGATGCAGCAACATGTAATGAAAAGGATTGAGAGAAGTGACGTAACTGACTCGAGTTAAGCGTTGATGAAGGTCGATAGAATTACTAAATGTATATCGGATTTTTTTAGATCAGAAAAACCAAAGATGGTTCAAAATCGTGAAAAAGAGCATAAGGGGAAACTGCTATCACTCAGCGTGCTAGCCTAGGCGGAGCCTAGTGTTTCCCTGATATCATCAAAATCGTCAAAAGGTCACACCGCGTGCCACTAAAAACGGCATTTTGGCACGGTGTTTGCCACCTTACCATTTCAGTTCACGAGCTTTAACAAGTAGCTGATTCTGTCTTTTTTCTTCTTGCGTGCGTTGTTTTTTCAATTCTGTTTGTCGTAACAATGCGTCTTCTTTTTCTTGCTTCAGATTGAAGATTTCATCCTCACGTTCGACTTGTTCATCGAGTGTCAGGTTAGGTAAGGTGGCTTGTTTTATTTCAATCTCTTGTTCAATCTGTTGGGTGAGAGAAGCTTGTTCCGTTAGTTCACGCTTCATGTTCTTGATCCGTTTTTGACTTTGCAGGTGCTCGTCAGCGAGAAAAAGTTGTGCATAGTCATCTTCTTGTTGAATAGGAAGTGACGTCTTTAAGACGCGTCGCTGATCCATATAGAGTGATTCGACGAGCGCGTCTTCTCGCTTCGCAGCACGCAGCTTCTCGAGTGACTGTTCGGGCTTAATGACATACAAGCGTAGTGCTAGTTGGTCAAAGTTACGCGGTACATCTTCGATTTCAAAGACGTAGTGCTCGCCCTGCTGATAGACAACACGGACGCGTTGCTCATCCGTCGGGCGTTCCTTATATGCGATTCGTGCCACAAGCTTTGACGTGTAGTCTTGAGGGTGATCGAACTGGAGACGGATGCGCATTTGTTTTCGCTGCACATCATGGGACCAATCGAGAAGCGTGACGGTCTGTCCATTCGTTAACCGTTGTTCTTCGCCGATAAGTGTCGCATTGATCGATTGTTCCTCAGCAAAGAAGAGGGAGGAGAAACCGAAAAACAGAAAACCAATCAAGAAGAATAGACCTGTTCCGAGATACAAGCGCGACCAGTCACGGGTCAGCGTCTTTCGTTTTCTTGTCTGCATTTAGACACCTCCTGACGTGTGAAGACTCTTCATTTGATCAACGATGTATCGTCCATCGTGATAGATAAACGTCAGTTCAACTAATTCTTCAGACGTCTCTTCATAACCATTGGCATCGATCGTCAACGTCCGTTGGAAGCGGACGATACAATGTTCTGGATCGTCGTGACGCGGAAAGACTTCGATGTCCGAGACGGAAGCGGTGAACTTACTATCGCTTCCGTTACTCTCAAACAACGTCCGTTTGAGGGACTCTGACATATACTGATTGGCTTGTCGTTTGCGTGTCGGATAGGTCCCGTCCTCCCATGTAAAGGCGAACGTGATGAAGCGTTCCGCACTCTTAGAAATGACCGATTTCTGTTCTTGCTCTTGTTCATTAATTGAGATGGGCGGATCTGACACCGTTGTTTTTGGTAACACATTCTTCTCGTCTTTCTCGACGATTCGATGCGATTCATCTGCTGCCATGGAACGATATTGATAGACATTGGCACTGATCGACAGCAGCAGACAGAACAACACGAGCCACAGGAGATGACGACTCGTCAATGCCATGGTGCATCCCTCCTTATAGTGAAAAGAGTGGTGCTGGATCAATATGACCGGACCAATCACTCGTTTTGAATTCGATGTGCAGATGATTGCCCGTCGAACGTCCGGTCGAACCACACATCCCGATCGCCTGCCCAGCCTCAATCTTCTGACCCGTCTTAACCTGACGTGCGGAAAGGTGGGCGTAAGCGGTAATCCAGTCGCCCTGTTTGATTTGAATCAACTGTCCATACGGTCCGCGTAGACCACTATAGGTGACGGTACCGGAACGGACGGCATGGACGGTATCGGTATCGTGGCAACTGAAATCGATCCCCGTATGAACGTCCGTCTTTCCGAAAACAATCCGTGATCCGAACCCCGACGTCATCTGCAGCGGGATGTCGAGCGGAGCATGAAGTTTTCCTTTGATCGGTCCTGTCTTACCTTCCGCTAGTACGGTCGGTGTCAGATAACGGAGGACAGCATCAACATACTCGATGTCACCGTAACAGGCTTGATGCTCGATTGCGCTCGGACGATGGCATTGATAGATGCCGCTCTTCTTGACGCGTTGGTACATCATCTGGGAAAAAGAAATCGCGAGTTGTTTCGTATAGCGTCCTCCGTTTTCTTGAACGTAATCAATGAAACCACCCCCGAAGTTGTAACTTTGGAGCGTCAACTTAACGTCCTCATTCGCTTGCCGGAAGACCGACGCGAAGTGTTTCACGCCGTAACGAATGCTTTCATTAGGCGAAGTGATGCAACCAATCCGTCCGCACTTCGATTCACTCGCTTGCATCGGATCGTTCCCGCGTCCGCCACTTTCCTGCATCATCAACGCAAGGACGACGTTCGTCTGTCCCTCGAGCTGTTCCTTCTTCAATTCACGCGCAATTGCTTCGCGGTATTGCAGGACATCATCACTGACTTGCAGACTCGCATCCGAGTAAGCGATCGGTGTCTCCGTCGCCTGTTCATTCTCGATCCCGGTCAATGTATCGAGAATACCTGCGACGAGGATGATCAGTAGGAGAAGCAGAAGCGCGATTCCGAGAGCAATTAGACGATATTTTAAGGTCAGGAGTCGCCATTTCATCCGGACGGCGACGCGTGCCGACTGCCGGACCGTACTCCACATCAGGCACCACCTCCGAACAAGGTCAGCTCCTCGGGCGAGACATCAACATCAAAGATCAGCGTCTTCACACCGGAGATACTGAGGACGATCCGTCCTGTCTCGAGTGACGGGATCAACCGTGTCTCACTCTCCGTCAACTGCCCGTCGAAGACGGTCTGGATCGTCGGGATGCTCTCGGCATCCTGTTCGCCGATGAACTTATACTGCGTTAGCTGGAACAACGTCTTGACGTTCTCTGCGTTCTCCGACTTCGAGCCAGTCGGGACGAAGTCCGTAATCAAGTGGGAAGCGAAGAAGATGCCACCGAAGTATTTCCGTGCTTCCCGCATGAACTGTTGTAGATAAAGGATCGCCGGTTGGGCGATATCACGCGTATTGATTAGGTGATGTGCCTCATCGATGACAATCAGATATTTGAAAGCATCCTCAATCAATAGCTCACCCTGGTTGTAGCTGCGCAGTTGTCCGGCACCGTTGAGGATCATCCCGTCCCACAGCATGTTCATCAGGTTGAAGACCTGTGCCTGAAAGATTTCGTCTTTCAGATTGGTCAGGTTGCGTAGCGGGAATGAGACAATCGCTTCCTCGTCAAATCGCTCGATCGAGGAATGTCCGTCGAAGATGTTGCCGTAGTTGTGGACGAGGTTCGTGATCGCGAGCTCGATGTTCTCAAGACGACGGATACGGTTCGTACTGATTGTCTCGCGAATCGTCGTCCGCGTAACGTCCGCATACAATACAGAGCGGACGAGCGCTAAGAAGTCGGAGAAGACGGGATAGGTATTTGCAGGGTGTGTCGTAATTGGCGCGTCACCGTCCTCATTCCAGAGCCCTTTCTCGAGGTAGAGTTGCCGGAGCAGGATTTCGAACTCGTTCGCTTCTTCTTGTGTAGCTGCCGGATTGATGTAGTGATAGAAGACCGCAATCTTCGATAGATGTTGCATGAACGAGAGCGCCTCATCCGCAGAACCGTCGGCATGTGTGACCGTCTTATAGACATGGAGTGGATTGATGCGTCCGGCGGAACCGTCGAGCGCAATCTCCTTCCCACCAAGCTGTCGTACGAGATCAGAGAACTCCCCCGTCACATCCAAGATGCGGACGTGATTCCCTTTGATGGCTTGATCGAGGACCGTTTTCTTGAGCAGCGTGGACTTCCCAGAGCCCATCTTGCCGATCATCAACGCGTTGTAGAACTTCCGTTGCTTGTCCTTATGGAACAAGTCGAAGATGACGCTTCCGTTCGTATCGGTCGTCCCATAGTAGGTCCCAGTCGGATCCTGTAGCGACGTGAAATGGAACGGATAACCCCCCGCAATCGAGAGTGACGGAATCTCTTTCCCCCGGCGCCGGTTCGGCAGTTTTTGCTGTTGCTCGTAGCTCAGGAACAGGCTCTGCCATTCCCATTCCTGTTCGTTCAGGAAGACGGTTGCGCGGAAGTTCCGTGCCTCCAGTTCTTCCATCACATCCTGGACTTGGCGTTCGAGTACGTCGAGTGTCTTCGCTTTGACGTAGAGACGAAGATGCAGATACTTCATCGTCTCGCCCTGTGTGATCTGTTCGTAGAGTTCATTTAGTTCTTTGTACGTCTCGCGCGCATCGATCCGGTCGACGTTATCTTTCGCATTCTCGAAGCGCGTATTCTGCTCCGCCATCGATTTGTTAATCGTCCGGATCATCTCCCGTTTGTCCGCCGTCCCGATGTCGATTGTCGTCAGGACACCGGGCAGGTTGAGGATTGGTTCGAGCCAGAAGTCGTAGACGGTCGATTGATACTTATAGACATGGAGGCAGGCGAGATAGCCGTCACCGGTCCGGACATAGTTCGGTTCGAAGCGGAGTCCACCTTGCGGCTGGATGGCTTGGACAAAAGTCGGGTTGTAACCATCCTGTCGTTTGATTGTCTCCGGGTCCTGCTTCTGTAGGAAACGCGTACGCCACATGACACCATCACTCCTTTCCGTCCTGAGTCGGTTTCGTATTCGGGTTGTGTAGCTGGAACAACACATGGATTTTCTGTTCGAGTGTCAGTTCGACCATCGGATTGCTACGTCGAAGCAGTTTCGTCAATTGATGCTTTCGTTCCCGTAGCATCGCCTCATCCGGGGCATAAAAAAAGAGGAGGTAATCGCGATTGGTGCGATGCTCCTCGAGGTAGATCAGTTCCTGTTTCTTCTTTTGCAGGAACGGGCGATAGGCGGCGATTTGGTTCTGTCGAAGCTGTCGTTCAATCCGTTGTTTCTGTTTCTCCAGATTGAGTGGTGTATTAAGTGGGATCACCTTCAACGGATGGATGTACGCCTGTAACAGATAGGCAAGGGAGAAGATGTCATGATCCTTCTCCGTCTCGGACAACCCGTAGATATCCTTTGAAGTCAGCTGAATGATGTCGCAGAACGTCCCGTCCTGCATCTCGAACATGTCGAATGCTGTCGAATCGACAATCGGTAATAGCAAGGCGACGGATGGCGGGATCCGGATGCGTTTTTCCTTCCGTGTTGGAGATGTCGTCAGTTGCATCTCATCGAGCCAAGTAATGTCTGTCGACGGAATTGTTTTAGATCGTTTCTCTTCCGATAAACTCATGCCATCACGCTCCTTTCGATCCGTCCTTACTGTCTGTCAATGCGATATACGTGTCTTTCTTCTTCATCAGCGCGTAATAGAGCACGTGAATCATCCGTTTCTCTGGATTCGTCGTCGGGCGGATGACGAGAAAAAGTCCGAACGCGACGAGGAAGAACGTGAACGGAAGATGCAATACGTCCGGAATGAACGGAAGGGCAATCAACCGGACGATGATCAAGGCGACGAGAAACAGTAAATCATAGAGGTAGAGCATCTTATTGATTTTCAGTTCGGTCGTGACTTCGTTCGGAATCCGGTATTGGCGCTGTTGCATGGTCTCACTCCTTTTTCGGATTTAGACGCGGTGCATCCGTTGAGTACATACGGGACGGTTCTGACGTCACACGTGTCTGCGTTTGTTCGACATGCTTGAGTTCTTTTTGTGTCGTCGTCTCCAGTGTTTGATAGATCGATTTTCGTTGCCGCTGTGTTCCGGATGATGTCTCTTGCGACTCAGTGATAGAAGGTGAAGAATTGCTCGCGCCTGAAGAGGGTAGAGTATGTGCTGTCTCTTTAGGTGTCGTGTTAGATGTTGATCCTGAGTGAACAGAAGTCGGACTAGGTGCACGTGATCCAGTTAGTGGCTCCGACGATGAAGTAGGTTGCGATGCGACAGTTGTTTCAGAGGTATTGAACGCATCAGGTGAAGTAGTTGGTTGTTCCTTCATCGATCCATCGGGCATCTTCGGTTGTGCAACAGGCGTTTGTGATGATGACGGAGTCGTCACAGGTGATTGTGATGAGACGGAGTCCGAACGGCGTGGCATGGACTCTTTTGATGTTGTTGCAATCGGACTCTCCAAATTCGTGTCGTGCGTCGATAAATCAGTGGATTCAATGCGCTGGTTCTCTTGTCCGGTTGATCGTGAAGTACGCTCTTGTGCTTGCGAACGAACTGGCACACTGTCAGACGAACGATCTGGACGACCCGTCGGTGTGCCACCATTAGGTGGTGGGTTTGGTGGTAACTTTGTACTGGCAGCTTCTGAGGCGGATGGAGTAATAGGGCGTGATGTCCTCTTCATCGTCTGTCCAGCGATACGAGCCCCGACTTTTGCCGTACCTTTCCCGACAGCATACGCACCAAGTGCGACACCCCACCCGCGTTTCAGACCCGCATCGATCCCGAAGAGGCGTTCGACCATGTTCGGTCCATCAATCAAGGCAGCGGAGAAAGCAATCAACGCAATCAAGTAGGCGAGACCATCGAGTGTATCAGCCAGATAAGCCGTCCCAATCGTGTAGAGCTTAATCGATACGAAAATCAAGATAATGACGAGGAACGTATTCAGGATGCTTTGAATGACTTTCTTCGTCTTTTGTCCGCTGTGCAGGTCGGCGGGGGCGACTAAAATCGCTAGAACATAATTAAAAGCTAACTCGAACGAAAGTCGAGCCAGTTTGTAGGCAATCGAGAAAAGAGTGAAGCCCATCACGCCAAACGTGACAAGGATCGTCAGCCAGTTCGGATGATAGCGATAGTAGTACTGGTTGTTCCATTCAACACCGCTTTGATCAAGTTCGCCTAACACAGCCTTTTGTCCATCCCACATTACAAAACTCTCAGAAAGTTTAACTCCTGTGTCAGATAGTGAAAAATCATTTTGATTAAATACCTCATTGACTCTCAGGTTTTTTACTAACGATTCAGGAATGTTGTTCATTTTTTCTTTCTGATCAGCTACTTTGAATTCTTTTTTGTCGTAGAGTACTAAGTCATGAATGTTCTGAAGCAAAATTTTATTTGAAATGGTAGAGTCATTTTCGCTATACAGATCGCTGGACTTAGTTTGAGCAATCGCTTCATCAGAAAAATCATTCACTTTTATCATGGTCGGGGAAAGTAACCCAAGAATTAATAGTGTGATAAATAAATTGATCAAGAATCCTTCACGGTCAAATTTCTTTTGGAAAATGATCAGATAGCCTGTAAATAAAAAGCTACCAGCTAAAAGAACGTACAAAAAAGGTTGAATCGTCTGAATGAATTCAACCACTTCTGGATTATTAAAGAATGTCTTTGTTAACAGGATAGTGTTCGTTACTTCTTCCAATCCATCAATTATGACAGCAAGTCCCCGAACTAATATCCATCCAACAGTCCTTAGCGCATCATTTACAAGATTACTGAGATTAAAAACATCCTCAAGGTCTTTGAACTTTGAAATTAGCTCGGAATCTGTCATAAGATTCACTCCTTATTAACTGTTCTGATCAATAAATTTTTCGACTTCATCGTTCAGTTGAGTTCCAGTAAGAACATTAATATTTAATTCGTCTTGTACTTTACCATCCTTAATGAAGTACAGACGCTCTCCTTTTAATTCGGATGTGTATTCGAAAGTATCTCTATTAACTAATTCTTTTCCATCAGGTTGGAATGTATTGTACATCTTTACTGATGTGTTCTTTTCTTCAGAGATATTTTTAATCTTATTGACGTAACTCTCGAATTCTCCATCAGTTTCTTTTACGACTAATAAAATACCGTCTTTTTTACCATTCATCATCTTATCAACTTCAGAATCTTTTATCTGAGTTAATGTATTCTTCGACGTTTCTTCACTACAACCGACCAAAAGTAACGCAGAGGAAATCAATAGTCCGGAGAGTACTCGTTTCGCTTGCATGCCTCCACCCCTTTTCCGTTTATGACACCTGTTCCGGATCCGTTAGATCGCCATTACTGACGTGAACCCGGAAATCGAATGTGTCTATAAGCGTAACAGTTTTTCGGTCTCCTGAGTCTGGGTCTTCTTCCTCAAATATAACGAGAAAGCCGTCCCGGGTCTGGATATTCAAGACTTCACCGCGGCGGAGACGCTTTTTATTCTCCTTGATGATTGTTGCGATGACGCGGAGTTCACGCTGGACGCGTTCCGTGCGTGTCAGTTCTGTCATTTGATGCCCTCCTTAAACGCCATGACGAAGTTTCTCGAGTCGTTTGCTGATGATCGTCTTCAAGAAATGGCGCTGGTTGTCGGTCACAGGAACTGTCTTATCTAGGATGCCTTGTTCGAACAGATCAATCGGTAACGTATCGTATTCTGTCGTCTCGAAGATCGAGCGTAGGATTTTTGGCTGCAGGACATCGCAGACGCGCCATTCTGTTGCATCCGTTATCTCCTCATCCGTCTCAACCGTTTTCGGTGCAACTGAGGCGCCGAAATGGAACGGGACACGAAGCGTATTCAGGTCAAGATGGGCATGCGCGCAGGGAATGACGAGATCGTTGATGGAACGGTCCGTGTTAAAGTCATCCGCCAAGTATTCATAGCGGTATTTCATCGCCGTCCGTCCGGTCAGGAAGAGGGGATAGGACTGGATTCGTTTCTGTTGTTTGTCTTGCCGCTTGATGACACGGATGACCAGCATCTCGCCTTCCTTCAGTCCCATCACCTCGGTTGCCGTCAACAAGCGCCGGCCATCGACACTCTCCGTCTTCGACTTCGAAAGCGAGAAGGTCTGTCCGGA
>CABFOF010000861.1_pt1 | contig 10938 bp, 12 predicted proteins | sample 3521951 | NCBI WGS metagenome assembly CABFOF01 (sample SAMEA5312450, study PRJEB27640) | indoor metagenome | biome: indoor environment; feature: uncontrolled; material: polymer tiles stone | place: Germany | collected 2014-07-07 | reverse complement strand
GCTTGGGAAAACCGCCCTTCATTTAGGCGGCGGAACGACGCGGGACGAGGCCGACAGTTTACTGGCCTACAAACGTTCCTTCAGTCCTCAACAGACCGAGTACGCGCTCGGGACTTCCATTTTAAACCCGTTGATTTACGATCAATTATCCGAACAGCATGTAAAAAAGCATCTGCTTGCATCGCAGAATTGGTTTCCACTATACCGGACGCCGGTTCGTCAGTTGTCACGAAGAGGGGAGGAATCATCATGAAAAACATCCCGTTATCCATCCCGCACCTCAGTGGTCACGAAATAAAATACGTCACGGAAGCACTCGAAACCAACTGGGTCGCACCGCTCGGTCCGAACGTCGAAGCTTTTGAAGTCGGTATGCGGGTCTACAGTGGAACACAAGCGACGCTTGCAACAAGCAGCGGGACGGCAGCGATTCACTTGGCACTTTCGACACTTGGTGTCACGGCAGGGGATGACGTGTTTTGTCAGTCGTTGACCTTCATCGCCTCGACGAACCCGATCCGGTACGTCGGTGCCCGACCGGTCTTGATTGATTCTGAATCCGATACATGGAACATGTCACCAACCGCGTTGCGTCGGGCGATGATCCAGGCAGCGACACGCGGCCGCTTACCGAAAGCCGTCATCGTCGTTCATCTGTACGGTGTCGTCGCTAAAATCGAAGAATTGGCGGCAATTTGTGAGGAATATGATGTTCCGTTGATTGAAGATGCAGCCGAATCGCTTGGTTCAACGGTCAACGGACGGATGACGGGCACGTTCGGCACGTTCGGCGTCTACTCGTTTAACGGCAACAAAATCATCACGACATCAGGAGGCGGCATGTTGGTCTCAAATGATGCCGGTCTGATCGAACGGGCCTTTTATCTCGCAACCCAAGCCCGGCAACCTGTCCTGCATTACGAACATACGGAAGTCGGCTTCAACTACCGGATGAGTAACGTCTGTGCCGGTATCGGGCGAGGTCAGCTCGAAGTGATCGAAGACCGGGTCGAGGCGCGCCGAACGATCTTTCAACGGTATGTCCGGGCATTCGAGACGATTGATGCGCGCCATTATCAACAGGAAATCAGCGGCAGTCGCGCCAACCGGTGGCTGACGGCCATGACGATTCCCGGTGGCACGGAACAGCGGGATCTGCTGATTCAACAGTTGCAACAGAAAAACATTGAATCGCGTCCGGTCTGGAAACCGATGCACTTGCAACCGGTCTACCGGGATGTCCCGTATATCACGGGTGAAGAGCAGGATGTCAGCCGTCGACTGTTTGAAGAAGGGATCTGCCTGCCGTCTGCTTCCCAAATGACGTTTACGGAGCAGGCACTGGTCATCCGTTCGGTTCGGCAAGGACTCGTTGCAGACGTTCGACGAAATGTGCAGCTATGAATGTGTGGGAGGGAGACATCGTGATGAGCGATTTGGAGGAAGCGATCGAAGCACTCCGTCTCGCTGCGAACGGGAAAAATGAACTGACGGCCAATACCTATTTTCGTTGGCAACTGAATACCCAGTACCCAAGTGTCGCAGAAATCCTGATTTTATTCGGTTCTTGGCAAATCGCTTTGGAACGGGCCGGTATCGGCACCGTTCGCGTCGCTTTTACCAAATCGGATATCATCGAAGCGTTACGCGCTGCGAAGGAGGAACTGGAACCCTTCACGAGTGCGACGTACCGTGAATGGGCTCAGCAACATCAGGCGCCGAGCTTGACCGATATCGTCCATCAATTCAACTCGTGGCAGCAGGCCTTATCAGAAGCGGAAATCTTAAAGGAGCGGGTGCAGGAGATGGAGCGACGTATCATTGAATCCCTGCTCGAAGCACAGGAAACCTTACCCGTTTTGACGAGTCAAACGTATACGAAGTGGGCAGCCGGGAAAAACCGGCCGACGGTTGCGACGATTGCGAGGCGGTACGGTACGTGGAGCAACGCCTTGGAAATCATCGGCATCGAACAACCCCGCAAACGCTGGACGGAAGAAGAAGTGTTACATGTTCTCGCAGAAGCAGCAGATGAACGTGACGGCTTGACGATTGCGCATTATCAAAAGTTCAGTGAGGGACGGAATACACCGAGCATCGGAGTCATCACAGCCTTATTCGGCAGTTGGAGCAATGCCGTGATGATCGTCTTGAACCAACGTCAATCGTAAATCGACTTGATTCGAAGGAGAGAGGGAAATCGTGATGAAAGAATGGAAATGGCTGATCTTAACGGCATTAGGTATCGGATTACTCGTTTTCTTCGGATCAGGTGGGTACGTCTATCATCAAAACAGTCAGCTGGTCGATGAGGTCGATGAACCGGTGGAAGCGAGTGTCCCGTCAACAGAAACCGCTCAAGCGGAACAAGGAAAAAAAGCAGACTCCAAACAAGCAGATCAGAAGAAAAAAGACGGGAAACAAACCGGTTCGGAAACCATATCGTTGTTACTGCTTGGTGTGGATCAACGCGGCAACGAAGCGGGGCGGAGTGATACGATCATCGTCGTGACGGTTAATCCGGAAACCGGTTCAAGCAAGATGCTCAGCATCCCGCGGGACTTGAAGACAGAAATCATCGGCAACGGCTCGAATGATAAAATCAACCACGCCTATGCGTTCGGCGGACCGGAGATGGCGCGTGAGACGGTCGAACATCTGCTCGATTTGCAAATCGACTACTTTGCGGAAATCAATCTGGATGGCTTTACCGATCTGGTCGATGCGGTTGACGGCGTGACGGTCGCAAACGATATCAACTTCTCGTATTACGAGATGAAGTTCCCGAAAGGCGAGTTGTCGCTGAACGGTAAAGAAGCACTTGCGTATGCCCGGATGCGGTATGACGATCCACGGGGAGACTTCGGACGGCAAATCCGGCAACGGCAAGTCGTGCAGGCAGTTGCGAATAAATTGACGGCTGATTTTTCCTTGACGCGATTCAATGACGTCTTGACGGCGGTCGGGAAAAACGTCAAGACCGACATCCCGTTCCCGGTCGTCCGGAAACTGGCGACGGATTACCGCGCCAGTCTACAAAATGTCGAAACGTTGTCGCTTGAAGGAAGCGGAGGGATTGAGTCAGATCAGATTTACTACTGGCATCCGACGGCAGTCTCGCTGAAACAAGTCCAGACGACGTTACAGAACGAGCTTCAGTGACTACCGGTGTTTGCCTCTGACAGCGCAGGGTGACTTGTGCAGCATATGATTTGTTTGAAATGAAAGAAGGGAGGCGGATTTTGATATCCACCTCCCTCCGTTGTATAAAACCGACGTTCGCGTCAGCTTGTTTTTAATTTTTCGAGCGGATGAGCGTTCGTAAGGGAACGAATTTAACCGCGGAATAGACAAAATACAAGACCGTCATGATGGCCGCGGCACTCCAGACGAGTTGATAATTCGCACCCGTCGTACCGAACCGGAGACCGACGAGCGCCGGAACGATCAACGTCAGCCAACTGAGTACGATGGCGACCCGTGCCGTCAAGGGATCAACGCTGAGATTTAAGCCCATACCGAGGAAGAACAGACCCCAGAGAACGAACCAGAAAATCCACGTGGCGCCGCCAATCCAGTCACCTGTACTGAAGCTGACACCAGCATAGAAGAGAGCGGCGATGGCGACGAATAACGAAAACCAACCGACGCCGCTGCCGTCGAGTCCAAATAAAAACGTGATGCCGACGTACAGATACGTAAACGCAAACAAGTAGATGCTGGCATAACCGAACGTCAACGCCGGATCACCGGCTGCACCGATGACGAGCCACGTCGCGATGAAGGTCTGCAATAAACCGGTCAATAAACTGAACAGACCGGCACTTTTTAAATCAACTTTCCCGAACAAAGACAGGCTATTTAAAAAGAGCGCAACGCCCCCGAATAACAAACTTACATTTCCCACATGAATTCCTCCGTTAAGACGTCAGACGTCTGATTGTTAACTTAACCATATGATGAATTCGCTTCCAATGCAAGTAAATTTTCGAGGGGGGAATCAACAGAAAAAAGACTCTCGATGTCACTTTCCGGAGAAAGCGAATCCGAGAGTCTGTTCTTAGCGATTGAGCACGGAGCGTAACGTCGTCTCTGTTTGCGGGAGCGTTCCTTTTAACGTGACAAGACCGTAACGCGTTGAGCCTTTTTTGATGAAGAAGACACGAGTATAAGCAGATTCCGGTGTATAACCCGTCTTGCTGGCGTAGACGCGTGTGTCTCCCGGAAGTGACGTGTTCGTATGATACCACGTCAATGTCCGGGCATACGGTCCTTTGACGGCCGTTCGGTAAGACTTGCGTCCGCTAATCGTCATTAACTCACCGTATCTGGCGTATGTATTGGCGAGTTTTTGCATATCCGCCGCTGTCGTATAGTGGCTTGGATGATAAAAACCGTGCGGATTCATGAAATGACTGGCGGACATCCCGATTGCTTTCGCCCGACTGTTCATCATGGAAACGAAGTTCGATTCCGAACCGCCTGTACGGACCGCAATGGCTTTTGCTGCTTCATTGCCGGACCGGATGAGCATTCCGTTCAAGAGTTGGCGCATCGTGACTTTGTCGCCCGACCGGAAACCGGCGGAGCTGCTGCCGGCAGGAACGGACAACATCGAATACGTCAGCGTAAATGTCTGATCGAGTGTTCCTTTTTTGGCAGCTGCGTCATAAGCGACGAGTGCCGTCAACAACTTCGTTGTACTCGCCGGATAACGGCGGGCAAAACTTTCTTTCGTCAGTTCATAACCGGAGGACCCGAGTTTGAAGTAGCGCATCGAAGCAACCGGATGACTGCCGGAAGATGTACCGGCAGAAGCCGTTTTTTGGACTACCTGATCAGATACATACCGGATGCTGCCGTTGTCTTTAATCTTGTACCATCCATTTGTATAAGACATCGCAGCAAGTTTTGAATTGTAGGCAGCCCGGCGGGTAATGGTCCGACTAGAAGCTGTGCTTGGTGTTGTTCGGATATTTGCGCCGATCGTAGAAGTAACGGTGATTGAATATGTACCGGTAGAGCTAGAGCCAGTCGTTACTTTTTGTGCAACTTGATTTGATAAATAACGGTAGGCACTTCCATCTTTGATCTTGTACCAACCGTTTGAATAGGAAACAGCGACGAATTTAGCTTTGTACGGAGCGCGACGGGTGATGGTTGCTGATGAACTCGTGCTTGGTGTTGTTCGGATATTTGCACCGATCGTCGAGGTGACGATGACCTGATAACTGGCAGCCTGAGCAGGTAAGGCCGGGAGACACAATGTGATGAGTAGGACGAGTATCAAACAAATCCTGAATAATGACTTCATAAAAATCTCATTCCCTCCTTTTACAAAATATGTTCTTATCATAAAACAAAAAAAGGAAATTATCTTCTTTTTCAAAAAAATACTTCGGCTACACGAGAAGCATGAAACCCGTTAACATAGGGAATGAGAGCAAAAGACGTGTTCAAGGAGGAAATCAGATGAAAATTGCAGTGATTGGTTTAGGGGATATCGCCCAAAAAGCGTATCTGCCTGTTTATGCTGAACGAACGGATTTAGAAGTGTATCTCGTGTCGACAGACCGGGAAAAAGCTGAACGGTTGCGGGCCGCCTATCGATTCGCCGGAACGCTTGACTCAATCGAGGACGTGATCACAAACGGGATTCAAGTCGCGCTGATTCATTCCGCGACAAAGGTCCATGCCGAGCAAGCCAAACAGTTGCTGAATGCCGGCATCCATGTCTATATCGATAAGCCGGTCTCGCTCGAAGTCGAGGAAGTCCGGTCACTAACGGAACAGGCAGCAGCGAACGGATTACATTTCATTACCGGTTTCAACCGCCGGTTCGCATCGGCCCACCGAAGCTTACTCGAAGTCGAAGAGCCAAACTTGATCGTCATGCAAAAAAACCGGACCTCGTTCATTGAAGATGCCAAGACGTTTATCTTCGACGATTTTGTCCATGTCGCGGATACGCTTCGTTTCTTGACAGGACGCGGTGAAATTGAGAACCTGCAAGTCCGCGGTAAAAAAGCAGATGGATTGTTGCATCATGTCACGATTCAATTTGAAGCAAACGGCATCACGGCCATCGGCATCATGAACCGGAACAACGGGGTGACGGAAGAACGGGTCGAAGTGATGGGACCAAACGAAAAACGTGTCGCAACCGACGTCACATCGGTCGAACAGCTGACAAAGGATGGAACGCTCCGGCTACCGCTCGATAACTGGGAACCGACATTACGCAGGCGTGGTTTCGTCGAGATGGTCGATGCGTTCATCGAGACCGTCCATGGTCTTCCATCCGCATCGGTGACAGGGGAAGACAGTCTGGCGACGCACGAACTCTGTGCGGAAGTCGTCAAACGGTTGGACGAATTGTAAGCAGAGGTCATCCGGGACAACATCAAAAAACGAACGGTTTCTCTCGATCAGATGAGAGAAACCGTTCGTTTTTTTGGATCCGGCTCTATTAAATTTTTTTCAATTGATAGACCCGTTTTCCGCCGGGACCTTCGAATGTCAGTGTAAAACCGGATGGGTTGAAGAGGTAACTGACCAGTCCTTCCGATAAGGGAAGGCGGGCCGACAAATCCGGTTCAAACCGGATCGACTCCGTATCATTCCGGGGTGCTTCGACTATTCCAAAGTCCTGGTAGTCAATCGTTGCCACCAGTCCATCGCGTTTCGCGAAGGAGACGTCAATTTGCCCGGTCGCAGGAAACGACCGTTCTTTCAGACCCGTATCAAGTGTACTCCGTTCGATTTGATAGGTACCTTCGACTTGCTTCAGTTGATCGATCATCGTTTCCGCACTCAATTGAAGGGAGTTTGCCCGGAGACGGATCGGATTGTCTTGCGCCAAGGCCAGTTGATCGATTTTCCGGGCAATCTTGACGACTTCCTTAAAATGATAGCTCGCTAATGCCGTTTCGAGCTGCACCATCAACTTGGCAGGATCGTGCATCGTATCTTGACGTGTTGATTGATCGACGGCTTGCGTGTACTGTCCGAGTTCGAGTTCGGACTGGACACTGGATGGCGGTACTTCTGTACAACCGGCTAACAGGACACACAACAGGATGATTACCGTTCGTTTCATGCTTTCACCTCCGTGCGGACGATGTGTGTGATTTGCAGATGATCCGTATGTAACCGGACATTGTACCGAACATCATATGTGACGAGATGTTGACCGGCTGACCGTGTCAGCTGATACGTCTCGACCGTCTTGATTTGAAATGAGGCGCCCTTCGAAACAAACCGTTCGAAGTCAACGGTGTGCAGACGGGGAGGAAGCGGACTGTCAGAAGCAACTTGGATTGTCCGTAAGGCAGCGACTTCCGAATGAAATGTCTCAAGCGTCGCGAATTGAATTGCCGAGAACGTCTCGATTGTGTCCGTTGTTTTGGAATAGGTGGCGGTTTCCGGTACTGTTTTCGTATACTGACGGATAAATTTCAGAACATCATAAGAAGTGGGTGGATGTTCATCCGAATACGTTTGGTTATAGGCGGATGTTTCATCGGACCATTCTGCTATCGGCGAAGCCTGAACAGGCGGAGGAAGCGTCGTATGCGTGGAGTCCACTTGATTCAGTCCGTACCAGAGACCGGCCGATGTGAGCGCGATGACTAAAAAGAGTAGGCAGGACAAAAGACGTTGAGCGGGTTTCGGGGAAATGGATGAATCTGTTGCTTGTATTTTTTTCAGGACAGGGTGTTTACAATAGGAACATGACGTCGCATCTGTTTTTAAAGGTGTGCCGCAAAGTGAACAACGTTCCATTAGAAACCCCTCCTCGTCGGGTATTTTTCATGTATATGACGTATTTTTGAAATCATTTTAATAATAACATTAATTGGAAACTGAATCAAAAGTTCAGAAATGTCATAATTTTAAATTACCCGGTGTCTCTGAACCTGACAGACAATTCAAAACTTGAAGGAGGTCGCCATGCATCATTTCATTTGTATGGATAGTTTTAAAGGGTGTATCACTTCATCCGATGCCGCACGTGCTGTTCAAAGAGGTATCCTGACTGGAGATCCGAACGCGACGATCGATTGGAGTCCGGTCGCAGACGGGGGAGAAGGGACGATTGAAGCTTTAACCGCGAGTGGATTCCAACACGTAGCAGCTGCGACGGTGGATTTAGCCGGACGTCCAATCGAAGTGGTATATGTACAAAAAGAGCGGGTCGCCGTGATTGAAGTTGCGGCGATTTGCGGGTTGCATTTAAAGCGACCGGAGGATGAGGCGCTGTTGCTTGATACACGGGGTGTCGGGCGTCTCGCAAAACAGATTTTGGCGACCGGCGTATCGGATTTGTACCTTGCACTCGGGGGCACCGGGACGACGGACGGCGGGCTTGGTCTGTTGGCTGAACTGGGCGCTCACCTGTTGACGAAGACCGGCAACCCGATTGCGTGGCAAACCAATCCGTTGCTTGAAACCGAACGGATCATACTGCCGTCACCCATCGTTTCCTTACATGTCTTAGCGGATGTCACCGCGTTGTACGCCGGAGCAACAGGTGCGGCACACGTGTTTGGTCCGCAAAAAGGATTGACGGCACAACAAATCAAGTTACTGGACGCCCGGTTAAGCCATCTCGGACAACAACTCGGCGTGGATCACGTAGCGGGAGCCGGTGCTGCCGGCGGACTGGGAGGAGCGGCTTACGCACTGGGGGCGTCAATCGAGTCGGGGGCGGCATACATTCTACAGCAGATGGGCATCAAAGAGCGGATCCGTCAGGCGGATTATGTCTGGACAGGCGAGGGGCGGATTGATCGCCAAACGGCGATGGGAAAACTTCCGGCAACGGTCGTTGCCTTGGCGGATCGTGCGCATGTCCCTTCCATCCTGCTGGCAGGAGAGGTCACGGAACGGCTGGAGCAGGCCTGGTTTTGTGAATCGATTCATGATCGGGATGAAGTGAAGACACTGGATCCGGTCATCACCCAAAAACGATTGGCACGACGTGCGGAACAAATCGTCCGGCGGATCATGACGAAATCAAGCGGAGAGCTGGACAAACTTCTTTAATTTAGGGAAATGGTTGGATGGAACAGGAATGAAGGGGTGCTGCTTAGGGTAAAAGAAATTATACTACTCTATCAATTGGAAGGCAGGTCATCCTTATGATCAATCAGTCGATTCAACTCTCATTTCGACAAGTGCGGGCACTCGTCGAACATACCTTATTGTTGTTTAAAGAGCTTGACCAACAGCTTGCCAACCGCGGTTATGAGCCGACGTTGCCGGACGTCGTCCAGACGGAACACGGATTAAGCATCCATCAAACAAAAGACAGTGCCGAATCATTGGTGCCGCATTTTTTGACGCGGTCGTATACGCGTCAAAATGAAAAAGTCCTGAACCATGCGCTGATCGTTTCGGTCCAGTACACGCATCCATTACATGAACGATTTGATCCGGTCGTCTTGGTCGGCGACGTCATGTTCAAGCAACCGAAACAGACGATGAAGCTGTTGCTCGACAAACCGTGGTTGCTGAAATATGCCGCGTTCGAGTCGACGGCTGCTGCTTCTTTTGAACCGACAGGGGAACGTTTCCGGACGCAACCAATCGAAGAAATCGAATGGCTCGATGTCTGGGGACATCCGTTTACGGAGATGCGTGACGTCGAGGACGTCAAGGTCTTGACGGAAGAAATGATTAAAGGACACTTGGAGCCGGGAACACCTTGACTGTAAATCGGTGAGACGGATCTGTGTAGAAAACAGTCTTTGAGTCAACGGAAAATTAAAAAAGTTCTGCTTCGATGTACGGTCGAAACAGAACTTTTTTTGTTGATGGATTGTTAAGGCTGTTTTAAACAGAAACGACGATTCGTTCAATCGCTGCGACCAAGTCAGTCGGATTCGTTTTTGGGGCGAAGCGTGTCACTTCACTGTCACGTGTCACTAAAAACTTCGTGAAGTTCCATTCCACGTCTTCTTCACCTGTCGTGTTCGGAGCAAGCTTTTTCAGCTCCGTGAACAAAGGATGTGCCGTTTCACCATTGACATCGATTTTTGAGAAGACAGGGAACGTCACGCCATAGTTCATTTGGCAGAAACTTTGAATTTCTTCATCAGTTCCCGGATCTTGAGCGGCGAACTGATTACAAGGGAAACCGAGGACGACGAGTCCTTGTTTCCGGTAATCTTGATGGAGTTGCTCGAGTCCTTCGAACTGTGGCGTCAAGCCGCATTTGCTTGCCGTGTTGACGATCAGCCAAGCTTGTCCCGGATAATCCTGAAGCGTGGCTTCGGTTCCGTCAATCCGTTGAAAAGTCTGCTCTTGTAACATGTCTAAATTCCCCCTTATAGTCTTAAAATCAGTGTACCAAACCGGTTGGTCTTTCGCCCAGAAAACGGCTGTCAGATGACAATCCTTTCACAATCAAGTGTCAGCACACCCGAAATCCTGCAAAATTTGGTAGACTACAAAAGACTTTGGAAGGAAAGGAGAGATGCCACATGAGAAAGATGTTGAAACAATCGCGTTTTGTCATGATCGCGACGCTTTGTCTCGTCCTGGTCGCAAGTGTGGTTGCCTTGCTGACCCTCGGATTCGAACGCGATATTGTGATTCTTGTTTCTGGAGTGGTTGCCCTTTGGGTGACGATGCTAGCTCCTTTGACGGTCCAGACCAAACTGAATGAGCAACCATAAGCCTTGTTTATTCAAAAAAACCGTAGCCTGATTTCTTGCTGAAGGATGTTTTCCATTCAGATGAAGGAATCGGTCGCTGCGGTTTTTTTTCTTCTATAGCATATGTTCCAAAAACACTATTTTTATAAAAGAAGTCATCAAAAAGTCTGACTATATTTTTTTTTGAAATTCGCTTTACAACCTCAAATAATCGGAGTAATATCCATCTCATCAACGAACACTAACATGTTAATGCTTCGATCTCAAAGTACGCCGA
>CABFOF010001108.1_pt1 | contig 11039 bp, 9 predicted proteins | sample 3521951 | NCBI WGS metagenome assembly CABFOF01 (sample SAMEA5312450, study PRJEB27640) | indoor metagenome | biome: indoor environment; feature: uncontrolled; material: polymer tiles stone | place: Germany | collected 2014-07-07 | reverse complement strand
CATTGTTCAAAGCGTTTAAGGAGTTTGCGTTTCGCGGGAATGTAATTGATTTGGCGGTCGGTGTCATCTTAGGGGCAGCCTTCAGCGGGATCATTAAATCCTTGGTCGACAGTATCTTCATGCCGTTGATCGGCATCATCATCGGCGGGATTAACGTCAAGGAGTTATCCGTCACGGTCGGTAACGCCAACTTATTGTACGGTCAGTTCTTGCAGGCAAGCATCGAATTCATCTTGATTGCCTTTGCATTGTTCCTGTTTGTCAAAGGCATCAATGCGTTTCGACGAAAAGAGGAAACACCGGAGGAAGTGGTGGTTCCGACAACGGAAGAAAAATTACTCACGGAAATCCGTGATGCTCTCGTTCGTCAAAACGATGGACGGGTCGAGTAATCGGATACGAGACACAACACAAAAGGCTCACCCTTTACCGGAAGTACATTTACCGGGAAAGGGTGAGCCTTTTTTTAAAGAATGGTCAGCAGATGATTTTCAGAACAGACTTGCAGTGAGAGTTGTTTGTCGATGCCTTTATCAAACTGAATCTCGAGGACATCGTCCATCAAATGAATAATCGTCCCGTCGCCAAAGGATTTATGGCGGATCCGCATGTTTTTTTCGACTGGCAGAAGTGGGACGGATGCTTGTTCCGTTGAACGTTGCGCATAACGGATTTCCTTTTTGACCGTCTGACTCGGATTGAGAATATGCCGGATATTTCCGAGGAAAAGAGATTCTTCAACCGGCTTTGACTTGTATCGGTAAGAAAGCAGGTGAAGTTCATACCGTGCCCGCGTCATTCCGACATAAAACAGACGAACCGCTTCCTCCATCTCTTCCAATTGTCCGTCCTTATAAGACTTGATGTTATCAGAAGACGGCAACACGCCATTGATTAAATCAATCATGAAGACACGGTTGAATTCAAGACCTTTGGCGCTGTGAAAGGTCGACAGCGTCACGGCATTTTGATGTTTATTGGACTTCGCTTGACGCATCAACTGTTCAAGATGCAAAATTCGCTCTTTAAAAGCAAGGGAAGTCGGAAGGTCACTGGCGACATTTTCAATCGTATTGAGCATCTCCAGTAAAAAATCAATACTAAACCCAAGGCTGTCACTCATTTTTTTAAGATTTTTTTCATACCCGAGCTCATTTCGAATCAGTGCCAAGGCAGCGGAAGGGCGGGCTGTCTGCATGGCAGCAAAAACCGATTTAATCGTTTTTAACTGCTTTTTTTGATAAAACTTCATGTCGACATGCTGAATCAATAAATCAAATACATTGTCCCCGTTACGCAATTCATACAGACGTTGTAACTGGACTTTCGAGATGTAGCCGGCAAACTTCGTATGAATCTGTGCCAAAATATCGACATCCGAAGGATCATTGGCGAGCTCGATGAAGTGTAAGACATCCTTTAAGACCCAATGGCTAAAGAATTTATGGTCCACATCCTTGATGTAAAACGGGATTCCGGCTAAGTCGAGTGCATTCATGATATTGATGGAAGACGAGTTGTTGCGATATAAAACGGCGACTTCTTGAAAATTCGTCTCGTCCTGTAGCTGACGAATGACGTACCGTGTCTGGTCCTCGTAAGCCGGTAAGGTCTCGACGACGATTGGACGAGAAGATGGGTTTTCCGTAAACATTTTTTTCGGATGACGGACTTTGTTCCGTTGAATGAACCGGTTGGCCGTCTCGACGATTTCTCGGGAAGACCGGTAGTTCTGTTCCATGTACAACACCGTCGCATCCGGATACGTGTCTTTAAAATGAATGATCTTCGAGACATCTGCACCACGCCAACTGTAGAGCGTCTGATCATCATCGGCGACGACACAGAGATTATTGTGTGGCAATGCCAGCTTTTCCACGAGTTGATGTTGGACAAGGGACGTATCCTGACTTTCATCCGTCAAAATATACTCGAAGCGACGTTGATAAGAAGCGAGTAACTCGGGATTTTCTGCAAGGATCGTATTGGCGTATGTCAACATATCATCAAAGTCCATCAAAGGGTGGAGGGGATCCCGTAACTTAAATTGTTCATACGCCGAATAAATCTCAGGAAAATGTTTGATCGTCGTTTTTAAAGTCTCGATATCCTTTGGCAGCAGCAACCGGTTTTTGACGAAAGAAATCATCCGAAGCAGTTCATCCATCTGGTCTTCCGTAATGACACTTCGATTGATTTCTTGGAAAATCCGGCGCAGCACCATTCGTTTGTGCAATGGTTGTTCAGGACGGTGAGAAGCCGACTTTTCGATGGTTCCTTCGATGATTGTATAGTGGAGCCGGTTCACTGCCGCATAGTCACGAACGACTTGGAACGCAAAACTATGAATCGTCGAAAAGGAAGCCGTTGTTCCAATCAGATGATGGAACCAATCGTGAAAACGTTCTGCCATCTCATGCGCAGCGGCTTTACTGAACGTCAGTCCAAGAATTGCCCGCGGATTCACTTTTTTTTCAAGAATCAAATAGGCAATTTTAAAGTTTAATGTTGTCGTTTTCCCGGAACCGGGGGAAGCAAGTAATAAAAGGGGACCTTGATCATGCTCGATCGCTTGACGTTGTACAGCATTTAATTTGGTCCCAGTTTCGATCTCCATTCGCTCAAAAAAGTCTGGGGACATTGTTCCGTTCACCTCTTACCTCTATAAACTCAATTTTCTTTTCTTAGTTTAGCATTTTCAGTCCGACAATTGATTAAGTCTACAAAAGAAGTGGAATATAAGTAAAGATAAAACCACTGACTGAAGATCAACGAGAGTTGGCTAACACATCGTAAACGTGTAAAATGGAAATAGATGTAAGGAGAGAGGCGTGGTCTCTTCACTGAATGGAAGGCGGAAAAGATATGTCACAAGTGAATTTATTTATGTACACCAACGAACATTATGAACAGTGTGATGCTTTTATTCTTCCAGAGGAGCAGATCCAGTTCACGACATTCCCGACAGAGGTCGTGTCAGAAGCGTTGGAAAATCCGGATAAGTTTCCTGTCGTCATCAAAAAAGGTTTGGAGGTCGTTGGATTTTTTATCCTCCATCTCAACCCTCCGAAGACACACCGGACAGATGAACGCAGTGTGCTGTTGCGTGCCTTTTCGATTGACGCCCGGCACCAAAAACAAGGATATGCGAAAGAAGCGATGATGCAGTTACCGGCTTTTGTGCAGGCACACTTTCCGGAAGTGACGGCGATTACACTGGCCGTTAATAAAAAAAATATCGCAGCGAAATCTTTATACTTCAAAACCGGTTATGTGGATACGTTACAATCTGTCATGGGACCCATCGGAGAACAACACATTTTAGCATTTGATTTACAAAAAGAAACGACACCACAGTAAAAAAGCACATTCCTCAGCTGAGCATTTGCGAGGAATTGTGCTTTTTTTGTGAGCAGACCACGCATCGTACTTTAGATCAAAGCGTATAGATGGCGAGGTGTGCCGTCGCATCACCTGTCAAAACGATGCCCTGACTGGTCGATTTCGGGAAGATACGGGATGAGGCAACTGCTTCCCCGTCGTTTAGGAACACTTCGATGGAGGATCGATCGACGAACAGACGTAACGTGTGCAACGGTTCAGCCAATGTGATGGAACGGCTCGTACCAAATTCGACCGCTGGAACTTCTGCTCCGGACTTTGACCGATCAATTGTAAACCGTTTCGTCTCTGCTTCGTAGCGGAGAATCGTTTCTTCTTGGTCACTGGCGCGAACTTTTAATTCCAATTGATCGGATGACAGCTGCAAGTGCGACAGTTCCAGTTCGAACGTCTCAGCCTGTGCCGGCATGATGTGGTGTTCGAGTGTCAGCTCTTGCGCGTACAGCGTTTCTTTTCGTAACGCGGTCAATTCCTGCACCGGTTTTTGACGCAATTGCTGATTTTCAAGTGTCAGTTCGCGCGGCAAGGTTAAGCCATGTGCCCAGTTGAACCGGTCACTCGGATAAGCAATGTCCGGTAACCCCATCCAGCCAACGAGGATCCGGCGACCGTCTGCGGCAAGTGTCGTCTGCGGCGCATAAAAGTCAAACCCAAAGTCCAGTTCGACGAAATCATCGTGTTGGAACGTGACGTCCGGAAGGTTAAGCGGGTCACCAATCAAGTAACCGGACTGGAAGATATTTTGATAACGGTCTCCCTGTGGTTCAATCCCTTGCGGACTGAACAACAATATGCCTTTCCCGTCCAGTTCAAAGTAGTCGGGACACTCCCACATGTAACCAAACTGGTCATAACGCGTATCCAGCTCGCCGATCCATGTCCAGTGTTCGGCGTCTTCCGATTGGTACACGACCGTACAACCTGTCAAATCAGTACGCTGAGCACCGATGATGCAGTACCACACATCCTGATGTTGAAATACTTTCGGATCCCGGAAATGTTCCGTATAGCCGTCTGGAACAGTCGGAATCGCCGGTGGCAGATGTTTTTCAATCCGACCATCCGAACGAAGGTGTCCGACGATTTGACTCGTATGCCGATTCCAATCCGCATCCCGTTTATTCCCGGTGTACATGATATGAACTTGGTCATTTTTGATGAAACCACTTCCGGAGTAGGCACCGTGTGAATCCGGATCATCGTTCGGAATCAATGCGGCTCCTTCATCAAACCAATGCACTAAATCTTTTGATGTCATATGGTACCAATACTTTAACCCGTGAACGGGTCCAAGAGGGAACCATTGATAAAAGAGATGATACGTGCCGTTATGATAAACAAAACCGTTTGGATCATTTAACAAACCGGTTGGTGGTTGGATGTGGAAAGAAAAACGCCAAGGCGATGTCCGGACTTCTTCCTTCATGAGTTGATACACTTCCGGTGCGAGATCGGAAAGCGGGCGGTAACGTGCTTCGCGTGTCCACTGATTCATGCTGTCAGCTCCTCGTTGTAAGTAGTTAGGTGTTGTTCTTCTATTCGTTCACATTACGGAGAACGTTCTGTCTTGTCAATGGCAATTCGGAACGATAAAAGGTCAAGCGTCCTTTGCCCTGTTTTTTTGAGTCATACAAGGCGATATCCGCATGATGCATGGCTTGTTCTATCGATTCTTCAGGCGAACGGACGGAAATCCCGATACTTGCCCCGATGTACAGAACTTGTTGATGTAAGAGATAAGGCGTAGAGAGTGAACGAATGATGCCTGTCGCATACTGTTCCACGTCTTCGATGGAGAGAGGGTCATTAAGGACGATCAAAAATTCATCTCCCCCGAGCCGTGCTGTGATGCCTTTGTAGTGTAAGGAACTTCGAAGACGATCAGCGACTTCCATTAATAAAAGATCACCCATCGCATGACCGTACTGGTCATTGACGGCTTTAAATCCGTCGAGATCCAGATACAAGTACGTTTGGGTATGATTTTTAACGGTCAATTCCTCTAGATAGTCGGATAAACCGTTTCGATTCGGCAATCCGGTCAAAGCATCATGCAAGGCGAGTGACTCGTATGTCGTTTTCTCCTGTTCGGTATGAGTAAGTTTTGCCGTCAACTGACGCAGGGCGACAGACAAGACTTCAATTTCCCGAATACCTGTGTGGGACGGAATCGATTTGGACGGATCCCGTTGCATTTCTTTCGCAGCTTGAGTGATTTGTTTTAAAGGACGCGTCAATAACCTTGCGACGAACCAACCGATGACTGCAGTGACGAGAGAAGCGATCAAACCCGCAATTAAAATGTAGTCTCTCAAGGCACTGGCATCTGAAAAAGCGACGTGACTCGGTTGGCGGACGAGGATGGTCCAGCCGAGTCCATCATAATTTTTATAGCCTTTACTTTGAGTCGAACCGGTGAGGTATTCTTGTCCGTCACCCCATGTCGAGACGCGATATCCCGTCTGTTTCCCGGATAACCAGTCGGCGGGTAACGTTTTACCGCGCCACTGTTCCGGACCTAGCAAGACGGTCCGGCTTTGTTGACTGACGATAAAAAACTCAACATCTTTGATTTGAGCTGTTGAACTCTGGAAACTTTGTTCGATTTCCTTGGCCCATTCAAAGCTGAGGTGAGTCGCAAGGACACCACTTTTCTTGCCGTTTGAACCCAATGGGGTACTGATATCAACGAATTGCAACGGTTCACCACTCGGATTCGGAAGCAGTTTTGCGAGTAAAACGGCATCATGGACGTCACCGATGAACGGTTTGTCTTGGGCTTCTTGAAAAACAGGTCGTTCTTTGATCGATTGCCCTTCTAAGATTTTCCCGGTTGAAGCGAGTACCTGACCGTCGGGACCGATCACACCAATCCAGGAAAAGTCGGGAATCTGTTTTTGCAATTGCTCGAGGGTATCCCGTGTCGCATTGAGATCACGCTGTTCTTGAATCGTCGGCAGCGTCCGCAAGACGTTGACTTCAGCTGTCCGTGACCACATGTAATGATCCAGTTTATCGGATAATTGATAAGCCGTAGCGGACAAAGTCATCCCGACTTCCTTCTTTAAACGATCCGTCGCCAGATGGCTGATGAGAAAGGTTAAACAGAGCGTCATGATAAAAAAGAGACCCGCAATCAGTAAAGCAAGTAAAACATCAAAACGAATAGACAACTTCTGCATGTAGTAAACTCCAATTCAAAAATGAGATAGGTAGGGTCTTCCTCATCATTTTATCATATGACCTGCTGTTGGTTTTGAGTTTAATCAAAACATAAAAAGCTTGAATTGGAAACGGATTACATAATTGTAAGAATCGGAACTTTTTTAGTTTGAATCACGTACACTAGAATAAGAAGAACAGCAAGAGGAGGAAACAGGATGCTGAAAATTGAAAATATCTCAAAACGTCTGGGCAAAGAACAAATCTTAAAGGATGTCAGTTTTGAAGTGTCACCGGGAGAAGTTTTTGGATTTCTAGGACCGAACGGGGCCGGGAAGACGACGACGATCCGAATCATCACCGGACTGTTGGAACAGGACGCAGGAACGGTCACAGTTAACGGGTTTGATGTCGTGCAAGAGCGGTCCAAAGCCTTGACACAGATTGGGGCAATCGTCGAAAATCCAGCATTTTATCCGTACATGACAGGAAAACAAAACCTCGTTCAGGCAAAAAACCTGATTCCGGGTTTGGCTCAGGTCGATTACGAGGCACTGGCGCAACTCGTTGGACTGGAAGGAAAGCTGTCTAAAAAAGTCGGTGAATACTCACTAGGAATGAAACAACGACTCGGAATTGCACGGGCTTTGTTACATAACCCGCGTGTTCTGATTCTGGATGAGCCGACGAATGGTCTTGATCCGGCAGGCATCGCGGAACTGCGTGAATATCTCCGGAAAATGGCGCGGGAACAGGATATCGCCATTTTGATCTCCAGCCACATGTTAGGTGAGATGGAACAGATCAGCGACCGTTATGCCATCATCGATCAGGGTGTCATCAAGTCGGTCGAATCCGTCCGAAACGAAACAGGGGCCAAAATCTTGATCCGTGTTCCGGAAACGAATATCCTCGACGTCATCGAGGCGTTGCGGGTCGCGAATTACCCGGCAGAACGCTGGAATGACAGTATCGTCATTACGGCACCTGAAAGTGACACACCGGCGATTGCCCGGTTAGTCGTGCCGATTGCTGATTTGCATGAACTGACGGTCAAGCGTCTGACGCTCGAAGAACAATTCTTACAAGTGACGAAAAAAGAGGGGGATTCACATGCTTTCGCTCATACAAAATGAATGGATGAAATGGTGGACGATGAAAAAATCGAAAATCGTGTTGGCATTATATGCCGTCATCGCAATTGGAATCGTGATTATCGCGAAAACAAATGATTTTGATTTTACTCAAAGTTCATATTACACAATGGTTTCAGCAGTCCTGTTTGGGTTGCTCGGTATTATCACAATTGTCTTTACGGCGGAGACGGTCGGGAATGAGGTCCGTTATGATACGATGAAACATCTGTTGATGAGTCCGTATTCGCGGATGACGATTTACTTCTCGAAATTACTGTTTTCGATTTTGATCATGCTTGGTCAATTTATCTTTATCGCCTTGATTACGTATGCTTCCTCGTTTGCATTTTCTGAAGCGGGTGAATCCCTCCAGTTGCGCGACACGGTCTTGGCACTCGTCAATCCAATCTTCACGATTTTCATGACGTTGTTCTTCTCGCTTGTCTTCCGTTCCGTCGGAATGATCATCGGGTTTACCGTCCTTGCCCAGTTCTTTACTTCGATTGTCGGCAGCTTGTTACTGGCATTCAAGCCGGAAATCGCAAAATGGATTGTCTTCATGCATTTGGACTGGTCGATGTACTTCAAAGGTGCTTTGACATACGGTACAGGAGAAGTAATGGGGACGACATTGACGTTTTCCGTTATCTTCGTCCTGGCGCACATCTTAGTTTTATTCGGCGGCTCAATTCTGATTTTCCAAAAAAAATCGTATCTTTAAAAAAATCCTGTCTCCATCGTGAACCCACGGCGGAGACAGGATTTTTCTCCGTCATCTGACACGACGGGAAATCGGAAATGTTTTTTGGAAAAATTCAATCAGCGGACCGTTCAGCAATAAGAACACGAACGTTCCGACACCGATTCCAATCAGTTCCCGTTCAACGAGCGACAAAATACTCGCAATCAGGAAGGGAATCGCCAGGCTGACGGTCGCTCCGATGGATGTGCTTTTAAACCGGCTGATCAGGGACTTCATCAAGTAATCGGGCGGCATCAATACGAACCCGATCTGTAAGTAGAGTGCCAAGCCCAGTGAAATCAACGGCATGCCGATTGCCATATAGAGAAGCCGTGTCCAAAGTGTTTCCGGGATATAGAGCAGTTGGTGGATCGATAAAAAGAAATCAATCGCCGTACCAAACAGAACGACGAGTGAAAAACTCAGGAGAATCGTCCACCAGCTAAACCGACTGCCAAGGAGTAGTGCACTCCCGAGTGCCAAGACATGTAAGGCGACGATGGCGAGTCCGACGGTTAAAGGGGAGATGCGGGCCAACGCCTCACTGGCGGATGTCCATGGCGCACTGCCGATTGCGGCGGTAACCATAAAGCTGTTTCCGAGGGCATTGATCAGAATCGAAAATAAATAAATGATGATGCGTTTTTGTTGAGTCATACGAGGCACAGGTCCTGGACCTGTGCGTCTCACCTCCATTTCAAAGCTGTATCGTTAAGCTATACCCTATTTTAGTTGTTCCTTTCATTTGTTTTCATGAAAAGAACAATTGCGAAACCGGGTGGAAAAACGACATACTAAGAACAAATCAAAGAAATGGGGACAAAAGATGACGTACTTTGGTCAAAAGATTTTGCCGTCTGTCAGAAAGTTAGAAGACTTTGAGAAAATGCTGAAAAGTCCGTATGAGTACGGTGTATTACTAGAAATGCATGTGTCCCGGCTCAAGGCGGTGTATGAATTGGCTCACCGTTATGATAAAAAAATGTTTTTGCACATGGATTTAGTTCAAGGGTTAAAAAATGATGAATTCGCGACGGAATACGTCTGTCAAGAACTGAAGCCGTACGGTGTCATTTCGACGAAAGCGAGCGTCATCCTGAAGGCGCGCCAAAAAAAAGTCAAGACGATGCAACGGATGTTCTTGCTCGATTCGAGTTCGTTAGAAAAAAGTTACCATTTGATGGAGCGAACCCAACCCGACTACATCGAAGTCTTACCCGGACTGATGCCGAAATATATCGAAGAGGTCAAACGAAAAACCGGGAAATTGGTGTTTGCCGGTGGTTTGATTGATACGGTCGAGGAAGTGGAGCAAGCAATCGCAGCAGGCGCCTCAAGTATCACGACATCCAATAAAGAGTTGTGGAAATACTTTGAACCAAACAAATGAAAACGCTATGATAAAAATCACATAAATCGTTTGACAGCGTTTTCATCGATTGTTATAGTGAAAACAAGTTGATACGAAGTGACGGAGAAATCGGAGATTCACGCTTTCATGCTTTTTGAGATCATTCAAAAAGCCGAGGCGCGAATCTCTTTTTTTGTTGCTTTTTTCACATACAAAGGGGGAAGAACATATGTCACCAGTACTAGCAGAATTTTTAGGAACAGCACTGCTTGTTGCACTCGGTAACGGCGTTGGAGCAGGTGTGACGTTATCTAAATCCTATGCAAAAGATGCAGGATGGATCGTCATTACCTTTGCTTGGGGATTTGCGGTCGCTTTATCCGTGTATGCAGTCGGACAGTTCAGTGGGGCGCATCTTAACCCGGCCGTTACGCTTGGACTTGCCTTTGACGGATCATTTGCCTGGGGAGATGTACCAGGATATGTGATCGCGCAAGTATTAGGCGGTATTGTAGGAGCGAGCATTGTCTTTGTGCATTACTTACCGCACTGGGCGGAAACAAAAGATCCAGCGGCGAAACTGGGCGTCTTTGCGACTTCACCAGCGATTCCGCATACGTTTTCGAACGTGATGAGTGAATTGATTGCGACATTTTTACTTGTTGTCGGGATTTTATCGATTGGTGCCAATACGTTTTCGGACGGTTTAAATCCATTAATCGTCGGTTTCTTGATTGTCAGTCTTGGGATGTCATTTGGCGGTACGACAGGATATGCGATGAATCCGGCGCGTGACCTTGGTCCACGGATTGCCCATTTCCTCTTGCCGATTGCCGGAAAAGGATCATCAAATTGGCGTTACGCTTGGATTCCGGTTCTTGGTCCGGTCCTTGGCGGAAGTCTTGGCGGTTTGTTTTACCGTTCGGTCTTCTCCGGAAAAGATACACCGGCATTTGTGGTCGTCGGACTTGTGACGATTGTCATATTAGGTTTATGCTATAAGTTCGGTGTTCGTCCGAATAAATCAACGTCAGTGAAGTCGAAGTCAGCTTAAGCTTAACTTACTAGATACAAAGGATGGGGAAGAGATGGAGAACTACATTTTGTCATTAGATCAAGGAACAACCAGTACACGGGCGATTTTATTCAACCGTTCCGGAGAAATTGTTCATTCCGCACAACGTGAGTTTACGCAGTACTTTCCAAAACCAGGCTGGGTTGAACACAATGCCAATGAAATTTGGGG
>CABFOF010001500.1_pt1 | contig 11276 bp, 11 predicted proteins | sample 3521951 | NCBI WGS metagenome assembly CABFOF01 (sample SAMEA5312450, study PRJEB27640) | indoor metagenome | biome: indoor environment; feature: uncontrolled; material: polymer tiles stone | place: Germany | collected 2014-07-07 | reverse complement strand
CGTGGGAGTAACGAGAACGCCAATGGTCTTCTCCGTGAATTTTTCCCGAAGGGGACAGATTTCGGAAAGGTCAGTCGTTCTGAACTCGCTCAAGCGCTCGCCTGGATCAATGGGAGACCGCGAAAATGTCTCAACTGGAAAACTGCATACGAGGTCTTCACGGAAGAAGTGTTGCACTTAATTTGACAAACCGTCATTAATAATAAATGAAATTCTTTTATATTATATGCACTCTAATTTGGCAATGTTGACTTGTACGATATAAAAGGACTTCTTTCAATTGAAGAAGTCCCTGCTGTTTTAATCATTCCTTATCTAATTTTGATTTATCGTCTTTATTCCGATTGTTATACTTTTCTTTATTTTTCATGGCTTCTGGAACAATTGGTGATTTTAAAGCACTCACGATTTTTCCAACTGAAGTGTTTTCTTCTTCAGCATTCTTAAGTTCTACCGTACCTTGATTAGTAATTGCAGTATGCCAGTCTTCAGATTCTAAATAACGTGTAGCGAACATGTATTGACGACCTTCTTTTAACATTTCATCTTCATTATACAAAACCAAGACATTATTTCCTTCCGAATCCTTATCATATCCTCCAAACTGATTAACAATGACTTCTCCTTTTAACTTTCCCTTTAAATTTTTATGCACTTTTACTGAATACTGTGTTTCTGGTGTTCCATCAAGTCGTTTACTCCCAACTTCTTGGACAACTTCTCCTACAAACACATTTTGAGCAGCACCAACTAAAATTCGATCATCAGAAAAATCAGCGACTTCATTTAAATATGCATCAACAATTTTGACTGGCTTCTTTTCTGATTGGTAATGATCAAATCCATAAATAGTCAGACCAATAACTGCTGCTACAGAACCGATTAAGAATTTTTTCATAGTTAACGCTCCTTATACTGGATTAATAGCCCCAAAGAGTTCGATAATCTGACTTATCGTGCGAACCTAAAACTTCATAACTGTAAAAGCCAGATCTTAACACGTTTCCAGCAAGTCCGTGGTGATCTAATCCAAGAGCATGTCCCATTTCATGAAGTGCTGTGTGCTTTCTTTGAGAACTCGTGAAGTCATAAAAATAATAATCATTGTAGGAGATGACGTCTGCTCCAGTTTGAGGAGAATGACTGCCACTCCAAGTCACATCGCTTCGATCAACATCTCTAAAAGATAAATCTTCAATAGTTGAAGTAGTGTCTCCTGCGATTTTAATAGTCCCCATCGTATTCCATACACTGATTGAGTGATTTCGCGCTGTAGTCCATCCAGTTGTACCTTTTGCGGTGCCCCATCTGATTTCTTTCCCATCTACGGAAGAATGTCCTAAGAAATGAGCATCGACATTTGAAGGAAGAATAAGTGTAGCTGCTACTACTGATAGTGCAAGTACAGTTTTTCGCATGGATTTGCTCCTAAATAAGTTATTTGAATTATTAAGAAATTAATAACTTAATTTTACATAATATTCAAAATTAATTGAATAGTTCTCAAGTCCTTAGATATCTATTTATTTACTTAAGCACGTATATTTATACTCATAAAGAGGAGGAAATTCAAAAAAAGATTTACTTGAATAAAAGTAAAAGAGTAAATATTTTTATCTTTATAGTTTATTTTATCCCATTTGTCTTTTTAAATTCGAAATGAGTTTTTGAGTTTGGTTTTTTACAATTCTGCTACACATTCAGTATTTTTCAAAACTTATCAGTTCATGCGTCCTTGCCATTAGTTGCTTCGACATCAATCGACAAATGTAAAACATTTGACATATTAAAATAAGAATTGAATTAACAGAATAATCTGCTATATTCTAACTATCAGCAGGAAGACATTGTCATAAAGTAGTTCTCAAAGGAAAGGAGCATGTACATGTACCGATTCGGAGAGTGGTTACGACGAGAGCGTCTGGAACATGGATGGAGTCAGGTAGAGTTAGCAGAGAAAACGTACGGAGAAATCTCGCAGGCGGCAATCAGCGCCTATGAGAGGAATCGTTCGATTCCTTCTATCCTCGATGTTCAAATTCTTGCGACAGCCTGTGAGCAGACGCTAGGATCCATCCCTTGGGATGAATTCGACTTAAGGACGGAGAAGAAACGGAATTGGTCGAACCTGAAGCAAGAACGCTTCGATTTGGCAGACCTCCCGCTAGCGGATTCTGTGCGCACGTTCGACGGCAAGACATACCAGCTACATGGTCGTATTGCGATCGAACGAGAGAGTAAGGAGACACAAGAAATCTCGCAGATCTATTACCGTATTCGGACAGTCGTCGGAGAGAATCAAGTCATCGCAAAACGGAAGCATCCGGATGACGAATTAATTCATGTCTCACGCCGTAAACTCGTTCATCAGTAAACCATCTATGATTACGTATTTACTTATGAAATAACATGAAGCAATGATAAGAGGAATTAATGACCGTAGCAGCATATCGCTAAGGACAGTCCTTCCAAACACATATTGGCGTGTCCCTCACGAGTGACCGGGTGAGCGGGATATACGCAGAAATGGTTTGGCGAGAGTCGCCTAAAACTCGCCCACAGGTCACGCATTCGTTGAGGGTCATCGAGAAACCCTAAACAGACGTCCAATATCGGATGTCAGAGTTCGTGGGGGAACGTGCTCCAAACCCACCGCCCTGATCGACTCCGACTGTCCTTAAGGATGTGCTGCTGCGCATCGACCTCAAGGAAGGAGTGTACGTTATGCCGACACGTGAACAGAAGCAAAACAAGACCTTTGCCGAGAAGTTGCTCCGGATCCAAGGGAAAGACTATGAGGAGTGGCTCGACACCCAGCATCAACTCGTCATCCAAGAGAACCAGGAACTGATCTTAGAAGCACTCGACTCGAAACTGAACTTCACATCGCCTGCATCCGCGTCACGGGATTGAGAGGAGGAAAACAAATGGGGTTGAATGAAACAGGACTCAGCTTACTCCAGTTCTTTCAAGGACTCGCTGTCATCGCGGCAGCCATCGCCTTCGCAGTTGGAGGCTTCTACTTCATCTTCGGGGGAGATCGTGGGCGCTCGAAAGCCGTCGGTTGGCTCGTCGGGGGTGCCGTCGGTCTGATCATCATCATGGGCGCCGTCACGCTCGCGGAGATGGTCAACGACAACATCAAATTCTAATCTAACAAGCAATCAAACAGACCGTCATTCCAAACTGGATGGCTTTTTTTATTGCCTTCATATAGGATGTCTTGCTTCAAAGGAGGAGAATCTATGCTCTTTGTCCGTTTCACTGATGTAGCGAAAGAAGCCTTCCCGAACTACGAGCGTCTCCCGTATGAGGAGGCGCTTTTATTATCCACCCAAGTTCATCAGGAAGCCCAGCAAGCGAATGAACGATTTGCGAGCGAGTTCCGAATCTTCGATGATGCCGATCAGCTCGTCTATAAAGGCACGTTCCAGTTTGGTGACACGACCTATCCAAACCTGTATCAACAGCTGAAGGAAAGGATCCCACGCATCCGAATCCGGAAGGAGGATGCGACGAAGAAGATCCTATTACTCGAGAATCTGGAACGTTTGACGCCGGAATCCTACAAGACGATGACGACGTCAGCGACTCAGCAACATCCGGATATGACACACATCTCCCGCTTACGTCGCGGACAGCGTCGTCTCGTCTATGGCGTCAGTGGTGTAAGTCTGTTGCTTCTTGGGGCGCTATCCGTTGTACAATTCGTGCAGCCGGACCCACCAAGCAGTGTCCGCGCATCGTCAGGTGATTGGCAACCGCTTTATGAAGAAGCGTTAAATGGCAAGACCGATCCACTCATACAACGTCTGGAAAAACAAAAGTCATTGAGTAACGAACAACAACAGTTCCTGATTACCCAGTACGTCGAAAGAGAAGACTACGATCAGGCGGTTGCTGTGACGAACGATCCGATCGATGTCGAGACGATCATCATGCAGTCGAAGCCGTTCGCAACAGACCGTCAGGAGACGTTACAAGCCTTCCAAGCAGTCCATCCGACGGATGAAGGGGCTTTCGATCTCGCCATCCTGCAGAAAGACTATAAACGTGCGGTCTCCATCCCGGACGTCGAGATGACGACCGCGCGCAAGGAGGCGAAGACACGTGCCTACATCGCGTTGAAAGATGTGACGAAGGCGCAAGAAAGCGTCAAGCTGGTCCAAAACGAAGAATTGAAACAGCAAGTGGTAACACTTGCCCAACTGGATGAAGAGATTCAAGCACTCGAAGATCAAAAACGACAGTTATCCGAGAAGACGGACAAAAAAGAGCTCGAGAAGCTCAATGCGTCGCTCGAAGCGAAGCAAAGACAAGCCTCAGCTCTTCTTTAATGAAAGTGTGGTGAATGAAATAATGATGAACTTTTCACTTCGTTCCCTCGCTACCTCCGCTTGGCTGTGGCGATGCCTTGCCTTTTTGATTGTTTTACCGATTCTCTTGTTCTTAGTACTCAATGTGGCGTTTCAGTTCCTACAGCAGACAGTCCAAAATCTCTTTCAGGACGGGAAGTTGACGACCGGTTCCCCCCTTCAATACGAATCGAGTTGGTGGACGACCCTGGCCTGGTCGACCTCCCTCGCGTTCGTATTGTTCGGTGCCTGCTTCCTCCTAGGAGGCTTTCTCTTATTGAAGTATTGGCTCAACTTCCGCGATCTCAAGGCAGCACAGAAAGGAAGTGCCCGCTTCACGACGTTCCAAGAGTTGAAGCAACAGTATCGGGATGTGCCAGACCGTAAAGAGACGTACACGGGATCCGGTGGCGTCCCGGTCGGTCGCTATCGTGATCGCCTGTATATCGATGATAGTGCCGTCAACAATCTCGTCATCGGGACAACCCGGTCCGGGAAAGGCGAAACGTTCGTCTTCTCGACGATCGACCTCTACAGCCGTGCCGAACGCCAAGCGAGCCTGATCATCAATGATCCGAAAGGCGGCGCGACACGTTCCTAAGTGAAAAGCTTAGGCATTGTCGAACATGATAGTTCAGCAATGAACTGTTATTCCGAGAAGTCAAATGAGGGGGTAACGCCCTGAAGGGCTTCCTTTAATACTCCGACATGCGTGCCGGTTGGTAAGAACTGAATCGTATGAAGCTCGGTGAAGTCGGTTGAGAGATACCGTAAACTCTTTTGAGTACGAAAGTGGTCCAGAGGTGGACGATGTATCCTATAAACCGGAAGTCTAAAAACACCTATGGTTAGGATGCACTTAATGAACCAGTCGCGAACTGTGGTTGGTGCAGACGAATCCCTGATTGTACGGGTCTATATCGGGAGCAAGTCGAAAGGCTTGCGGACACAACTAGTGTCGCTACTGTGGATGAGTAAGACTCTCCTTTATGAAAGTCCATATATCGTTACAGGCGACATCAAAAGTAGCAGGCTCATAGGGGAAACCTAACGGTGCATGTATAGATAGGAATAACGGAACGTGGTAAGCTGCCAACGCCGAGGACTTACCCTCCAATGAAACGTTTTCAGGGAAAATAGCAGGGAGAATACCTGCGGTATAACCTGGATTTATGGCAGTGAAAGTGGTGGCATAGTACCGATGAAGCGTGTAACGAACGTGGAGGGATGGCCACTAGTCGATTGAAGACTGACTGTTACTCAAAAAGGTTCATACATGGTTTCGAGTAAGACTAAGAGATGTAATTCTCCAGATTAAATAGGAGGTTACAGCCCATGTTAAAGAAAACCAAGTTGCGGCACGCTGAATATTACGACATGCAAAAAGTGTATGACGGACTCTATTCAAACAGCCAAAACGGTAACAACTTTTACAAGCTAACTGAAATTATTGGTTCGGAACAAAATATACGATTGGCATATCGTAATGTGAAAACAAACAAGGGCAGTAAAACCGCAGGGACCGATGGTCTTACCATCAAAGATATCTGGCATTTAAACGATGAACAGATTATCCATGAAGTAAGACAACGACTCATGAATTACAAGCCGCAACCGGTTAGAAGGGTGTTTATCCCGAAAGAAGGTTCTGATAAGAAAAGACCGTTAGGGATTCCTACAATTTGGGACCGGTTGATTCAACAGTGCATTCTGCAAGTACTTGAGCCCATTTGCGAAGCAAAATTCCATCCGCACAGCTATGGATTCCGTCCAAACAGAAGTACCCATCATGCTTTCAGCAGGATGGTGAGTCTTGTAAATATCGGAAGACAACATTACTGCGTAGATATCGACATTAAAGGGTTTTTCGATAATGTCGACCATGGGAAGTTGCTTAAACAGCTATGGACTCTTGGAATTAGGGATAAATCACTTTTAAGTATTATTTCCAAGCTACTAAAATCTGAAATTCAAGGTGAAGGAGTTCCGGATAAAGGAACACCGCAAGGTGGCATCATTTCACCTCTTTTATCTAACATTGTGCTCAATGAACTCGATTGGTGGATTAGTAACCAATGGGAAACTTATCGACCTCACCGTTCTGCATCAACTGGTTTCAGACAGTACGCTAGGAAATATACCAATCTCAAAACAGGTTATATTGTACGGTACGCCGATGATTTTAAAATCATGTGCCGGACTTATACAGAAGCGAAACGCTTCTACCATGCGACGGTTGATTTTCTGAAATCCCGATTGGGATTAGAGGTGAACGAACAAAAATCCAATGTAGTGAACCTAAAGAAAAACTCGTCGGATTTCTTAGGCTTTAAACTCAAAGTGGTGAAACAAAACAAAGCCAGATATGGTTATGTTTCTAAAACCTCGATGAGTGATAAGGCTATTTCAAAAACAAAAAGAATCCTAAAGAACCGGATAAAAGAAATACAGCATGAACCTACACCCGATGCAGTTCAACGATTTAATATTACCCTTGTTGGAATTCAGAACTACTACCGATATGCCACAACGATTTATATGGATTTAACAGAAGTGAATTACGTCCTCTTAAAATCCATGAAAGCCAGATTCAAAAAATGTGCTTCAACAGTAAGATTCAGTGAAACTAGTACTCTGTTTAAGAAGAAAACCCAGGGAATAAAGCCTGATACAAAAGTTTTCCGCATACAAAATACCGCCCTTTTGCCAATTACAGGAGTTCATCACAAAAATCCATGGAACTTCAGCCAACATCTTTGTAACTATACAAAAGAAGGGCGCAGTAAAATACACACAAGTCTTAAAGCGATTCCTAAGGATGTTCTTGTTCAAGTAATGAACCGTTATTCTAAGAGCAAAAGTATCGAATACAATGATAATCGAATTTCAAAGTACGTAGCTCAATATGGGAAGTGTTACGTCACAGGAGAACCAATTGGAATTGATCGTGTTCACTGTCATCATGTGATTCCTTTGGCGAAAAACGGGACCGATCACTATTCCAATTTAGTTATCATTGATACTTTCATTCATAGGCTGATTCATCTTAAGAATACCGATAAAATCGCTAAGTACCTGCGGTACTTTACATTAAACAGGAAACAAATGGAGAAACTGAATTTACTTAGAGAAGCTTCTGGCAATGAACCGATAATAATTTAGCTTAAAACAAGTCAGTTGGAAACGATGGAACGCCGTATGCGCGGAAACGCGCTCGTACGGTGTGAAGTGGGGGAAAAGATGGAGATAGAATCAAAATCTTACCTATCACTATAATTGTTCGCCGCTTCAAAAGAGACACTCGAAGCACGCGGCTATCAGGTCGAAGTCCTCAATCTGATGAATCCGTCGCAATCGATGTCCTACAACCTGCTGCAACTGACGATAGATGCCTATTTGGACGAGAACTACTCCCTTGCGCAGCAATATGCCCGTTCGGTCGCCTACATGCTCTATCATGACCCGAAGGCGAAGGATCCGTTCTGGAGCAACTCTTCGACGGACCTTTGCACCGCCCTGATTCTCGGATTATGCGAACAAGCGAAACACGAACCGGAGAAGATCACGATGTATAACGTCGCTTTGATGTTGTCCGATCTCGGCTCACGGACGATCATCGATGAAATGGGACAGAAACAATCGGCACTCGATGCCTTCTTCGCATCGTTTCCGGAGAATCATCCTGCACGTATGCAGTACGCGACACTTCATTTCTCCGGTGGGCAGACGCGCGCGAGTATCCTCGCCAATACGAATGCCAAGCTTGGGATTTTTACACTTGATGCGACGGCACGTTTAACGGCACAGAACTCACTTGATATGAAACTGATCGGTTTCAACCGTTGGATTCGCGGACGTGCCCTTCCCTTGTCACGTTTGACGTTCTCCTTCCCAAGTGGGAAACAACTCGCCTTGACGACGGACGACGACGGGAGTTTTGTACTTCATCACGAAGAAAACCTCGAAGTGGATACCGATATCATCGTAGAGAGTGAAGGACAGCAGTACACTGTGTCACTCTCGGGTCGGAGAGACGAGACGGACGGTCTCTTCGACTGGACGACGGATGCACCAATCGACATCCGGGAGATTCGTCAGCATCCGCGCCCCGTCGCCGTGTTCCTGATCGTTCCGGACTATGATCCAACACTGAATGTCATCGCCTCACTGTACGTCAAACAAGTCTATACCTCGCTCGCTCGCGTCGCCTCGCAAGCGACGAGCGGACGTTGTGAACGCCAGGTCATCTTCCTGCTCGACGAATTTGGGAACATGCCAGCGATTGAAGGGATGGCGAACATCATCACCGTCTGTCTCGGTCGGAACATCCGCTTCAACCTCGTCATCCAGTCTTATGCCCAACTCGAGAACCTCTACGGGGAGGATTGGAAAACAATCGACGGGAATTGCGGGAACACGCACTACCTATTGACAGCAGATGAGTCGACGGCAGAATTGATTTCGAAGAAGCTCGGGGAGCAAACAATCGTCACGAAATCGCGTTCCGGACAGACGTTCTCTCTCTCGAAGTCGAAGACGGAGAGTGTCGATGGTCGGCGCTTGCTGACGGCAACCGAGGTGATGGGACTGAAGGAAGGCGAGATGCTGGTCATCCGTGTCATCAAGCGGCAAGACAAACAACAGAAACGAATCCAGTCCTATCCCCTCTTCCTGACCGGACGGACGGCGATGAAATACCGCTATGAATACTTGGCGGATGACTTTAACACGGACCGTTCCATCAACGATCTCGTCATTCCCTGCGCGCATGCCCATCTTGACCTGAATACGCTTCGTGTCCCGTTCCATTTCGGCGCCTCAGTTGCACCGAAAACGGTTGAGACGGATGAGGAGATAACGGATGCAACAGAATGGCGCGTCTGCGATGTCCTGCAGCCAAAAATCCTACGCTCGATCTTCGAGACGACAGAATACGATACGTTACCGATTGATCTGTTCGAACAAGGCATCCTAGATAAGACAGTTCCTGTGACCGACAACCAGCGCCATTTCTTGAAGACGATCATCAGCAAACGACTCGAGAAACTTCGTCATGGCGTTTAAGGAGGGCATCAAATGACAGAACTGACACGCACGGAACGCGTCCAGCGTGAACTCCGCGTCATCGCAACAATCATCAAGGAGAATAAAAAGCGTCTCCGCCGCGGTGAAGTCTTGAATATCCAGACCCGGGACGGCTTTCTCGTTATATTTGAGGAAGAAGACCCAGACTCAGGAGACCGAAAAACTGTTACGCTTATAGACACATTCGATTTCCGAGTCCACGTCAGTAATGGTGATCTAACGGATCCGGAACAGGTGTCATAAACGGAAAAGGGGTGGAGGCATGCAAGCGAAACGAGTACTCTCCGGACTATTGATTTCCTCTGCGTTACTTTTGGTCGGTTGTAGTGAAGAAACGTCGAAGAATACATTAACTCAGATAAAAGATTCTGAAGTTGATAAGATGATGAATGGTAAAAAAGACGGTGTTTTATTAGTCGTAAAAGAAACTGATGGAGAATTCGAGAGTTACGTCAATAAGATTAAAAATATCTCTGAAGAAAAGAACACATCAGTAAAGATGTACAATACATTCCAACCTGATGGAAAAGAATTAGTTAATAGAGATACTTTCGAATACACATCCGAATTAAAAGGAGAGCGTCTGTACTTCATTAAGGATGGTAAAGTACAAGACGAATTAAATATTAATGTTCTTACTGGAACTCAACTGAACGATGAAGTCGAAAAATTTATTGATCAGAACAGTTAATAAGGAGTGAATCTTATGACAGATTCCGAGCTAATTTCAAAGTTCAAAGACCTTGAGGATGTTTTTAATCTCAGTAATCTTGTAAATGATGCGCTAAGGACTGTTGGATGGATATTAGTTCGGGGACTTGCTGTCATAATTGATGGATTGGAAGAAGTAACGAACACTATCCTGTTAACAAAGACATTCTTTAATAATCCAGAAGTGGTTGAATTCATTCAGACGATTCAACCTTTTTTGTACGTTCTTTTAGCTGGTAGCTTTTTATTTACAGGCTATCTGATCATTTTCCAAAAGAAATTTGACCGTGAAGGATTCTTGATCAATTTATTTATCACACTATTAATTCTTGGGTTACTTTCCCCGACCATGATAAAAGTGAATGATTTTTCTGATGAAGCGATTGCTCAAACTAAGTCCAGCGATCTGTATAGCGAAAATGACTCTACCATTTCAAATAAAATTTTGCTTCAGAACATTCATGACTTAGTACTCTACGACAAAAAAGAATTCAAAGTAGCTGATCAGAAAGAAAAAATGAACAACATTCCTGAATCGTTAGTAAAAAACCTGAGAGTCAATGAGGTATTTAATCAAAATGATTTTTCACTATCTGACACAGGAGTTAAACTTTCTGAGAGTTTTGTAATGTGGGATGGACAAAAGGCTGTGTTAGGCGAACTTGATCAAAGCGGTGTTGAATGGAACAACCAGTACTACTATCGCTATCATCCGAACTGGCTGACGATCCTTGTCACGTTTGGCGTGATGGGCTTCACTCTTTTCTCGATTGCCTACAAACTGGCTCGACTTTCGTTCGAGTTAGCTTTTAATTATGTTCTAGCGATTTTAGTCGCCCCCGCCGACCTGCACAGCGGACAAAAGACGAAGAAAGTCATTCAAAGCATCCTGAATACGTTCCTCGTCATTATCTTGATTTTCGTATCGATTAAGCTCTACACGATTGGGACGGCTTATCTGGCTGATACACTCGATGGTCTCGCCTACTTGATTGCGTTGATTGCTTTCTCCGCTGCCTTGATTGATGGACCGAACATGGTCGAACGCCTCTTCGGGATTGATGCAGGTCTGAAACGTGGGTGGGGTGTCGCACTCGGTGCGTATGCTGTCGGGAAAGGAACAGC
>CABFOF010000917.1_pt1 | contig 11534 bp, 12 predicted proteins | sample 3521951 | NCBI WGS metagenome assembly CABFOF01 (sample SAMEA5312450, study PRJEB27640) | indoor metagenome | biome: indoor environment; feature: uncontrolled; material: polymer tiles stone | place: Germany | collected 2014-07-07 | reverse complement strand
TTGCTGGACGGGACGATTGATTGTATCGCAACGGATCACGCCCCCCATGCAGCAGACGAAAAAGCACTCGGCATCGAACGTGCCCCGTTTGGCATCACCGGTTTTGAAACGGCATTCCCGTTGCTCTACACCAAGCTGGTCAAACCGGGAATCCTGCCGCTTGCGCGGGTCATCGACTGGTTGTCGGCAGCACCTGCTGAATTGTTTGAACTGCCGTATGGACGGATTGAAGTCGGGGCACCGGCCGATCTTGTTTTGCTGGATTTGCAGACAAGCCTCGCGGTCGAACCGGAACAGTTCTTCTCAAAAGGGAAAAACACACCGTTTCGCGGGGAACATTTGACCGGCTATCCGGTCCTGACGATCGTTGGCGGAGAAATCGTATTCAAGGGGGAAATGACACATGTCTAAACGGACGTTGATTTTAGAGGATGGTTTGGTGTTTGAGGGAGAAGCTTTTGGAGCAGACGAGGTGACGATGGGAGAGGTCGTTTTCCAGACCGGAATGACGGGTTATCAAGAGATGTTATCGGATCCTTCCTATTGTGATCAAATGATTGTGTTAACGAATCCGTTGATCGGAAATTACGGAATGAACCGGGACGACTATGAAACGACACGACCGCTTGCTAAAGCGCTGATTGTCCGTGAAATCTGCCACACGCCGTCGAACTTCCGGTCACAGACCTCGCTTGCCGACGCGATGACGGAATTCAACATTCCCGGATTGACCGGAATCGATACGCGGCAGTTGACCCGCCATCTTCGTTCAAAAGGTGTCATGCGGGGTGTACTGGTGGATGGGGCATACGACTTGCAGGAACAGCTCGATCAGATTCGGCAGCTGCAACTGGCGACTGATCAAGTGAAACGGGCCTCGACGGAACGGGCTTACGTCATTCCCGGTGCCGGACCACGGATTGTCCTCGTGGATTTTGGAGCGAAACTCGGAATCGTCCGGGAGCTCGTCCGGCGTGGATGTGAAGTCGTCGTCGTACCGCACGACGTGACGGCAAAAGAAGTCCTTCATTATGTACCGGACGGCGTCATGTTGTCGAACGGTCCCGGGAACCCGAAAGACGTCCCGACGGCAATTCCATTGATTCAAGAATTGACGGGGCAAGTCGTCATCTTCGGGATTTGTCTCGGTCATCAGTTGATTGCCCTGGCGCATGGCGCAGATACGTTTAAGTTACCGTTTGGTCACCGGGGTGCGAATCACCCGGTCGAGGAGATCCGAACCGGTCAAGTCAGCATCACGTCACAAAATCATGGATATGCCGTGGAAGAACAATCGCTTGCCGGATTGAACCTCGCGTTGACGCACCGGGCGATCAACGACGGGACAGTGGAAGGAATTCGTCATACTAAACATCCGGTCTTTTCCGTTCAATATCACCCGGAAGCTTCACCGGGACCGACCGATGCCAACGATTTATTTGATCAGTTTTTAACAGAAATCACGAACCAACAGGAGGTCACTCATGCCTAAACGTCAAGATATTCAGAAGATACTCGTCATCGGTTCCGGTCCAATCGTGATCGGACAGGCAGCAGAATTTGATTACGCGGGAACACAAGCCTGTCAAGCTCTGAAGGAAGAAGGGTATGAAGTCGTACTCGTCAACTCAAATCCAGCGACGATCATGACGGATCCGACGGTTGCGGACCGGGTGTACATCGAACCCCTCCAAGCAGAATTCGTCGCCCGGATCATCCGAAAAGAACGTCCGGATGCCTTGCTTGCAACGCTCGGCGGACAAACGGGTCTGAATCTTGCCGTCGAACTCGACCGGCTTGGTGTCTTGAAAGAATATGGCGTCGAACTGCTCGGGACGAAATTATCCGCCATTGAGGAAGCGGAAGATCGTGATTTGTTCAGAAAACTGATGTTTAGACTCGGACATGGTGTGCCGGAAAGTGAAATCGTCCATACGGTGGAAGAAGCAGAACAGTTCTGTGCGAAAATCGGTCTCCCGATCATCATCCGTCCCGCCTATACACTTGGTGGAACAGGCGGAGGCATCGCCGAGACGATGGACGAGTTCATCCGCATCGTCGAAGGGGGACTGAAGGCCAGTCCGGCGACACAAGTCTTGCTGGAAAAATCGATTGCCGGCATGAAAGAAGTCGAATTCGAAGTCATGCGGGACGCGACGAACCAAGCCATCATCGTTTGTGCGATGGAAAACTTTGATCCGGTCGGCGTTCACACCGGCGATTCAATCGTCTTTGCACCAACACAAACGTTGTCCGACCGGGACTACCAGATGATGCGCAACGTCTCACTCGATATCATCCGGGCACTCGGCATCGAAGGTGGATGTAACATCCAGTTTGCGCTGGATCCGTTGAGCTTCACGTATTACGTCATTGAGGTCAACCCGCGGGTCTCCCGTTCGTCGGCGCTGGCCTCTAAGGCAACCGGTTATCCGATTGCAAAATTAGCCGCTAAAATCGCAGTGGGTTATGCCTTATCCGAATTAAAAAACCCGATTACAGAAACGAGCTTCGCCTCTTTTGAGCCGGCACTCGACTATGTCGTCGCAAAGATTCCCCGCTGGCCGTTTGATAAATTCGAATCGGCGGACCGGACGCTCGGCACACAGATGAAGGCGACCGGTGAAGTCATGGCGATGGGACGGACGATGGAAGAAGCGTTGCTCAAGGCGGTCCGTTCTCTGGAAATCGGTCAGTCGGATCTCCATATGGCGCGTTTTGGCGGCATGGAGGAAGCGGAATTACACCAGCAAATCGTCAAAGCGACGGACGAGCGGTTGTTTGCTTTATATGCGGGAATCGAGCGCGGTTACTCCGTTGAACAGTTACACGCGTGGACGAACATCGATCGTCTGTTTCTTGAAAAACTGCACCATATCTACCGGATTGAACAGGACATCATCGAAAACGGATTGACCGAGGAACGCCTCCGTCATGCCAAACGCTACGGCTTCAGTGATGTGATGCTCGCACGGCTGACCGGACAGACGGAAACGGAAATCCGCCATGTCCGACAAGATGCCGGACTGCATCCGGTCTATAAGATGGTCGACACATGTGCTGCTGAATTTGCTTCGGACACACCGTATTATTATGGGACGTACGAAGTCGAAAATGAAGCGATGCCGACTACCCGTCCGTCGATCCTCGTGTTAGGTTCCGGACCGATTCGGATCGGACAAGGCGTTGAGTTTGATTATGCGACCGTCCATTCGATTCAAGCGATTCGTGAGGCGGGTTATGAAGCCATCATCGTCAATAATAATCCGGAGACCGTCTCGACGGACTTCTCGATTTCCGACCGCCTGTATTTTGAACCCTTGACGACGGAAGATGTCTTGGAAGTCATCCGGAATGAACAGCCGATTGGTGTCATCGTTCAGTTCGGCGGACAGACGGCAATCAATCTGGCGGAATCGCTGGAAGCAGAAGGCGTCAATATCCTTGGAACGTCACTGGAAGACTTAGACCGGGCAGAAGACCGGAAACAGTTTGAAGCTGCTCTGACGCAACTCAACATTCCACAGCCACCCGGAAAAACAGCGGTTACGGTAGCAGAAGCGACAGAAGCGGCAAACGGCTTGGGATATCCAGTGCTCGTCCGACCGTCCTATGTCCTTGGTGGACGTGCGATGGAAATCGTGTACGGACAGCAGGAACTGGAACACTATATGAAACACGCCGTCATCGCCTCGCCGGAACGTCCGGTCCTGGTCGATCGGTATTTGACCGGGATGGAGTTGGAAGTAGATGCGATTTGCGACGGGGACGATGTCGTCATACCGGGGATCATGGAACACATCGAACGCGCCGGGGTTCACTCGGGGGACTCGATTGGTGTCTATCCTCCGCAACGGGTGCCGCAAGCAATCAAGGATTTGATCGTCGATTATACGACACGGATCGCCAAAGCCTTCCGGATCAAAGGACTGCTCAACATCCAATTCGTGTTCGCGGACGGCGAATTGTATGTCTTGGAAGTGAATCCGCGGGCGAGTCGTACTGTCCCGTTCATTTCAAAGGTTACCGGATTACCGGTTGCCCGACTTGCGACGAACGTCATTTTAGGAGAGACGCTTGCTTCTTATGGATTAACGAGTGGTGTCTTACCGGAAGAAGCCCTTGTCTCCGTCAAAGTACCGGTCTTCTCGTTTGCGAAGTTAAAAGAAGTCGATCCGTCGCTCGGACCGGAAATGAAATCCACCGGCGAAGTCATCGGAACCGACCGGACACTCGAGAAAGCACTTTACAAAGGACTGCTCGCCTCCGGAATGGCGATTCCAGAACACGGTCGCGTCTTGATGACCGTCGCGGATCAGGACAAACACGAAATGCTGGATCTCGCAAAACGATTCACGGCACTTGGGTTTACACTTCTTGCGACGGCCGGCACCGCCGGTTTCCTGGCAGAACACGGGTTGCGTGTTCAAGTTGTCGGAAAAATCGGTTCGGAAAAAGGGTCGATGCTCGATGTCATTGAAAAAGCAGAAGTGGAGTATGTCATCAATACGATGAGCCGTGACTCCCAAGTCACCAAAGACGGCTTCATCATTCGTCGCGCGGCGGCAGAAAACAATGTCGTCTGTCTGACGTCACTGGATACAGCAGAAGCCTTGTTGCGTGTCATCGAAAGTTTATCCTTTGAAGCCAGTGCCATCCAACCGTTCGACTACATGAAAAAGGCGGTGACCCGATGATCCAAATGTTGACGGTCGTGACACGCAGGCAAATCGCGAAGGGGGCGACAGAGTTAATCTGTCGTCTGCCTGACGCAACCGTTATCGAACCGGGACGTTTCATGCACTTACGGGTCGGCCCCTTGTTACGCCGCCCGATTTCAATCGCCAACGTCGAAGGGGACTTGATCACCTTTTTGTTTAAGGAAATCGGTCAAGGGACAAAAGAACTCGCCCAGTTACGTCCGGGAGATCAGATTGATGCTCTCGGTCCGCTCGGAAACGGGTTTCCGGTCCAGCACGTCGCGCCCGACGCCCGGATTGTGCTGGTGGGTGGCGGAATCGGCGTACCACCGCTTTACTACACGATGCGAAAACTCGTAGAACGGGGAATTTCCTGTGAAGCGATTCTTGGATTTGATACGGCGGACAGCGTGTTTTATGAAGACGAATTCCGCGCGCTTGGTCCGACGACCGTCACGACGGTCGACGGGACAGCCGGGGTTCAGGGATTTGTGACCGCGGCACTCGAACCCAATCGGTTTGACACGTTGTTTGCCTGCGGACCGGAACCGATGTTGCGGTCGATTCAACACGTTCCGATCACGCATAAATTTTTATCGATTGAAAATCGAATGGGTTGCGGCATTGGGGCTTGTTTCGCTTGTGTCTGTCCGACACCGGATGGGCACTACGTCAAGACCTGCTCCGACGGTCCGGTTTTTCGGGCGGAAGAGGTGATACTATGAGTCGTTTACAGGTTAATTTACCCGGTCTCCAATTAAAAAATCCGATTATCCCGGCGTCCGGCTGTTTTGGATTTGGCGAGGAATTTGCGAAACTGTACGATTTGTCGATCTTAGGCGGCATCATGATCAAGGCGGCGACCGGTGAAGAACGGTATGGCAATCCGACACCACGCGTCGCGGAGAGCGGGATGGGAATGCTCAATGCCATCGGCCTACAAAATCCGGGCGTCGACGGTATCATCGCCCAGAAATTGCCGTTCCTTGGTCAATTTGATACGGAAATCATTGCGAATGTTGCCGGTTCGACGCCGGAAGAGTATGAGACCGTCACGAAACGAATCAGTCAAGATCCGGTCGTCAAAGCGATTGAACTGAACATCTCCTGTCCGAACGTTAAATCCGGCGGGATGCAATTCGGTACGGATCCGAGGATGGCAGCGGAGCTGACGAAACGGGTTAAAGCCGTTTCGGACAAACCGGTTTATGTGAAACTATCGCCCAACGTCACGTCGATTGTCGACATGGCGCAGGCCGTTGAACAAGCAGGGGCTGATGGACTGACGATGATCAATACACTTGTTGGCATGCGCATTGACGTCCGGACGGGACAGCCCATTTTGGCGAATCGCGTCGGTGGTTTGTCCGGACCGGCAATCAAACCAGTGGCCGTCCGGATGATTCACGACGTCGCCCAAGCCGTCGAAATTCCGATTATCGGGATGGGCGGTGTCATGGAAGTGGATGATGTCCTTGAGATGATTTATGCGGGCGCGTCCGCTGTAGCGGTCGGGACAGCAAATTTCGTCAATCCGTTCATCTGTCAGGAATTGATTTCAGCTCTGCCGAAACGGATGGATGAATTAGGAATCGAACACATTCTAGACATCAGGGGGAAAGCATATGGGGCAACTCTACATCGCGCTTGATTTTCAATCAGCAGCAGAGGTCGAACAATTTTTGAATCAATTGGCACCATACCGTCCGGCGGTAAAAGTCGGCATGGAACTGTACTACGCCGAGGGTCCTGCGTTTGTCCGGCGATTGACGGAACAAGGACATGCCGTGTTCTTGGATTTGAAGGTTCACGACATTCCAGAAACAGCGCGCCGTACAATGCGGATTCTTGGTCAGCTTGGTGTCGAACTGACGAATGTCCATGCGGCGGGTGGAGAGGCGATGATGCGGGCGGCACTCTCAGGATTGCGGGAAACCTCCCCGACGACGCGCTTGATTGCAGTCACCCAACTGACATCAACGGATCAGGCGATGTTGACTGATTTGATGATTCCCCATGCGATGGATCAGGTAGTGACGCATTATGCGCAACAAGCGGAACAGGCGGGACTAGACGGCGTCGTCTGCTCGGCCCTCGATACACCGACACTCAAAACCGTTTGCCGGACGGGGTTCCAATTTGTCACACCGGGCATTCGACCAGCAGGGACGGACGCAAATGACCAGAAGCGAATTGCGACCGTCACGGATGCATGGGAATTTGGCGCAACGGATCTCGTCATCGGACGTGCCATCACACAGGCAGCGGATCCAAAACAGATGTATGAAATGGTACTGACACAATGGAAGGGGATCAAAGCATGAATCAACTCGCAAAAGCGCTACTCGATATCGAAGCCGTGACACTTGCACCAAACAGACCCTATACGTGGGCGAGTGGTCTGCGCTCACCGATTTATTGTGACAACCGATTGACGTTGTCGAGTCCCGCCGTCCGGACGTTGATTGCGGATCTGCTCGCAGAACGCATCAAACCGCTTCAGGTCGATGTGATTGCCGGAACGGCGACGGCGGGAATTCCTCATGCGGCACTGGTCGCAGAACGGCTCGGATTGCCGATGGTGTATGTCCGGGGGAGTGCGAAAGCACACGGCAAAGGCAACCAAATCGAAGGACGGATTCAAGCGGGACAACGCGTCGTCGTCATTGAGGATTTACTGTCGACCGGCATGTCCTCGATTGAAGCGACACAAGCGGTCGAGGCAGCAGGTGCGACGGTCGTGCGGATTCAAGCGATTTTCTCGTATGGAATGACACGATTAATGGAAAACTTAGAAGCGGCCCGCGTTCAAGCGGATGCCTTACTGACATTTTCCGAATTGCTGGAAACTGCGGTCGCGACTATGTACATTTCCCGTGAAGAACAGGACCGCTTACAGGACTGGGCTGTCGATCCGGTCAAGTGGAGTGAGGCATTTATGGCGGCAACTGAAAAAAATTGATGGTACAAGAAATCACTCGTCTGTCGCACACGGTTTCGCTGCTGGTGTGTGCAACGAGTATTTTTTGTCTCGTGGATGATTCTGCTCCAGGCGATTCCGTCAAAAAACGAGAGGAAGGAGTCAGCCGCTTCTTTTTTTGATACACTAAAAAAGAGAAAAGGAGTTGTTTTTCAGATGTTGACTCATTACCGTGATTACGAAAGTTTTAAGCAGATCGCCGTTCCATTGCTTGAGCAGCGCTCGGATATTCATCAACTGCCGCTCGGAATCCTGGAACGAGGAGATGTCCCGATTTTAATGGCGATTGCACGAGAAGGAGACCGGACGATTGTTGTGCTTCAAACGATTGAAGAGCAAGCCATCTTGGCGGGAGACGCTTTTACATACAATGGAATCCGGAAATTATCCCGGATTCTGAACTGTCCGGGATACATCGGAGAGCAGACGATCATTGAACCGTTGCTTGCGTCGCATAGTCCTTTTCAAATCAAGATGGACCAGGGGATTTACACGTTGCGAAACGTGATTCCGCCTGCTGCGCTTGAGTATAGATTCGGTTTGATTGAGCAGTCATTTACGGATGATGCGGTTCGGTTCGGCTGGGCATTCATTGAAGAGACGGGTGCCTTGCCCGCGACGGAGCGAAGCCGGCTGAAAAATGAACAGACGATTCGAAAACATATCGAGGCGGGGACGTTGTTTGGTCTGTTCGACGGCGGACAGTTGCTTGCGATGGCTTCGTCGAGTCGGCCAACCGCTTCCGGCGTGACGATTTCGTACGTCTTTACTCCTCAGAAATGGCGGAAACAGGGAATTGCGTCTTACTTGGTCGCTTGTCTGTCGAACCATTTGTTGACCAACTATCCGATGGTCTCGCTGTACACGGATTGGTCGAATCCGACTTCCAATAAGATTTATCAAGCGATCGGGTTTGAACTTGTCGGACGTTCGGTTCAAATTACAAAACGTCCCAAATACCAATGACCCGCTGACTGCACGACAAAAAGATGCCCATCCTTGAACCAAGGATGGGCATCTTCTTTTTGTACATCCAGCATACTCAATCAGAACGTCGCGATGATTTTTCCACGGACGTGACGTTGCGACAACAATTCAAGGTAGTCGGCAATCTCCGATCCGGCAACGACTTTCGTCACGAGGGGATCGAGTTGTTTGTTTGCGATAAGCTGTAACAGTTCCGATGCCATCAACCCCAGATTGCGGATTGCACGGTCATTTTCACTCGCGTAGGCAGCAGCCAATGCGACTTCGTGGATTGACGGTGACAACGTGAATGGTGTGACGACGGACAGATCGGGACCTCCGGCGATGTAAGCCAACTGACCGGAAAAAGCGAGACGGTCCAAATCATCGGTCGCTTCCTGACGACCGACCGTATTTAAGATCAAGTCGACCCCACGTCCGTTCGTCCAGTCGCGAATTACCTGCGTAACATCTTCATTCCGGTAATCAATCGCAAGATCAGCACCTAAACGTTTGACCCAGTCATGATTGTCAGCAGACGCGGTAGTCGCGACCTTCAGTCCGAGGCGTTTCGCGAGCTGAATCCCAAAACCACCCACACCACCGGCACCGGCATGAATCAGGATCGTTTCTTTATCCGTCGTATTCATCTTTTGGAAAATCGCTTCATAGGCCGTCATTCCGGCACATAGAATGGCGGCTGCGTCCGTGAAACTGACAGCTTCCGGAATTTTAGCCAAAGCCCGGGCGTCAACGGTGACATATTCTGCGAAGGCCCCGTTTTTTTGCAAGTTCGTATGGATGGCCACACGATCTCCGACATGAACGTCCGTCACATCCGGTCCAAGTTGTTCGACGACACCGGTCAAATCAACACCCGGAATATGCGGATAGGTCCAAGCCGGATTTTTTGTCGCTTTATAGTCAACTGGATTCAAGGCGACCGCTTGGACACGAATCAAGGCTTCGCCTGTCATCGGTGTAGGCGTATCAATGTCCGTGTAAATCCAGTTTTCGACCGTCGTTCCCGTTTCATTGAGCCATGCTTTCATGATTAATATGCTCCTTCCGAATACGTGAGTTCATACGAGTGGGAATAGAGTTCAACGAGATTGCCGAACGGATCTTCACAGTACACCATGCGGTATGGTTTTTCGCCCGGATAATATTCGCGGATCGGCATCCGCTGTTTGCCGCCGTGCGCTACGATTTTTTCGACCATGCCTTCGATGTCCGGATCTTGGATGGCGTAATGGAAAATGCCTGTTTTCCAGAATTCAAAGTTGTTTTCCGGTTGTTCATTATTCGGGAACTCAAATAACTCGATCCCGACCCGGTCACCCGTCGCCATATGCGCAATCCGGAATTTCTCCCAGCCTGCTCCGAATACATCCGTGCACATGACGCCGATCGGCGAATCATCCTCCACGACATCAGATGGTTCCATGATGATATACCAGCCCATCACCTCTGAGTAAAAAGAAATGGCTTGTTCTAAATTCGGAACGGACAGTCCGATGTGCGAAAAATTACGTGGATAGGTCATAACATCGATCTCCTTTGCTTTTTGATTTACGACAACGATAACTTACGTTACACTCGACTGCATAGTACGCACTTTGAAGTAACTACTTGAAGGAGAGACAGAAGCAATGACGACAGAACAATTTCCAGTCAATCGGGCGCTCGCCATCATCGGCGGAAAATGGCGTCCACAATTATATTGCACGTTAGAAGACGGTCCGAAACGTTTTTTAGAGTTACAACGCGCGATTCCGGGTATTTCGCGTAAAGTTTTGACCGATCAATTAAAGGAACTCGAACGGCTCGGGATGGTTGAACGGATTGAATTTGACGAAGCCGTCTTACATGTCGAGTACCGATTGACAGACGCCGCTTATACGTTACAACCGGCGATGAAAGGTTTATGTGCGTGGGGAGAAGGGAACTAATCTTTCTGTTGATATCATTAATCTCAGGAGGTTATTTCACATGAAGTTGACGTATCACGGACAATCTACCGTCACAATCGAAACGAACGGACAACATATCGTCATTGATCCTTTTTTCAGCGGTAACGATCAAGCGATGACAAAACCGGAAGACGTCAAAGCGGATTTCATTTTGCTGACACACGCACATGCTGACCATATGTTGGATGCGGAAGCGATTGCGAAAGCAACGGGGGCGACGATTGTCGCAACACACGAACTGGCGACCTATCTCAGTTTTAAGGGATTGAACGTCCATCCGATGAACCTCGGCGGACAGTTTGAATTTCCGTTTGGTAAGGTCAAGATGACGCAAGCTTTCCATTCTTCGAGCATCATCGATGAAGAAAAGCAGACGATCACCTATATGGGGATGCCTGCCGGATTCTTATTGACGATTGAAGACAAAGTCATCTATCACGCCGGAGATACGGCACTATTCGGTGATATGGCGCTTTATGGTGCCCATTATGACATCGATCTCGCCTTCTTGCCGATCGGGGATAACTACACGATGGGACCTGAGGATGCGTTAGTTGCAGCAGACATGCTCCAAGCGAAAGCGGTCGTTCCGGTCCATTACGATACGTTTGATTTAATCAAACAGGACGCCGAGGCATTTTGTGCGAATCTCGAAGCCCAAGGGCAGACGGGTCATGCGTTAAAAATTGACGCATCGATCGAACTCTAACATACGGCGAGACCTTCCATGTGAAGGATCTTCGATCATCAAAACGGATACTTTTTCTGATCAAGCAGGAAGAGGTGTTCGTTTTTTGTTGTGCTCCATCCTCCGCCCGATGGCAATATGTGAACAATTTCGTATGATAAAGAAGGAATGTTGACAGACGAATCCTATATTCGGAATAATGGGAGAGAATTGGATGGAGGTAGACC
>CABFOF010000823.1_pt1 | contig 11649 bp, 18 predicted proteins | sample 3521951 | NCBI WGS metagenome assembly CABFOF01 (sample SAMEA5312450, study PRJEB27640) | indoor metagenome | biome: indoor environment; feature: uncontrolled; material: polymer tiles stone | place: Germany | collected 2014-07-07 | reverse complement strand
GCCAATCGGAATACCGTACAGAAAATCATGCAAAAACACCATCTTCAATGTCGGATCAAGCCGAAACGAAGATGGAAGTCTCAAGGTGAGCGCATCATAACGGCACCGGATCTTATCAAACGTGATTTCACAGCAAGTAAACCTAATCAGAAGTGGGTGACGGATATCACCTATATCCAATACGGCAGCACGACGAAATATCTTTCAACTATCATGGAACTATTCAATAACGAAATCATTGCCTATAAGTTATACGAGCATCAACAAACGCCTCTTGTGATCGATACGTTGAAGATAGCGCTTGAGAATCGAAACTACCCCGAAGGGGTCATCTTTCATTCGGACCAAGGAAGTGTCTATACGTCATACGCCTTTCAAGAATTCGTTAAGAGGAATCACCTAACAAGCAGCATGTCTCGTAGAGGAAACTGTTGGGACAACGCAGTTATCGAATCGTTCCACTCTAATTTAAAGTCCGAGGAGTTTCAGTACGCCAAATTTAATTCACTAAGAGACCATGAGGTCTCTGAACGCGTTATCAATTACTTAAATTACTATAACGAAGAACAAATTCAAGAAAAATCATGCTACCTGACACCGAAAAAATATGGTGTACTGGCAGCCTAATCAAGGTGTTTTATGTGTGTCTCATATTGCTAGATCAATCTAGTAAGCATATTTTTTTGAGCTTCGAACTGATCATAAATCACTGAATGAATTCCAAAAAGAACACCATTCAGCCGAATGGTGTTCTTTGCGTGTCGTTAGACACACCCACGGTCTTGCTTTTGATGTTGCCCTTACGCTCCGTGCCTCCCGTCAGAAAGGTACAGGAATATAGAGATGCAGCTAAAAGCCAGCAGCTCTTGTTATTGGACCGTCAGGGGGGTATCGGTGCGATGAGCGAATTCGCCATAAGGCGCTAACACGCATGAGCCCGGATCATCATTCTTTCTCCCATACCTAGTCTCCAGACACGACCCAATTCTCGAACCGGTACTTGCTGAGCCAATGGACATGCGTTACTATACATTCAAATATACCCTTGAATAGCTCTTAGACGACAAGGCTGACATCCCTATCTGCCATCCATGTCCCATGCAGATACACTTTCTTGATTGGTACGGTCAACTTGAAGCGAATTATCATCCTCCAAAAGAACACCCAGTCTAAGAGCGAAAGAAAAAAGGTGATCGTCCTATAGAGTTCGAACCAACCATCATCCTTATTTCTTACGCTCGAGTAAAAAGTGGTTTTTTAATGCATTTGTAGAATACCTTGGCCATCGCATTGACTCTTAGAAAACAGAAGGTCTTTTGTTAGACTGTCCATAGTACTGGATTCAGTATATACAAGATGATTAAGTTTGACTCATTCCGGATTACATCTAGTACGAATCATCGTAGCTTCTGACACAATCGGTCGTCCTACTTCTATATCCCAGCTTCCAGCTAACGCCCCAAATACATCGTAATCAAAGTGACACTTGTACTGCTTGTACATTGATCCTTTGTCTTTTTTGATAACACTATATTTTTTCCCCAACTCAGTCCATCCAGCTTTCATAGTTGGACCATATAACCGTACAGACCATTTTGGTTCCATAGAATAAGTTTTCCACCCACCACGGTTACTTGAATACCATGTCTTATTGAAATATTTACTTACATTATGCGAAGCGGTTGCTGTTGCACTCATTGTACTCATACTAAAATTTGAAACGTTTGTTTGTTTAAGTGTATTCACTCCAGTTTCACTTGCAGAAAAGTCATTATTTAAAAGTTTTTTTACTATTTGATCTTGTTTCTCTGCAGGAAAACCTGCTAAATAATCATCTAATCTTGTACCTACCTCATCAATCCATTTTTCATTTTGTTCCATATACTCATCTGTTTCCCCAAAAGGAACTGAATCAATTTCTGAGAGAGCATTTTTTAAATAATCAAATTCCTCAGTATTAGTGGATGCTGATGTAGGAACAGCACTACTCACTAACACAAAAATTGCAGACGTAACAAATAATTTTTTACCAATGTTTTTCATTTTAATCCCCCTGATTAGAAAATTATTCTATTTGAACCAACAATTTAGATATTACTAGTATTTAAGCGTGACCGTCAAGAAGAAAAGTCATTTTACGATGATTTAAACACAACACTTTTCGATCATTCTGTATGTTTTAGTAAAAATAGTAGACCGATAGCGCATCCGGTAGCTTTCCTCATCCATTTGAATGATTTCTGCACGATGTAAGAGCCGATCAAGAATGGCTGTAACGATTCCTTGCTCACCAATCAATTTGCTCCAGCTTTCTGGTCGCTTATTCGACGTTAGAATGATCGAACTTTTTTCATAAATTTCATTAATAAGTTGAAAAAGAAGATTTGCTTCACATTGTTCCATTGCCATGTATATCATGTCATCCAGAATGACAAGTTCCGACTCGACGAGTCGTTTGTAACGGACTTCGGAACGACGGATGACATTCCGGGTTTTTAGAAGGTGAAGGGCCTCTCCCATCATAAAGAAGCTAACTTTCTTCCCAATCTTTATGGCGTCAAGCCCTAGACCGCGATGGCGAGGTGGGTCTTACTGTCCCTGGGTGACCCAAAAGAATCAAATTATGATAGCTTTTAAGCCAGTTCAACTCTCTCAGTTGCTTGAACTGGCGTACACCGATCGAGCGTAGATGTTCAAGCTCAAACTCATCCAGGTGACGTTCGACAGGGAAGTTCGCCCATCTCGTCAGCCGATCCTGTAGTTTCTGATTGCGTCGCTTTTTTTCATAATGAAATACTTTATGCAGAAATTCATGGTACGTCCATCGTTCTTCCTCTACTGTCAGTAAAAAGCGTGGGAGTGCTGTTGCACTCTCAACCAGACGTAAAGCTCTTGCCATTTCTTGAATATCTTCGATTGGATGTTTACTCACTTCTTCGTTGCCCCTGTCATCAAATGAATATACGGATCAAAGTCGCGCGTCGAGACGGTGATCCCTTAGGAACCAGTCAATAGGTTTTGCCGTAATAGATTAGCACTGACCTGCCCAATGTCATATAGACGACCCATTTCTCTCACTGTTTCTTCTATCCGATTAGTATCCAGTTCACGAATAAGGTCAAACTGAATACGTATGTATCGAGGATATCTCACAACGATTTCATCTAGAAAATCGAATGCTTTACTATAATTTCCGTAAAGAGTATAGACATCCTCCGTTTGATCATTTTTTCGTTTCAAGAGGTCATGTTCATAATGTGGTGATTGGACGAACGTTCCTCGTTCTAACGCAAGATGATGTTTCCCCCAGCACTTCACCTGTTTCATGGTCTATGATGACAATGGCATCACCTGACGTACGTTCGTGGAGGTAAACAATACGAGGCATACGTTCCGACAGGAACGCTATAACGTAAACCTTTAACGGATAGTATTGTCCTTGTGGACGGTTCTTGATACACTTGATACAAGGTTCGTCTCGAAAGAGATGGGTGAAGAGATCGGATGTAGGTGCAGCTTTTCCAGGCTGTGCACCTCGGACGGTCTCTTTTTTGCCGTATCATGTTTCGGATAGTTCGCTGTACGTTCAAGCCATTCCAGACAACGCTGATTCCATTCCCTTAGGTGATGGTAGGAACTTCCTAAAACGAAGTTTGATTTAACGTATTGAACGACGCGCTCCACTTTTCCCTTTGATTCAGGATCACGAACCCGACAGAGATGGATCTGAAAACCACGAAAGGAAACGTAAGATTGGAACAATTCCGTTAAAAGTAAGTCTCCATTATTTTCGTTTACGGCTACCAAAGCATCTTGATCATAGACCAGTTTGCGTGTGCGTCCACCAAAGAAACGAAACACATTTTCATGACACCTAACCATGTCTGCTACTTTAAACGGTCGATCGAGCCATTCGACATACTTGTAACGAGAATGTGCCAAAACGAAGGCGATAAACCGTCCTCTCGTTTCTGAACCATCTTCATGGAAGAGCGTAACCATCCCAAAATCAACTTGAATTTGTTGACCGGGTGGTAACTCTTGAACGGCAACGTACTGTCGTTCTTTCGTCATTCTTCTGATACCATGCTCTTTTCTTAAATCACGTACATAGAGTCGAACCGTACTTTCTCCGACCTGAAGATTCGGATAACGTTCTCTGAGCCAGTCTTCAACTTGGGAAGCTTTCAAGGTTGGGTATTCATGTAGCCATGACAAATTTTTTTCTCGATAGGGATCTAGCTTTCTAACTTTACGCTGTCGTTTGCTATCCCACTGATCAAACGTCGTTCTATCCATTGATAAATAATCATAGACACGATTTCTACTCACGTTGAGCTGCGTTGCAATTTGAGAAACATTAAATCCTTTGGATTTTAATTGATGAATCGTTCCGTAGATCATTCACTTTTCCACTTCTAGTTCATCTCTCTACATCTGTTCTAAATACAGTGTAGCGAAGAAGTATTGGATTAGAGAAGTGTTGGGTTCAAATCGTCGCGGATTGTTGTCTTCATCTTAGCAGTCACAATTTAAGTGTTAGATAAATAGGATGATATGTTCAAAAAGGAAGGATGCCTTTAGTTCTTTCCCACTATGCTGGTCTATTTTGTCCCAATCAAAGATTGAATTTATTTGTTTTATTCAATTTTCCTGTTGTTCAAAAAAATATAAATAATATTGGTACATCAAAAACATGAGTGATTTTTATCTTTATTCAAGTCAAGAACTTTAATAATAAAACAACATCTACTGATTAGTTTTGATTCAAATCTCAAGTTTAACTTAGGAAGAGTATCCATCCATTAATGCATTTCATCTGAATATAAATGTAAAGTACCGTTCTTATATTGTTATATAAATTCCCAATTGTTACACTGACTCTGAAATCAAGTTTCTTTGTTAAAAAATATGGAAGGAGGACGTGATTTGAAGATTAGACTTTGTGTAGGTCAAAATCGATTCGATGAAATAAAATCAATTTTGAAAGAAAAAGGTATAGAAGTGGACGACACTGCTGAACTCGTATTGAGTGAAGTGAATAATTTTATTAAAAGTTTAACCGTGAGAGATAAAAAAACCAATGAGAAACTCGTTGTATTTGTAGAAGACATTATTTGCATTGAGTCTTATGGCGATAGTATTGAAATTCAGACCAATGACTCTTTATACCAGTGCAATGAGCGCTTATACCAAATCGCAAACTCTCTAGATCCTCAAGCATTTTTACGTATTAGTAACTCTGTCATCATCTCAACAAATAAAATAAAACAAATAAAGCCGACACTTTCGTCAAAATTCATCCTTACGTTAATTAACGGGAAAAAAGTTGATGTCACAAGAAGTTACTATCATATCTTTAAAGACTACTTTCAAATTTAAAGGAGGAATATTTCTTGCCATTTCCAAACTATATTGTTGCTTCATTAATACTATTATTGATATTTATTGTCTCGATCGTTATTTACTTTCAAATTTACAAACGTCATATCAATAAAGCTTTAAAACGTAATAATGAAAAACGTTCTGCGCTTACACCCCCTTATAAAATCACTATAATTATGTCTGTTTTTATATTATTGATGGGCATTTTAATTAGCTATTTTGCAGGCTACACGAATGCATATAAGAACTACGAAAAAACATTGTGGGAGTTCAAGCCAACAGATGTGGAAACTTTTTATGCGCAAATCACAGAAATTGATAACGATTCCATAGAAGTTGAAGGAATTGAATTAAATAAAGAAGAATTTCAAGGTACACTCAATTACGACTTTTTTGAAGAGCAAATCACAATTTATCAAAATGATGATGTTATTGATCTCCCCGAGTTATCAAATGGAGATTTAGTCTCCATTACACTTTTAACGGATCGCTCAGGTAGTACAGATATTTTTAAAATAGAATTATTAGAACGTGAATGATTTATTTATTTCATTCAACAAAACCTTTATTAAAGAAAATCCAATCCACTTCGAACATCAGGCAATCAAGCAAGTACCGGAAATGCCCACGTACTTGCTCTTGGTGTTGACTTTACGCTCCGTGCCTCCCGTGAGAAAGGGCCAGGAACATCGAGATGCGGCAGTTAGCCAACTGGATGGTCTACACTTAGTTGGATATAAACCTTAAGGTCAATTAGACTTAGGAAAATTATGAACAGCAGAGGAGAATTACCTTCATAAATAAACGGGAACGAAGAATTTTTAGCGATTCGTTCAAACAACAGATGGTTTAACTCCATTTGAATGGCAAGTCACGCGCCGATGTCATTCGGGAATATGACTTGACGCCTTCGGCATTTAATCGCTGGATCAACCAAAGTAAAATGACCGGATCCTTTAAGGAAGAAGATAATTTGTCGGATGAGGCGCGCGAGCTACGTGCGCTTCGGAAGCATGTTCAACAACTGAAGATGGAGAATGATATTTTAAAGCAAGCCGCGCTGATCATGGAACGAAAGTAAGTGTGATCAAGAATAATCGACATAAATACTCGGTATCAGCAATGTGCAGCGTCTTCCAATTATTCAGAATTACCTTTTATTACGAAGCTAAACAGCAACCATCAGTCGACAATGTGACAGAAGCCATCCGTGAAATTTTCCGACGCAGCCGGGAGAACTACGGCACGTGGAAAATCAAGATTGAACTCCAAAAACAAAAAACTACTCATTTGGAATGAAAAAAAAGCTGGGGATTGCCCAAGCTTTGATCAATAAACCAGACATTTTATTTTTGGATGAACCGACTTCAGGCGTAGATGCGAACTCTATTCTGGGTATTCACTCTTTAATCAGAAAGGTAGCTGCTGAAGGTACTACTATTTTCCTGACTTCTCACAACCTGGACGAGGTCGAAAAGCTTTGTACAGAAATTGCAATCATGAACAAAGGTTCGATTCAAACAAAAGGTACCATGAGTGAATTAAGAAGTCAGTATCAAAAAAGTATCACCGTTTATGTAAAACATGAAATGATCGATAACGAAACTCAACAGAAGCTAACAATCGAGCTATCGAAATTAGTAAAAGTCTTAAGCATCTCCGCTACACATTCTGAATTCATCGTGCAAAATGAAAGTGCTATTCCTGAGCTGAATAAGTACCTGGTCATGCAACAAGTAAATGTCTATCGATTAGAAGTAGAAGAAGCTTCCTTGGAAGAAATTTTCCTAAACTTAGGTGTTGAAGTACAAACGGCTTGAAATACCATTCACTATAAAATCTGGTCATTGTCATTTTTTAGTGAAAATGTATAATGAAACATGATTCTAAACTGGAGTTGAATATATGCAGAAAACCTTGTTTTACCTTTCCATACTAAACACCACCTACATCGTGATCAACTCATTCACGTATTCCGACAGTTTTTTCAATGCGCCGATTGGCTTAACGACGTTGTTTGCTGTCGTTTTAATGGTTCTTAATGACAAAGCGAAGAAAACGGGAAAATCAACTTATACCAAAACAACGGATGTCCTCAGTTTCATCAACATCCTGATTGGATTTTCGCTGATTGTCTTGATCTAGGAGTGGAAAATACCGATGACGATTTTTATGTACATCTTTTGTTTATTGATCTGGGGGCTTAATTTCATTGCCGTCAAGATTCAAGGGACGCCGGTCAGCTTAGAGTTATCGTTGACCTATCGCTTATTCCTGACAGCGATTTTGTTTAGTATTCTGGTCTGGATCATGAAGCCAAAAGGAAAACCTTCGAAAGAGGATCTTCCGTATCTTCTGGTGTTTGGTATCTGTAACTTCGCACTCAGCTATCTGTGTCTCTATTACGCGACCATGTTCAGTTCAGCCGCGATTGTCACGTTGATTTTTTCATTGAAAGTCATCTTCACGCCCGTTGCTTTACGAATCTTTTTAAAAGAACATTTACACATCCGCATCCTAATGGGAGGCATATTAGGTGTGCTGGGCGTTTTGATTTTACTCTATCCGACTCTACACGACATACATCCGAATGATGTAAAAGGAATCGTGCTTGCCCTGCTCGGTACTGCCATTACAGCAATCGGCGACGTCAGTTCAGCACGGAACGCGAAGAAACAAGTTGATCCGATTTATGCGAATGCAATCGGATTTATCGCAGGTGGTGTGCTTCTCGGCACAGTCGTCGTATTGCAGGGGCAAGACATCCGTCTACCGTCCTCTATTTCTTACTTATCTGCGCTTCTCTACCTCACGCTGCTTGCTTCGTTTGGAGCATGGCTCTTTTACTTAAAGCTGGTCGAGAAAATCGGTGGTGCCAAAAGCGGCTACATGGTGGCGCTGTTTCCAGCGATCGGAGGTATCGCTTCCGTCCTGATCGGTGAATCAGATTTATCAATTTACTTAGTGTTCGGTTGCTTGTTCAGTTGTACCGGTGCCGCTGTTGCATTAGGAGTCGGGACTTTTCTTCGAAAGCGGTTGTCGAGTAAACGGCTGTCGATGAATTGAATGCCGATTTGAAATAACCAGACGTCACCTGTTTCCGGCTGTCCGTCGGAAACAGGTTTTTTCATTCATCGATGATTTTCCTGTCTTGAAAGGGATGCTCCGTAAAGTTCGCAACAAAATCAAAACCGGCAGCATTGTGAAAAATCATTAGATAGTAGATATCCTTCGATGGAATTGAAAAATCGAATTCAAACAACAACCAGTCCTCCGGATCATTGATGATCGAAACATCTTTTTCCGTCGTGATTAAAACATTTTGCCCGTTATATGCATCAAAATAAGCTAGCGGGAGAAGCTGTTCGGCTTCTTCGAGCGAACAGATCTCAAGAAGATAATGGTATCGTCCTCTTGATGACTTAGTCGTTTCCCCTACTTTTGAAAGACCGATTTCTGAACTGCCACCAAAAGCATGTACATAGAGCGGATATCGTTTCAGTCCCAAAACGAAGTTTTTTAGCAGAGAAAACGCCGCATCTTGATATTTATCTGCTCCAGGAGATACAGGCTCATAATCTGTATCATCAAAAAAAAGCATAGAATTGCGTGTCTACATGAAGTGTGGTTTTCCATTTAAATGTATCGTCTAATCCTCCTAATACTCGGTACAAAATCATTGGACTCCACCCTTTCACTTTCGACTCAATTTCCTCGTTGTCCGTCCTCATTAACTTTTGTTCCATATTCACTTCATGATTTCTGTATGCAAACGCATTTTGACGAATTCGTAACTTCCGCCGTTCGTTTCTTGCTGAAACCGTTCGACCGGCTCAAAGCCGCTTTTCGCATACAGCCGGATGGCCCGTTCGTTAAAGGCCGCGACGGCTAATTCAATGTGACGTGGTTGATACTGCTTGATCGCAAAGGCAAGACCAGATTCCAAAAAAGCCGTTCCGTTTCCTCGCCCCGTCAAATCCGGCCGCATCCCTAACGCCAATTCAAGGCTGCCCTGTCCGGGTTCAAACACAAAAAATCCGATCAGTTGTGTTTCATCCATCACCGCGTAATAATGTTCCGTCCGTTGTTCCGGATCCAAAAATTCCGCCAGGTCCTCTGGATCATTTGGCATATCGTAGAACGCAAAGTCACCCTCATATTGCCAGTCATACGCAATCTGTTCCGCCTGACGTTGTGTCAGTGGTAAATAGATATAGGTCATTGCAAGCGACCTCCTTTCAAAAGGAATTTATGCATCAATCAAGATCGGTTTTTACTGAATTCGAGTAACAGTGGTGTCAGATTCAGTACAATCGACACAATCGTCAAGAACCACCAGGCGCGTTCCATTCCGGGAACAACGTCTGCCAAAGCCCCCCAATCCTCGGCTTCGACCCAGCTCGCCAGTTGACTGTATTCCGCACACAGCGTGAGCGCCGTAAGCGATAACCCGACAGCCATTGCCAGCTTATAGTCCTTGCCGATGAAGTACAAAATCAGATTCACCGCCGTCGCGAAGATGGCAAGTATCCCAAACAGTAGCCACATGACACGATTCCTCCTCTCCTTGTTGTGTTTCCTATTGTTATTCCTTTCGGCAATTAATTAAGTATTTCCTTTCATTTACAAGTAATGACCGAACTCCAAATCTTTAAAAACAAAAATTTCATTTAGACAATTACATTATATGGTAATATAGATAAATAAATAGCTTCTTCTAAGTGCAGAGCACGATTTTACTTTATCAGCAACAACTGAGGACGGTTACTGGTTGTAATTGCGGCTTGTGTTGCACCTGAAGAAAGCGAGCGAATATTTTACTTCGCTGTAACCAATATAAAAAGTAACTGATTTACTTTCTTAGGAGGACAATACGTGAAAAAACACCTTGGTTGGATATCCGTTGCACTTATCATTGTCAGTTTTGCTCAACTTTTTTTATTAGATGTTAACGGATTTTGGGGAACCAACATTCTAATTATCGGCTTAACATCAGCTCTTGTTACTGCTCTTATCAGTAAAAGAGGAGTCGGTAAATTCATTGCCTTGTTCCTGTTATCAGGATATTTGATTTTCTTTGTCATAGGTGTGTTTATCATGATTGGATAATAAAATAAAAAAAACGCTCAAATCGAGCGATTTTTTTAGGCACATATTGGGACAACTGCTCACTTCAAATCCTGTATTCTCATACGATTCCATTCTTTTTCCTGATTTGTCCGAAACACTTCTCGACCTCGATCCCACTCTGCAATCAAACAAAGCAGACCAAAACCTGTCATGAGCAGGTAGTGCATTGTACTGACGGACTCGACGTTAACATACCGCCAAGTCATTCCCGCTACAAAAAGCAATGGAACAACTGCCCCTAAGTACACATTCTTTTGACTCGATAATACATACTGCACTCCGAGTATGCCGGCATAAAGTAAACCCATCCATAGAAAATCCATTCTTCTTCCTCCCCCTAGTCGAGCATATTTTAAAATCTTCAACTGTCAAACGCCTTTTCATACATCCAGGCTGGTTTCTTCAACCATTTGCCAACATCAATAATTTACCATATTAAAACGAAGAATGATTTGATATTTCTGATGATTACAAAAATGTAAGCGAGCACCTAAATAAAGCAAAGCTAAAAAACGATTCTTCTCATGTAAGAGAACAATCGTTTTTCGTCTTCCATCTGAAACACTTAATTGGATGCTGTTTTCTATACATGCAAGGACGATGATTTGACTAATTTTAATCAAACCAAGCATAATGATAAACAGCAAAGCGTTACACAACTCGCTCTGCAATGAAAGGATGTTGGTTATTATGTCATCAAAAAAAGTATGGTCAGTAGAAGGTTATGAGGAACATGGTGTAGAAAACCATCAAAAAGCAACTATGACGGAAACGTTTACGAATGAGGCCGATGCTCGTAAAGCTGCTAAAAAAATGGCGGATAAGTACGATCAACTCGATGTATACGTCATCTATACGAATACATCAAGCGGTAAAGCAGAAGAACGCTTCTTTAATTCGGATGGATCTTATAGTGAAGAAGGATTTGAATGGTAACATCTCAGCCGTCGATTTGACGGCTTTTTTGTACGATGAATTATACTATTAAGCACAATACCTAACTGAATACACAAAAAGAACCGCTCTGGTGAGCGGTTTTTAGGATGAATATTGCATTTTACACCAAGTTTGCAATGATTTTCATTGAATGTTGGACGTAACTTACGCTTGCGGACGTTTTCGGCGCAATCCGTA
>CABFOF010000749.1_pt1 | contig 12583 bp, 27 predicted proteins | sample 3521951 | NCBI WGS metagenome assembly CABFOF01 (sample SAMEA5312450, study PRJEB27640) | indoor metagenome | biome: indoor environment; feature: uncontrolled; material: polymer tiles stone | place: Germany | collected 2014-07-07 | reverse complement strand
TAACATTTTCTTTAAATACATCTTAGGAGGAACACACATGCCTGAAGTGAAAAGGGTCCGAAACTTTGAATTACGCATCAAAATCAAAGCCGCTGGACTTTACACGTATCATTTAGCTGAATACTTCGGCGTATCAGAGATGACGATTTATCGTTGGTTAAATGATGAATCAGAAGAAACAAAGAAAAAATTTGAGAAGGCTATTGCAGAACTTAGCAAATAACCATTCCTTGTTTCTAAAAAATCATCTTTATATCACAGGAGGATCAACTGAATGAACGTATCACGTAATATCCAATCCGCATTCTGGACTGACGACAAGGTCGCTGAGTTCAATACAGAAGATAAAATTTTCTTTCTGTATCTACTGACGAATGACCACACGAAACAAGTCGGTGTCTACAAAGTATCTCCGCGTCAAATGGCATATGAATCTGGCCTCTCAGCGGACGTCATCGAAAGGCTCATGAGACGTTTTGAAAACGAATATGAGCTGATCCAGTACGACTCAGCATCACGAGAAATTTGCATCTTGAACTGGGGAAAATTCAATTTTAAAAAAGGCGGTAAGCCCGTCGAAGATTTAATCAAGAAAGAATTACGGGAAGTGACCCGGTTAGATTTCGCAGAAAAAGTCGCACAAAAAATCCCGTCTGACAAGGTACGGATGGCTGTTCTAAATCACATCGAAACCGAGTTAACGAATCGTCCTACGAATCGTGGTACGAATCGTGAAGAAATCGCAACAACAACCGAAACAACGAATCGTGGTACGAATCGTCATACGAATCGTTCGGAAGTCGATAATTACTTCTCTTCTGCTATTCAAGAGGAAGAAGAAACGTTGATACAGAGCGATTTAACGAATCGTGGTACGAATCGTCATACGAATCGTGAAGAAGAGAAAACTGCTAAGAAATCAAAGCGAAATACTAACACACAGTCGCTTACTGATCTCGAAGAAGAACCGGTCAGTCCAGACGTGATTGCTGCCATTGAAGCCTGGAAAGATAAAAAAGGTTCACGAACAAAAAACACACTCGGGGAAGTCGATTTCTTAGTTGAGGAATATGGATTCGAAAACTTCATGAAGGCCTTGGAGGACACGAAAGGGATTCCGTCCGTCACAATCCTTAAAGAACAATTACGGGCAATGCCGAAATGAAACGGCATCATCATACCCTATAACTTAGAAGTGATAGGGGTGTGACTTCCAAGTCACAGGTGTCAAAAACTTAGCGAGAAGAAAATCGAGGAGCACACACATATGAGTAAACTTCTAATTGATGATCAGCCTTTAATCGTGCTGCCTAAATTGGCATGCGCTATCGGACTAAACGAAGCAATCGTCATTCAACAAATTCATTACTGGCTTAAACGCAGCAACAAAATTCATGATGGTCGAGCTTGGACATTCAACACAATAGAAAAGTGGAATGAGCAATTCCCTTTCTGGTCGCGTAATACGCTGAAAAGAACGGTCAGCAACCTTCGCAAACCTGAGCTAAATTTACTGATCGCGACTAATAAATACAATTCAATGAAAATCGATAAAACACTTTGGTATTCAATCGACTATGAAAAACTAAGTGCTCTTGAGAGAGAAACTGGTCAATCAGAAGCTGATGCTTATCCAAATATCAGTAAACTTTTAATCGATGATCAGCCGCTGGTCGTTTTACCTAAACTAGCATGTGTGCTTGGCCTGAACGAAGCGATCATCATCCAACAAGTCCACTACTGGCTAAAGAAGAGTGACAAGAATTATGATGGTCATCTTTGGACGTTCAATACGTTAGAACAGTGGAATCAACAGTTCCCATTTTGGTCGATCAGTACACTTAAACGAGCGATCAGTAATTTACGAAAGCCTGAATTATTGATTGCGACGGATAAATACAATGACTTGAAAATTGATAAAACGCTCTGGTATTCAATCGACTATGAAAAGTTGATGACTCTCGAAAAAGAGTATTCGGGTGTGAGCCTTCCATTGGCCCAAAATGAACTAATGGGTGATACCAACGATTTCAAAAATAGCTTTCCATTGGCCCAAAATGAACTAATGGGTGATACCAACGAAAAATCAATGAGCCTTCCATTAGGTCAAAATGGGCCTTCGAGAGGTTCAGAATGGGCCTTCGAGAGGTTCAAAATGGGCCAAGCATTACCTGAGACTTCTACTGAGACTACAACTGATACTAAAAATAAAAAGAATAGTAGCAAACGCGGAAAGCGCGTTTTCAACGATTCCGACATCGAAATGAAGTTAGTTAATCACTTTATGAGTCTAATCTTGCAAGATGATCCTAAGTTCAAAAAACCAAACATTCAAACATGGTGCGATTGCATTCGTCTTACTATCGAACAAGATGGACGGACACCTGAAGAAATCAAAACTGTTATGGAATGGGCAAATGCCAATAGCTTTTGGAAATCGAATATTCTTTCACCGAAAAAACTCCGTGAGAAGTTTTCACAGCTGTTGATTCAAATGGCTCAACCAGTACGGACGGGATATGGAAAGAATAGCGGTTCGAACATGAAAGCTCCAAAATGGCTCGATGAAGAAAAACAAAAACAAGCTGCCTATGAAGAAAAACGGAAAGCGGATTTTGAAGCTGAAGTTCCTGACGAGGAAGAACTCGAAAAAATATTAGCTGAGTTCGGAGGAAAAACAAACGGATCGGAAACACAAAAAAATGCTCATCACTGAGGATCGAATCCAAAGTAAATGAGCAGGGGCTTGATCGTGGTCGCCACCACGAGTTTTCGTGAAATTGTAATTGAAATTTATATGCTAATTGTAGCATATCCGGAAGGACGTTGAAAATTGATTAACACTCAAAATAAACGAATCGAGTACGCCGAGAAAGTTCAGGCGTGCTGGGTTTTACTCGATAAGATTGCAAGAAACTATCCGCGAACCGCCATACCTGAAATCTTTCAAAAGCAGACGGCGTCCAGTGTTCAGGAATTCCTCGTCGTCACAAACCGAATTGACCATTACTGCATGCACCAGGGAGCACGAAAACCTGAACTGGTAGCAAAGGGGCTTTCTGAAGCGACTGTTATTCAACGGCTGATAAAAGAAACTTGGACAGATGAAAAGGGGACGATCATATGCTGACAACGGATGTTTTAAAAACATGGTGTAAAGAACAGGCAGACCGGTCCAAGTTACGCGGACAATCAAAAGAGCGGGTGCCCATGTATGCGAAGAAATTGATGGTCAGCATCAAGGTGGCCGCTTTCGCTGAATCCCTCGAGGATGCGTGGGTTTGGTACAAGCAACCTGCAAGCGGACTCCGGAAGGAAGAAATCATGCATGCAGCGGCTGAACTCGCGTTGAGTGTTTGCGAAGTCCGGAATCAATCGAAAGTCACCTACGAGGATTCGGTCCTCTTGATCCGCCGGGGATATAGCAAAGAAATCACGAAGCTCCGGAAGAACGTCAAACCGCTCGAGCGGATCCTGTACGACATGCAGCGGGAAGAAAGCCCGAACGTCGTCCTTGGCAGCATGATGGCAATTCTTGAATCGATCGGATTCAGCTTGAACGATCTTGACCAACAAATCATGAATAAGGGGCGAGCTGAACATGTCAAAGCCGTCGCTAACTAAGCGGACTAAGAAACCTCGCGTCTATAAAAAACCATGCTGCAAATGTAAAGGAGCCTCGACCATACGCCAGCGTTCGTTATTCGGACGCCGCGTGTATGATCACTATTGCCAAAAATGCTTCTTGAAACTAGGGGGAAACTATCATGCCAGTGAAGCCAATTAAAAAACCGGCAGTTCGTCGGACAAATAAAAGCCTGATCAATCGTCGCGTTGGGGAAGCGTTCGAGGATGTGATCAAAAAAGCGACGGATCGTTATTTGACCGACGGAAAAGCGCGGATCGTGAAAACACATGCGGAGGTCAAGATGATCCGCGACAAGGAAGACAACAAGAAAATCAAAAATGCCTTTCACGTCGACAAAGCACCGCCGGATTTCGTTGGCATGCTAAGAGGCGGCCGCCACCTCGAGTTCGAAACAAAGACTTGCGAGAACTATGAAAAAGGATTCCCGCTATCGAATATTGAGAAGCACCAGCTGAAACAACTCGAGGATGTCAGAGCGCTGGGGGGAATCGCTTTCGTCCTTGTTCATTTTCAACGACTGGGTGAAACCTACGTCCTGACTCTTGATGCCATCGACGAATTTACTCGTCAGGAGGCGCTGACGGCTCGTCCTGCGCGAACAGTACCTTATGAGTGGTTTCGTTCCCATACAGAGCGAGCGGGCTTCGGCGGAGGCGTCACATACGATTTTCTAGGGGCATTACAACGCTTGGGGGTGATTTCCCCATGCTGACACCCGGAATGCACGTAAAGACCACATACGGCAAAGGAATGGACGTCAGAGGCGTTATCATCGGTGCTTATCGCTGGTCTGTCACGATCCGGAATGAAGAACCGGGTCCAAACGGCAAGGAAATTCTTTCGAATCATCATGAGCGCTGGATCGTTCCGGTCGCGGGTGAAAAGAAATGATCAGACCGCTTGAAATACGAATTGAACATAAAGAAAACAAGACTTGTCCCATTTGTTGCGGATCCGGAAGAGTAAAAGTCATTCAGTTTGCCTGCGCTGCACTCGGTAGATTAATGAAATCCAGTGGGGAAACGAAGTGTGATGCATGCAATGGAAAAGGAAAGTTACATGTATTGACCTGATTTAAAAGAAAAGACGTTGATTTTGTCTCCGTATGGAGACAAAATAGACTTATCAACACGGCAATCATCCACCATACAGGAGGTACACACATGATCACTGATAGAAAAATTTCATTGCTTCGCTTTGATGCGAACGGAAAAAAGCAACTCACTCGCGTTTTGTTCGAGGTCGAGACACACGATCAGCTTCTTTCTAAAAAGTTCGTTTGGTTGAAAGTAGAAGACCCGACGCAAGAGGAAATGAACCGCGTCATTAACGAATTACTAAAACCGGAACTTCAGAAAAACTTGAAAGGGCACGACATCGAATTACTGGTCGAAGATTTAAAGCGTGATTATTTCATGCAAAAAAATCGGCTGCTTGAAAAATTCGAGGCATTCGCGGGATGAGGGACATCCCGGTTTCACTCATCGTATCGGCAGTATCATTCACCTTGCTCATGATCCTTGGTCCGAATCATATTCTTTTTTATCACCTGGCCACAGCGTTCACTGTTTCCATGTTCACACTGGTCCTGACCGGTGTTCAATCTTACTTCAAAACGAAAGGGGAACATCAAAATGAAAAACTCTGAGAAAACATTCAAATCCATGAAGCGGGTCCTTGAAGACCGCTTGAACGAGGTTCGAGACTCCGGATCACGCCGTTTCATCATCAGTGTCATGGAGGTCATGCAAGTGTACGGACCGGTTGACGATTATGAACCGAAAGTTCAAGAAACGGTCCAATTTCTTCAAAGCCAAATCGAAAAAACAGAGTTGGAAGGTCGCTACATGTCAAAAGAACGTACTATTTGCAAGGGCATCATGGAAGAGTTCGAGCAAATCATCGGTCGCGAGAAAGAGGCGAGCTAATGCCGAGTATCTACGTTCGCACAAATCAACCTTGGCAGGATTGGGAGCGTGAAATATTAGCGCGGGCCGCTCGGAAGCAAATCACGACCTACACCGAAGTTCACCAGCTGGCAAAACGGTTCCTGAGAAACCCACCATCGATTCGCAAAGCCATGTACGACATGCGCGCCTCGGGAGACTGGGAACAATGGATTGAAGAGAAGCAGCGTCTACTGAAACAAGCGACATACTAATGGTTTTTGGGATTGGATGCACTATTTTTCTTTTTGCAACTGCATGTTTCGTCGAACAATTGTTGTTAGAACGTCAGTCCAAACGAAGGGAGAAAAACGAATGATCGTCGACTTAATGATTTACGCAGAGCAACGCAGGGACAACCAATCGCGTGCTTCGAGAAAGTCCATCATCAAAAAGTCTGTAAGGAAACCATTTCTAGTCAAATCAGAAACATTCGACGCGATCCTGTCACAGCTCGAGCGATACAAGGAGGATCAACATGGAGTTACCGAAAAGCAAAAACGGATATTGTCCGGTCTGCCGGCGAAAGCTCAAATCTAAAGAGAGCATCGAACGCGGAATTGGACCCAAATGCGAGCATCGTCTCTTGAACGCTAAGGACGGTGGAAATCAACAACTGGCACTAAATATGTTTTCTAATACACATGATGTTCGCTATAAACGATAAGCGATCAACCATACTAAGGGGTTAATTATTCAATGGCAACTATTCGAAGAATCATTCCAGCACCACGTGAACCAGAACGCGAAAAGCGTTACTTCCATTCTGACTATGAGCGTCACGGTCTCGCCTTCCTGCGGGATGGCAAGTTCGTATTCGACGAACTGTATCAAGAACCGACAGTCATCGTATCGCGGTCAGAACGAATCATCACCAATCAGAAACCGCGTCCTGTCGTACCAATGAGAGCGGACAACCTTTCGAGCGAACCGATCATGTTCGAGAGGGTCCCCACCCGCAAGAGACGGGACGGCTTAGCAAATCCCGGTCATGCACAGCTTTCCAAGGATTACATCGTTGATGAGTTGTCGATCTATGCCATGACGCAAAAGTATGGTCGGTCTGCGAAGACCATCCGGACATGGCTCGAGCTCGGCGGGATTCCGATTCGTGAAGAATCAGTCGGGAGCGTGTGATGGAAAAACGAATACTTAGCACTGAAGAAAAAATGAAAGAAATCCTTAATCCACGTGATCGGGACGTTTTGGCAGCCAGTATCTTTCACGCTAAAGCGACCCTGAACATGGGTCTGGTACCGGACTTGACGAATATTCGTTTCATCGTCGACATGGCTCAGAAGATGTCGGAAACAGTCGTTCACGATCCGCGCAAGGATTATTCAACCAAAGAAAAGGAGCGATCATTATGAGCGCAACAACTGAAGATAAATATTTAGGTGTCATCATGGCAGATCGTCGGAGCAAAACGACGACGGAAATCGGGAAAGACTACGGCATTTCAGCTCGTAAATTGAACATGATCCTTGTTGTAGCGGGTGTTCAACGAAAGGATCGCTTCGGGAACTGGGAAGTCTGTACGGCACACGAAAAAAAGGGTTGGACGACAGTCAGTGAATTTCCCTTCATGCACTCGAACGGACGGCAAGACATGGCGACGACAATGCGCTGGTCACAAATGGGCCGCGTCATGATTCACGGGATTTTAGCAGATCAAGGCATTCACCCTAAGAAACGAGCTATCGCATGAAAAGACGCGCCTATTTCAACATGATGAAACGATTCGGCATTACGCCTCACGTTCGCGAGAACGTCCAGTTCGTGAAAGTGGAAGTGGTGGACCCTATCGACAGCAAGAACGGCATTCAGCTGGGGCAGAGCTTCGAGGTAGTCGAAACGTTAGACGGTGCGTTCCGGATCCGTGTTCCTTTCCGAGACTTCCCGTACCCGATACCTGCAGAAAACGTCAAATCAATCATGATCCGGAAGAAGCGGAGTCCCCGCTTGAAGCAAGTTGCTTGATGATGTGTCCGACAGTCTGGTCGCTACGGCGACCGGGCAATCGGGTCCATGATCCGCATAAAATTAAAGGAGTTGTTTTCATGTACATGCAAAAACGTAAGTCGCTTGTAGACCGCATCAATCAAGTCGTTCATCAAATGACGGGTATTCCGGAAGAACAAGTTTTCGCGAATATTCATCTTGAATTTAATAAAGCGAATGGGGAAGAAAAAGCAGAGAGACTTCCTGCAGATGAAGTTCGTATAAAAAGAGAGTGCATTATTGTGCGGGAAGAAAGCCGCGACTTTCCAAAAACAGAAAATTGTACAGAGTTAATCAATCTTTATGAGCAATTGATCGTCATTGAAGATACGGAACAAAAAGAAAAAGATGAAGCGTACTTTAAACAATCGCTTCTCCAGTATCAGATGCACCTCAAATCGCTACTTTTAGCGCAAGGTGGTTATCTTATTAGCCTATTAAGCGAAAAACAATGCTGGACAGATGACAGTTTACGTTTCCCTAAAACCGACTCGTTTTCTCGAAAAGAATATTCAACGCCTAGTCTGCTTGTTCGCACAGAAGACCAAATTGCATTGTATAATCGAGAAGTTGAAAAGAGTCGTAAAGAACTGAAAAATATCGCGAAACGCTATCCTTCTGACGTCCTTAATCGCTGGGAGCAAGAATTTTTGCACGAGATCGAGGCAGAACGGAGGCAGCTCACGATGAAAATTAATTAAATTAACGGGGGTTTTCCATTTGGGAGAGAAACAGAAGTACAGCATCAAAGAAGCGGCCAGTCTGTGGAATATAAAGTATCGGACTTTACAGAAACGGATATACCGCGACAACGACAATGGGAAACCGCTTTATGGCACTCGAATGTCTGAAGTACACGATCGAGCGTGGGAAGTGACGGAAGAGTACATGGTGCGGTGTTACGGCGATATGCCAACGGACGAGGACGAATGACATGGTCTTGATCTATCAAATTCTGGTCATCCTGCTGATGATTCTCTGTCCGATCTGTATTGTCGGGGCAGACAAAGAAGAAAAGGAACTGCGGAACATCATGGCAGCTGTATTAATTGCATGTGTCTTCTCCTTCCCACTCACGATGATTTTCTAATGTGAGAGGATGAGGAAACGTGGGAATCGATAGCTTGATTACTCAGATACAGCAGGCGAAAAAAGAATTTTATGAGCGGTACGCATGCGAGCCGAACATGGTCTCACTCGGAAAGGAACAACTCCGAGAACTGAGTGAATACCTGTATCTCGCGAAGTTGGTCGGAAAGGATTTACTAAAACTAGAAGTGAAAGATAAGACGACGCGCTGGTCACATGCAACCATTTGTGGTCTACACATCGAATCCGGACTGACGCCGCTTGGTGCCTGTATTTTCAAAGGCAATAAAGAGCTTGAAACACAAATTTATTACGAGAAAAATGGTCAGGAACAGTTTAAAATACTGCCGGAAAATGAAGTGAAGGTTCGCTATCTGCCGCCTGACTTCAGCTGGCTCGAGCAACACGCGCACTTTTCCAAACGAGACATCGAGGTCTTCCAAAATGAGCTTTAAAACGGAATCAGACATGTTTGATCCGCTGAAGACTCATTTCGAGGAATCCGGTTATGACGTGTATTCGGAAGTCGTTCTTCCGGGTGGTGGTCGTGCTGACCTCGTCGCGGCCAGTGATAAACAAATTATTTGTGTCGAGATGAAGAAAAGTCTTTCGATGGACCTAATCGACCAGGTAATCGAGCGGAAAACATCTTTTGCTTATGTGTTCATAGCCATCCCGGAACGTAAAAGTTATTTACCGCGATTTGTCGAACGGATTTTCCGGAAGTATGGTATTGGCATTCTATACGTGACGAAAGGTGGTCGCGTGTATCAGGAAAGAGCAGCGTTATATCGTCGAGCCTTTAATAAGCGGACGGACATCAAAAGTTATCTGAAGCCTGAGCAACGGACCGGCATTCCCGGCGGTAGCAAAGGTGGCGGGTATGTCACCGAATACAGCCTCATGATCACGCGAGTTAAGCGGTATCTGGAGCAGAAAAAAGATTGGGTAGAGTTAGGAGAACTTTTAGAGCATTGCGAAATTTATTACAGCAGCCCACGCAGTAGCTTGTCAAAAACCCTTAGAGGTTACGAGTCCAGCTGGTGCGAGTTGGAAGTCATGAACGGCAGACTTCATGCTCGAGCAAAAGTGGCCAACAAATAAAAAGGAGGACCTCACATGGCACAGACCGCCAAAGTGAATGTTCCCGTCATGGAGTACGGGAAAAAATATGCGTGTAAATCAAACGATGGAGAGAGCTTCGGCTGCGCGATTTATTCCGAAGTCCCGCAATGCGTCGTCTATAAATTTTGGGGCAAGACACTCCAAGACGGGGTCAACATGAACAGTGGGGTCGTGCCCAAGGTCGTGACACTGTGGATCGGTAGACCGGAATTTCTAAATCATAAGTACACGATTCTCGGAGAGTGGACAGAAGAACACCAGCGTGAGTTTGACGCGGTATTGCCGGGACATCTACCGGATAGAAAAGTCGAGAAGAAGAAACCGAATCCATCTGTCGTGAAGTCTTTCATTCGTCCTTCAGATATGGGACAACTAAAACTATTTTGAGACGAGCGGAGTGTGTGGTATATGTTAATGAGTCGAGAAACGTTCGAGTATATCGTCGAACGCCAAAAAGAATTAGATAAAGCATTTTTAGGGAATGCTCGGTGGATGCCAAACTTCACACATCGAGAACTGGCCATCATTGCAGAACGCGGAGAGTTCTTTAACGAGTTCGCGAACGAAATAAAATGGTGGAAGCATAAAGAAAATAATGTGAAAAACATTTTGAATGAATGTATCGACGCGTGGCACTTCGGAGCGCAATTTGTTTATCAAGATTTCGAAGACACAGAAGCGCAACGTTCCAAACTATATGACATGATCAGCGATGAAGTGGAACGGTACCGAGAAAAGGTCAAGGATGCAGAAGAACACTTGAAGGTTCATGCTTTGCTGCCGATACTAGGGAAACGAGCGAATGATTGGATTTCAATCTTAGCCGTCGAAACATTGATACTGGAGCTCTTGCATTACACTGACGACGACATGCGCCAGTCTTACGACAATATGAACGCAAAGAATTATCAGCGGATTGCCCAAGGTTATTAAGATTGCCTAAGACGCTCCGGTATCATCCATACAAAACTTTAAAGGGGTTTTAGTTCATGCAAGATGCAATCGAAAATTTATTAGTGGCCATCTTTTTCTTTTACTCATTTGAAGCGCTGGCAGCGGTATACGGATGGATGAAGCGGAGCGCCAAGGCAATCAAGTAACGGCACACACTGTGCCAAAATGAGCGTTTTAGTGGCACGTGGTGTGCCATTTTAACGCTTTTCATGCTATCGCGTAAACACCAGGTGCCGCCTGGGCTAGAACGCGTAGTGATAGCAGTTTTCCCTTATGCTCTTTTTCAATGAATTACGGAATATCAGGAGGACACGATGAAACGAACTTTTAAAGAATGGACGTCTTCCTTGTACGAACAAATCAAAAGTGAGGAAGAATCGAGACGTCAGAAAATCGAGCAGCTGATCGAGGAAAACGATGAAGCGGTGATTACTGAAGCAGTCCGATTTGAAAATAGATTAGACGAAACAAATAAATAAAAATGAAACGCCACACTATTCGACTTGGAGGAATCAATCATGAATCTTAGTATCGTTCGTACTACGGAATCGGGGAAAGAATCTCTTAACATCAAGGACGCGTCGGAAGGCATCGCCTATGCAATTCTCCGGCGTTTTCTTCCGGAACAAAAAGATACACTGACTCCGGATCCGATTCAGGTTAAAGGCCGTTCTGAAAAACCGGGCGACCTGCCGAACTTTCTGACCTCAGATACAGCTGGAGTTTTGAACACACCAGCAGAAGTAAAACCGACAACTAAAACAAAAGAGTCCGTCAAGACATTCATCAAGACCGCACAGGAAAAGGCGCGTAAAGAATTGCAAGATGAACTATCTAAGGTCGACATCGAGCTGCGGGATCAACCGGCTGAGAAAGTAGAAACACGCGCGGAAGGTAACGCGCTCTATAAGGAGCCTACCGTAATCCGTAAAGGCGGGAAGGAACTCTACACCGTAAAAGTCCATTGCGACGCTTGTGGTCACAAAGGGTCGCGCTTGTCGACGATACCGGGTTTTTACGTTAAATGCCGAAGTTGCGACAACAAGCTAACGATTGATCAGATGTATGCCACTCCATTCATGGCAAATAGTGAAGGATACGCATTTAAAGCCGAGACGACGTTTGCTCCTTCTGATGATCAAAAAGTGTTGCGAAAAGAAATGGTGGAAGCGGAATGATGCCACTCATCACCATTGCAATCGTCATCGGTGCTCTCGGTGTACTCTCATGGATCCTGTTCATGATTGTATTCATTGTTCAGAACAGAGCCTTTAAAAAAGAGATGCGAGAAGCAGAAAAAGAACGGGATATTGACCGGAAAAACTTTGAACAAAGAGTAAAAGATATGGACTTTGCTTTTGAAGAGCGGAAGCGACAAAGAAGGGAAGAAGCGGAGTGTTTCGAACAAAAATGGACTTTGGTGAAACCCTCATTTACGACTCGACCGCCTTCTAAAGAAAATGAACCTCCAAAAAGAAGAAGACCCGAACGTCCTCAGGATATTGTGGTAGTAGATGGGAAAGTCATATCCGGGTTGACGAATAAGGAGGATCGCAATGGATGAAGTAATTAAATGTCCATATTGTAATGCAGAAAACGAAGCGCTGGATTATGAAGACTGCGATATAGATTACACGACCATGAATTGTACAAGATGTGAAAAGGAATTCTGCATGTCACGAACGGTAAGGGTTGAATATTTCACTTTGGAACAGGGGGAGACGGAATGAACCTTCGACAAAAAAAGAAGCTTGCTGCTAAATTACACGGACCGTTTGATTTCCGAAAAAAGTTAGTTGAACAGACTCGGACGAGAGGT
>CABFOF010000969.1_pt1 | contig 12648 bp, 12 predicted proteins | sample 3521951 | NCBI WGS metagenome assembly CABFOF01 (sample SAMEA5312450, study PRJEB27640) | indoor metagenome | biome: indoor environment; feature: uncontrolled; material: polymer tiles stone | place: Germany | collected 2014-07-07 | reverse complement strand
AAAGGTGGATCAGGTTCTGGTTCTTCTTCTAACCGTAGCAGTGGCGGATACCGCGGCAGCAACCCGCGTGGTGGAGAACGTCGTGAAGGCGGTCGCCCATCTGAAGGAAACCGTAGTTCTTCTTCATCGTCATCAGATCGTCGTGAAGGTGGATACGCTGGCCGTAACCGCAGTGAAAGTGATCGCAACCGTGGCGGACGTAAACCACGTTTTGAAAAATAAGAAGTTTGAACCGATTTGTCACAGACAAGTCGGTTCTTTTTTATGAACTGTCATGATAAAATGAGCAATGAAAGATATAGAGAGGGCGGAATCGTTCGTGTATACAATCTACGCTGTAGCATTCATTTGTCTGATTGTGCTTGTCGTCGCGACGAAACGAATTAGTGAGCGGACGACGAAAGGGCATTTCCGTTATATTCCGTTGGCGAGCCTGCTGTTCGGAGGGATTATTTTCCTTGTCCTTGCGATTGGGAAAGGCGGGGCGACCGGCATTCAATACGGTGTCCTCAGCATCATCTATCTCACAGCGACATTTGGTGTTTATCTGTACATCGCAATCAGAAAAGATACGACCTTATTTTAAAGACGGGACCTCTCTGATTACAGAGAGGTTCTTTTTTTGATAAGATGGAACAAGAGAAGAGGGGGGAGCAGAATGGATGCATTAGATGTCATTGTTCATCCCGAACAGATTGAGGCCTGGTTCCAACCAATCGTTGGTGCGGCGCCTTTTAAAGTAGAAGGGTATGAAATTCAGTCACATTTCCGTGGAGAACCGTTAAAACCATTTTTTCAAGAAGATGACGTTCCGATTGAGTACCAATTGGAAGTGATGAGTCACGTCATCCGGCACGCGTTTCAAAAAGTGCCGGCCGATGCGCATTCCTTTGTCCTGATTCGTTGCCGACCGGCTTGGTTGTTTGAAAACGGTGGGGAAGATTTCTTGAGTATCTTACGTGATGCACAAATTGATTTTCCGGAAGAACGGTTGTATGTCACATTAACCGACGTGCAAGTGGATGATTTTGACCGTCTTGGTCGAATCGTCGCCTACTATCAGAATTCCGGTCTGAAAGTGGCGCTCGACCGGGCGGAAGCGACAAGTCTCGAACGGGTGTTTTCGATGTCACCGGACATGCTGATCGTTGATTTAGCATCGATGATCGAGAAAAAAACGGTCTCTGCTAGTTACCCCCACCTGTTACAGACGATGGAACATCTCTGTGATCAGCTCGGGGCACCGTTACTTTACAAAAACATCAGTCACCTCGGTCAATTGCGGTATGCCTGGCAACATGGTGGACGGTACTACATGGGCAATCTGTTAGGCGAAACGACGCCGGACTGGGTGACGACATGTCCCGGCATGGAGATTCTTCTGCATGAGGTACCGATGTTTTACAAATATGACCGGGAACAGATGAACCGGTTGTTTCAACTCGAGCAAGACTGGACGGTTCGCTTTAATGAATATTGCCAGACGGTCAAACCAGATGAAGCACTTGATGATTGGCTGTTGATGTTGGCGAAGAAGATGGAACCTGAATTCATCCGGTTTTATATTACGGATGCCAATGGCTTCCAACAATCGTCGAATATCAGTAAAAAGAGCGGGGACTGGAAACGGTATTCCTTCTATCGAGGATACAACTGGAGTTTCCGACCGTATTTCATCCGGACGACAGTGGCGATGGAACGACGTCATACCGGTTACCTGTCTGATCGATATGTCGATTTTAGTTCGGGCGAACAAACACGGACGTTCAGTATGCCGCTGAATAACGGTATGTTTCTATTTGCTGATATTTCAGCCGAATACCTATATCAAGCACGACTAAGTGAATGAGGAGGAAATGAATGATGTTGGATTATGATTATGAAGCCTTACGCGAAATTGGACGGATCGTTGCGATTGCACGCGATGAGATGGCAAAGGCGGTTACGCCGGGAATCACGACAAAAGAATTAGATGAGATTGGTGCACGCATACTTAAAGAACATGGTGCCGAATCGGCGCCAATCGTCATGTACGACTTTCCGGGTGCGACGTGTATCAGCGTCAACGAAGTGGCGGCGCACGGAATCCCTGGCGCGTATGTCATTCAAGAAGGCGATATCGTCAATGTCGATGTCTCAGCCGTCAAGAATGGCTATTATTCCGATACGGGAAAAACGGTCATTGCGGGGCAAGCACGCCGTCCTGAAGACGTTCGCTTAGTCGAAGTCTCCCTGTCGGCGCTCGAAAAAGGGTTGGAGAAGGTCAAGGCCGGAACAAAGGTCAACCAGATCGGTAAAGCGATTTATTCAGAAACACGGAAAAGTGGATTTACCGTCATTCGTAATCTGGCAGGTCACGGATTAGGCAAAACCTTGCACGGGGAACCGGAATCGATTTCGAACTATTTCAGCCGTGAAGAAAATGACCTGCTCAAAGAAGGGCAAGTCATCGCGGTCGAAACATTCATCTCGACAGGAGACGAATTCTGTATGGAAGATGAAAAGGACGGATGGACATTATATACACCAAACAAAAGCCTCGTGTCTCAGTTTGAGCATAGTGTCATCGTTCTAAAAGACGGCTATGAAATCTTGACGAAAGTCGATTAAGTACAAGCTTTTCATCAGGATAAACAAGAGCAACGGATCCGTCTTCACCGGACTCCGTTGCTCTTGTTCGTTACAAAATGAGACGGGATTGACTCAGACGATGGAGGCGTTCGAGCGAAACGGGATGCTCTTGATAGCGGATGCTTCCGTTTTCGACGACGTAGTCGTGTTCAAGCAGATCTTCGACGAAATACTGATCCGTGCCACCCATATCAATCGGATAAGCGAGCCCGGGTAAAGTGGCGAATGCCAGCGTTTGTCGTCGTCCGATGCCACTCTCGAACATGCCGCCTAACCAGTAGGGGGACATCTGTCGGACTTCTAGCGCCGTCGTCAAACCACCAAGGCGAGCCGGTTTGATGTTGACGATGTGACCTGCTTGTAACGTCCGCATCAAGGCAGCATCTTGTGTCGTTTGAATCGATTCATCCAGACAAAGGGGTGTCTTCAGCAAGGAAGCCGCCTGTTGATGGCGTAACCAGTCATTTGCCGGAAACAGTTGCTCCATCATGACCAACGAAAACGTGTCCCACGTTTGAAGGACAGGGAGGTCGGCTGATTGAAAACTTCCATTCGCATCAAACATCAACGGTGCCTGCGGAAACGCCGCTCGGACGTGCTCCAAAATATGCGTATCTGTCGGGGCAAGCTTCAGCTTGATGCGTCCGAAACCGTCTGCAAGCGCCTGTCCGACTGCTTCGACCGTTGCGACGGCAGAAGAGCGGCCGAGTGCTTTTCCGCACGGGATCGCCGTTTTCTCATCACCGCCGAGATAGGAGGCGAGTGATTGTTCTTGCGCTTGCGCAAATAATTCGTAGACGGCCCCGTCAAACATTGCTTTTGCCATTTGATTGCCTTGAATGGACCGGAAACGTTCCGTGACATCTGCCGGGGTAGAGAGAGGCTGTGCGCTGAGCAGACGATACAGCAACGGTGACAAAGCACGCAATGAGGCTTGTGTTTCGGCTGTATACCAAGGTGTATCGAATGCGACACCTTCCCCGTAGCCGATCCGTCCTTCCTGGTCGGTCAGACGGAGAATCGTCGTCTGCCGTTCCGCCAAGGTCGAAATCGCGGTGTGCATCGGTTGCCGGAACGTCAAACGGACATCAAATAGTTCAGCGCGTCGGAGTTCGATCTTCATAACGACTCCTTTAACTGACGGCGGATCAGCTTGCCGTTCGCATTGCGCGGTAATGTATCACGGTAAATATAGGCGACCGGACATTTGTATTTGGCGACTAAGCGTTCCATCTGTTGCCGGACGGATGTTTCTTCCAACGTGCTGACGATGAAGGCGACCGGCACCTGCCCCCATGTCGGATCAAAGCGGCCGACGACCCCAGCTTCCGTGACGCCTGAAATCGACAGTAACGCAGCTTCGACTTCTGCCGGATAAACATTTTCGCCACCGGAAATGATTAAATCACTCCGTCTGTCGAGTACGTACAAGTAACCTTCTGGATCAATCCGTCCAAGGTCTCCTGTTTTTAGATAACCGTCAGGCGTAAAGGCAGCCGCAGTCGCATCTGAATTTGCGAAATAGCCGTTCATGACAGTCGGTCCCTTGACTTCGATTTCCTGATAACGGGTGATGCGGATTTCTGTCGGGGCAATGGCTTTACCGGCAGAGCCGATTTTTCGAATTGCATCTTCCGGCAAAAGCGTAGCGATTTGTGAAGCCGTTTCGGTCATCCCGTATGTCTGCATGACAGGAATACCGCGGTCTAGTGCGCGGGTCAGAATCGGTAACGGAACAGGACCACCCCCGGTCAAGACGACGCGTAAATCGTAACGGCGTAATCCCGCTTCGAGTAACCGGTCCAACATGACGGAGACAAGCGAGATGTGGGTGACGGCTTCCGTTTGGATCCAGTGAATGGTCTTGTTCGGTGAAAAGTGGGGTTCCAGGATGAGCGGAGCACCATAAATCACGGACCGGTAGACGACGGCTAAGCCGCTCATATGGAAAAGCGGCGTGACGACGAGAAAACGATCGTCAGGCAACGAACCAATATGACGGGCAGCGTTCATCGCACTCGAAAAATGATTGAGCATCGTCTGTTCGACGGCTTTTGGTTGTCCCGTCGTTCCGCTCGTAAACAACATGGATTGAATGTAATGTTTCGGCATGTGACGCACCAGAATATCAGGCGCTTGACGCGTCGCTTGAAACGGCAGACGTTTGACCGTCGAATCGAGGAGACGATCCGAGATGACGTATTTAACGTCCGCGCGTTTCAACTGGGCATTCACTTCCGTCTGACTGAGCCGAATGTTGATCGGAACGATTGTTAATTCAAGTAACTGCGCCGCATGGATGGCGATGATATAGGCGGTGCTTGAGGGTCCGTACAAGGCGATCCGGTCACCTCTTGAGAGGAGAAGTGCCCAGGAGCTGGCCAATTGATGGGCTTTCGTGTAAAGCGCGGACCAGGTCAAACGTTCGGTGTCGGTGATCAGTGCCAGATCATCCGGCTGTTCTTTGGCACGGGTATAAATCCAAGGGTACAAAAAACGTCACGTCCTTTCTGGATGATGATACGAAAAAGGTTCAAGTCTTTCGACATTGAACCTTTTTTGTATTATGGGAATCGTGGAAACTGTCCGAAGTCAGGATCACGTTTTTCTTTAAACGCATCGCGTCCTTCTTTTGCTTCATCTGTCGTGTAGTACAACAATGTCGCATCACCTGCTAATTGCTGGATACCCGCAAGACCATCTGAATCGGCATTGAATGCCGCTTTTAAGAAACGAAGTGCCGTTGGTGAATGCTGAAGGATTTCAGAACACCATTGGATGGTTTCTTGCTCGAGGTCAGCGAGTGGCACGACCGTGTTGACGAGCCCCATGTCGAGTGCTTGTTGTGCATCGTATTGACGGCAGAGGTACCAGATTTCACGCGCTTTTTTATGACCAACGACGCGGGCGAGGTAACCAGAACCGTATCCAGCATCAAACGAACCAACTTTAGGACCAGTTTGTCCAAATTTAGCGTTGTCTGCTGCAATCGTCAAATCACATACAAGGTGAAGAACATGTCCGCCACCGATGGCATATCCTGCAACCATTGCGATGACCGGTTTCGGGATGACACGAATCAGACGTTGTAAATCAAGAACGTTCAGACGCGGGATTTCATCTTCGCCGACGTATCCGCCATGACCGCGGACCTTTTGGTCGCCGCCTGAACAGAACGCCAGGTCACCTTCACCAGTCAAGACGATGACACCGACATTTTGATCGTCGCGTGCCCGTGAAAAAGCGTCGATTAATTCATGGACGGTTTGTGGACGGAACGCATTCCGTACTTCAGGACGGTTGATCGTGATCTTGGCGATCCCATTCCATTTTTCATACTTGATGTCTTCGTAACTACGGGCAGCTGCCCATTCTGGAACGTATCTCATTTCAATTCCCCCATTTAATTAATTAAGAGTAGTTTCTCTACCATTGTAACAAACTTTCCCGGTTGGTCGATATGTGGGGCGTGTGATGCTCCGGGAATTACATGAATTTTTTCGGGTGAAGCAGCTTCAAACGCGATCCTTTTAAATTTTTCGTCTTCCGCACCGACAATCCATTCAATTGACGGATGGTTGACCCACTGCCAGACGGAAGGCATATTTCCGGTACCTTGTGCGATAAGCGAAGCGGCCAGACCTTCAGCGGACTGGGCCAGACGTCCGTTGCGAATGCGCCGGCGTGTCTCGATCGGCAGATGCTGCTGACTTGCAAAAAGCGGGATCGATTCCCAGTAGTCGATGAAGGCGACAAGCCCATCCGTCATCAACCGTTGAGCAAGCATCCGATCACCTTGGCGCCGGAGTTGCCGTTCAGCGGCAGAACGAAGACCGGGAGTCGTGCTGACGGCAATCGTTTGCCGGACACGATGTGACGTGACGGCGAGCATCAAAGCGATCCGTCCGCCCATCGAATAGCCCAAGACGGTCCATGGTTCCGTCCGTGTAGCGAGCAAAGCGTCTAAATCCTTCACCTGCTCGGTCAGACGCATGCGTTGATAAGAAGCAGGTGCGGTTCGACCGTGTCCAAGTAGATCGATTCGGTAGACCGTGTAGTGCGACGCCAAACGGATGCTCAAGTCGGACCAGGTCGCGCTGCTTCCCGTGAAACCGTGCAACAATAAAAGTGGTGGTCCTGCACCTGTGATCTCTACATGATACTCGTGTTGGCGAAGCTTCATCGGAAGCGCTCCTGCAAGGCTTGGTTCGTCAGCTCCCAAATGCGACGGTGTAAGCGGACGTTTTCCGGACGGTCGGTTCGGATTTCAAGAATGCGTGTCGCGACCGGAGTAGTCTGCAAGGCAGTCTTTAAATCCGGAATTGAGGAAATCAGTTCATAGTCGACACCATAGCCTGAAGCCAGATGACGGAAATCCAGTTCTTGTGCCGTTCCGAAAAGCGGTTCAAAGACGGCTGGATCCAACGTTTGCTGGGGGAGGAAGTTAAAAATCCCGCCACCTGTGTTGTTGATCAACAAAATCGTCATCGGCCGCGTCCGTGCCATCATCAAGCCGTTGATGTCATGGATGAACGCCAGATCCCCGACTAATAAGTAGCGATGGTCGGCGTCATACGTCGCACCAAGTGCACTCGACACGATACCGTCAATGCCATTCGCTCCTCGATTCGCAAGAATCCGGAGTGGAGTGCCGGTCGGTAAGAAGGTGTCCAAATCACGAATCGGCATGCTGTTCGAGACGAACAGACTGCCTTGCGTCAATACATCAAGGGCACGCACGACATTGTACTCCGTCAATTGTTCGGTATTCAGTGTCTCAAAGACGACTGCGACAGTCTGTTCTGCTGCTTGCAGCGTATGCAGATACGATACATCATGCGCCGTCTCCGGCATCGCTTGAAGCTGACTCGGGTGACCACTTAAAAATTCAGCATGCAACTGGGGATCACGCCAATTTCCCGGATGCCCGACAACGGTCGTCGGGATGTCCTTTGACCAAAGCAGGTATGGTTTTGACGTCGGCATCGCTCCAAAACGCAAAATATGTTCCGGGCGGGCTTTCTGTTGAACGGTTTCATCTTTTAACCACGTGTCATAATACCCGAAAACGGTCGCATACGAAGACTGACGACCTTGACTGAGCGGGTCAGCGAGGACAGGAATATGCGAACGTTCCGCGTAATCCAGAATGAATTGTGTATCCGTTGCTGAAAGTTGAGGTCCGATGACAATCAAAAGACGTGGAATTGATAAAATTTCACTCAATTCCTCTGAGAGTGACGGAGCGATAGCACGTAATGGACGCCCGACGGATTGACCAGTCTGTAACAGGTCCAATTCCGGAATCAACGGTTCGCGAAGAGGGACGTTGATCTGAACAGGACCAGCCGGTTCTGTCATCGCAAGCAACGCAGCGCGTCGCGCGACGTGTTGGACATACGTGAGTCCTGCTTCTTCCGGCAAGGGTAGATCAAAAGCGTGACGGACCTGTTTGCCGTATAAACCAACCTGATCGATGGCTTGAGGAGCGCCGACCCCGCGTAATTCGTGGGGGCGATCGGCCGTGAGGACGATTAAGGGCAACTCAAAGATATTGGCTTCCGTCACGGCAGAATAATAGTTGGTTGCAGCGGTACCGCTCGTACAAATCAAGGCGACAGGACGCAACGCGTCGTCAGTTCGCGTCAATCCCAAAGCAAAAAAACTAGCCGACCGTTCGTCAACGAGGACGTGGGTGCGGCTAGACGGGTGAAGAAAAGCAGCGATCGCAAGCGGCGTCGAACGTGATCCCGGACTGATGACGAAATCACGGACTCCGCTGCGGACTAGATTATCGATTAATGTATGCACCCATTTAGTCAACATAAACATCATCCTTTTCTATGGTACAGAGTTGCGAAAGTGCTTGCAGCATTGGTGATAATTTTGTTCCGGTTTCTTCGAGTTCACTCTGCAGGCGTGACCCTTCGACAAGGCCGCAACCGGCATACAAAACAGCAGAGCGGTCCGTAAACAGACCTGACCGAATCGCAACGATGAATTCACCGTTTTCCGCACCGTCCATCCAACCAACCGGTGAACCGTACCATCCGCGCTCAAACGTCTCGATGTCCCGGATTGCCGCAACAGCTGCTTCCTTCGGCTCGCCGCCCAAGGCAGGAGTCGGATGAAGTTTTTCAATCAGCTGAAACAGACTGACTTCAGGTGAAAGGCTGGCAGTAATCGGCGTATACAGATGTTGGATATGGCGGTTTTTCAACAACATCGGTTGCTCGGGTTTTTCGAATCGCGTCGAAAGTCCGCGCAACGTCTGTTCGATGGAATCAACGACAATCGCATGTTCGACTCGGTTTTTATCGTCCTGTAAAAGCGTTTGTCCAAGCGCGTAATCCGTCTGTTCCAACTCGTGGCGCGGAGCTGAACCGGCAACAGCCGCCGTTTGAATTTCCTGACCGGTTTTTAGAATCAAACGTTCCGGCGTGGCTCCAAGGAAGGCTTCTTCCAGTGTCGGCTGAAAGAAAAAGATATAGCTGCCGGGCTGTGATGATTCAAGCTCTTGAACAAGTCCGGCCAGATCGACGGGTTGATCTAATTCATAAACGACTTCCCGGGCTAACACGATCTTTTTTAAGGTCGTTTTTAACAGTTGTGTCGCTTGATGGAAAGACGCTTCGAACGCATCGTTTCCGTCACGGGTCAAACGAATGCGTGTAACGAACTGGCTAGATTTCGGTGTATGCAGCTCCGCATATTCGACGGCCAATTGATTCAGAATCTTTTCCGCGTTAGACTGCGGTTCGACAAACGCGAAAATCGTTACGGTCGTATGCCCGTCTTGCTCCAGATATAAAAATTTCGGAATCGTCATCGACGCTTCCCCGAAAGCAGACCAACGATAGTCCGGTTGCTTCAGTTCAGCGAACGAAAATCCGCAAAAGGCAAACAAATCGTTCCCGACATGATCCCGGTTCAAGGTTGCCCACTTCGATTGCATCCGTAAGAAACGATCATGTCCAGAAGTCTTCAATTGTTGTGCGATGCCAAAACCAATTGCACGCATGGACCGATCCGGTGTCGTAAAATAAAAACGTTCTTGTGTCCCAAATGTCAGTGTGCTGACGTCTTGTGCCTCGACTTGCCATGAATATGAGGCGATTATAGCTCGTTGGTATGCATTGGCATGACCGACGGCTTGTTCAATACATTGTTTAAGCTCTTGTTGAGCGTAAGCCATACCGCTCATTGCCCCCTAGTCTATAGATACTGTGATACGTTTCACTTATTCTAAGTGTAAACTTTTTACCCGAAAAAAAGAAGGAATAAGCTATCTCCGATTGAGCATTGACAGTAAAAAACGAAACCCGATACACTTAGACAGGAAAGGGGTTTATTATATGAATAAATCAATCGCTGTATATTGGCGAATGACACGACCGCATACACTGACGGCGAGTTTTGTACCTGTCGTTGTCGGAACAGCCATCGTCGCACCACGAATCGAGTCGTTGCGGATGGATCTGTTTTTTGCGATGTTGATCGCGTCGATGCTGATTCAGATTGCCACGAACTTATTTAATGAATATTATGACTATAAACGTGGACTCGACACGGAAGAGTCAGTCGGGATTGGAGGATCCATCGTTCGGGACGGATTTAAACCGGGGACGATTTTAGCATTTGCTTTGTCGCTGTATGTCATCTCCGCCTTACTCGGGATTTACCTTTGCCTAGAGACCACGTGGTGGTTACTCTTGATCGGCATCATTTCGATGTTCGTCGGCTATATTTATACGGGAGGACCGTTACCGATTGCCTATACGCCGTTTGGGGAAGTCGTCGCCGGTTTCTTCATGGGATATGTCATCATTGCGATTTCCGCTTATCTGCAAATCGGTTATGTCCCGACAGAAGCAGTCGCCATCTCGATTCCGGTCGCCATCTTGATCGGTTCCATCTTACTCGCAAACAACATCCGCGATTTGGATAACGACAAGGTGAATGGAAGAAAAACGATTGCGTGTCTGGTCGGTCACCAAAAAGCTGTTTACGTCTTGATTGGCTTTTTCGCTGCTGCGGTTCTGTCCTTGATTGCTGCAGTGATGATCTTTAATGTCACCTGGTGGGCATTGCTTGCTCTCTTAAGCATTCCGTTGATGATCAAAGCCGTGAAATTGTTCTGGCGGGATTTACCGCCGCAAGAACTGATGCCGGGAATGGCGCAAACGGGCAAGGTCAACACGATTTTTGGTCTGTTGCTTGCAATCAGCTTAACCATTTCCAACTTATAATGAAAACTCCGAAAACCTTTTTCCTGAAACGGAAAGAGGTTTTTTTCGTGCTCATCGTCTGATTCGATTGGTTGTAACGTCTTTGAAATTTTACTATAATTGAAGCAATGTGCCTGAAACGTTCATGTAGCATCAGGGTTCATGAAATTTTTTTAGAGGTGGAACAGAAATGAATAAAATTGCGGTAATCGGGAAAGTATTCGTCGACATAAAAGGAACTTCGTTCGCTCCCTTGCATAAGGATGCCAAAAACGTCGGGGACATCAGTTTTTCGAACGGTGGTACGGGTCGGAATGTGGCGCAGAATCTTGCTGTCCTTGGAAATGATGTTCGCTTTATCTCGACGGTTACGAACGACCAGATTGGTGTAGGAGTTCTCGAAGAACTGAAATCATACGGAGCGAATGTTGATCATGTAGAAATGCTGGAAGACCATGGTATGGGCATGTGGCTTGCGGTAATGGATAACGAAGGAGATCTGCAAACATCGATTTCGAAGCAACCAGATGCTAAGTTGTTGGAAGAAGCAATTCTTCGTCAATCGGTCTATGCCTTGGATGGGGTAGACGCGGTGGCAATCGATTTGGACTTATCCGTTACAGTCCTCGAACGTTTGATTCATCTCTGTCGCAAAATGGAATTACCGCTGTACGGCGTATGTGGTCACCTCAGCGTCATCGAACGAAACCGGCACTTGCTGCAAGGATTCACGGGATTCATCTGCAGCCGGGAAGAAGCCGAAATCTTATCTGACTTGTCGATTGTGACGGTCGAGGATGCGATTCATGTTGCAAACGAACTGGCGAAAAAAGGAGCACCGTTTACGGTCGTTACGATGAGCGAACTCGGTGCCGTTTACGTCGATCGCCGCACGGCGACGTCGGGACATGTCGGAACAAAAAAAGTGAAGGTAGTGGACTCAACAGGTGCGGGGGATTCGTTCTTTTCCGCTGTACTTTCCGAACTGACGGACTCGAAACAAGCAGAGGACGCCTTAAAGCTCGGTATGAAGGTTGCCGCACAAGTCATCGCATCGACGGAAAATGGATTGATTCCTGAAATGCTGGAGACGATTCGTTGAGTCCTCGAATCATCAGGTGAGGGGAGACAACGCAATGCCAATTCAACGAAGTGCCATCATCTTAATCAATGAAGCGGATGAAGTCGCCTTGATTCGCCGCGATAAACCCGGTCAAACCTACTACGTGTTTCCCGGTGGCGGGGTAGAGACGGGCGCAACGCTCGAAGAAACCGCGATTCGGGAAGCACATGAAGAGTTGGGAGTGGATGTCCAACTCGAAGGAATCGCGGCGGTCGTAAAGTTCAACGGACTCGATAATCCGTATTACTGGGCGACGATGACAGGCGGCGTATTCGGGACCGGAACAGGTGAAGAGTTTGAGGATGATTCTTCCGGTTATACACCGCTCTGGATCAGCCGGCAGGAATTGTCGGATTTACCGGTTCGACCTGCAACACTCGTCCGGGAATTGACGGCTATGACGGAACGGTTTTACGACATCCAACTCGAGGATAAATGAGGTTTTAGTTAAAATAAACAGGGAAAAAGTATATTAAGACAATGAGGTGGTCCCGGACTGCCTCTTTTTTATGAAGGAGAGATGACGATGGCGCATACGCGGGACACTAAAGGTTTGGTACTTAATTTAAAGCAACGCATGTCTGATCACAACATTACGGATTATGCAGGTACGTTGGCATACTACTGGTTCTTATCCATTTTTCCAGGTATCATTTTTGTTATTTC
>CABFOF010000021.1_pt1 | contig 12696 bp, 16 predicted proteins | sample 3521951 | NCBI WGS metagenome assembly CABFOF01 (sample SAMEA5312450, study PRJEB27640) | indoor metagenome | biome: indoor environment; feature: uncontrolled; material: polymer tiles stone | place: Germany | collected 2014-07-07 | reverse complement strand
AAGCACGATCGGTCGGTTTGAATCCATCCGACATTCACTTACGCAACATCTTATTGACACCGACCGGCACCCGAATCATCGATGTCGCGCGATTCCGACAAACGGATCCGTGTACACAATGGGACGATTTAAAACGGGCCTATCAGTACTTTTATGCGAAACCGTTTTTCCCAAAACGATTTTCCGAGTCCTTCTTGAACACGATCGCAGACGTCTACAAGGGACGTTTGTTTGAATCGATGCGAAAGACCGGGTAAACCAGAACGACCGACAATCGAGTGACTGTCGGTCGTTGCTTTTACATATAAATTCAATATTTTAACTAAAATGGAGTGATTTACAAATGAAGCGTTGGCAAAAAATTGGACTTTGGATGGGTGGTTCTCTACTCACCTTGTTGATCGTCTTACCATTGCTGTCGCCGGTCTTCTTTTCGGACGATACAGAGCGCGGAGCGATTCGCCATTATCTGTACGAACAAGGACATCCGTATCAGAGTTACAGCGCCCTTCTCGACAGAAGAATGGTCGATCCGGAGTACGGGCGCATGTACGACGTCCTCTGGTACGATCATGACAGCGAGACGGGGATGACACCAACCATTTGTTACAGCAAAAAACAAGATCATCACTATACGGTCAGTTGCGGAACGGGTCCTTGATGGATCCGTTTTTATTTGGCGGAGCGTTTTCGTGCTGTTTTCCTGTTATTCAGAGTGACGGATTCAGCATATGAAGATTGCCCGTCGTTACGCTTTGTACATGTGAGCATGAATTACGGGAGTTGAAATAAAATTAACGGACTCGTTTCGGTCGGCAGATAGCGGCGAGCAACGTCAATAAGAGGATCACTCGTTTTTTCTTGAACGTTCTTTTCATTACGCTTTCCTCCTCATAAAATCGCATTGGCAATCAACAGATCGATTTTGCGAACGTCGACCTTTTTGTTGAGATTGATCTTAATCGTTCCGGCCCGGGTAAACAGTTGAACTTCGGAGTTGATGTCAAACATCCCACCGGCGTTTTCCGTCGAATACATGTTGATCGACTTATAGGGAATCGAGTAGACTTCGACCTTTTTCCCTGTCAGTCCTTGCGCGTCCCGAATGATCAACCGATGGGTCGTGAAGACGGCGACGTCACGGATCGTCTTGTAGGCGGACAATGCCTGTTCGCCTTGAATCAATAATCCTTGCACGTCATGCGGGATGTCACACTCAGAGACGAAGGTCCATGCGAGTTGACTCAGTGGATTGCTCATCACAAATCGCCTGCTTTCTGTTTTTGATTCTCTTGCTTTGTCTTAGGATATCACACTCCGCACTTCATCCGGGAGGCGTCTCATTCCCGATAATGGAAACGAAACAAGACCATTCCGGCGATGAGCGCGACGTGCGCATCCTGCTTTGGAACATCAAACGTCAAAAGATTCCGTTTCCGTTTGCTCGTGGCGATCGTTGCGCCTTGCCGCAACACCTCTATGCGCCGCGATAACTTGGATGACCGGATCTGATACTGTTCCGTTCGGTAAGTCATCTGCAACACTTCGCTGAACGCGGCCGCATGACGGAACGTATTATCCGTTTTGATTTCACCGACAGTCTCTCCCCCCTCCTCGATCCACCATTCCGTCTGATTGCTCCACAACCGTTGATTCGGTTTCTCGACTAGCTGCAGTTGTTGGTTTGACACGTCGAACACCAAATTCAGAAAAAATCCTTCCACCTTCGGAAAAGCAATGAACCAGCGGTGCCACGGTTTATGAAATATCCGCTGATACGTACCGAACGCAACATCCGCCCGATAGATCTGTTTTACCCCTGTCGATACTCGTTCACCGAGGCGTGAAGCGTATCCGGCGTCTACGCCGCAAAAGGTCCCGTCCCGCTTTTGTTGGATCCGTTCGATCCACCCCGCTCCATAGGCGGCGGGCAGAAGCAACGATAGACTCGCCCACTCCGTGATATCGAAGATCCCAAAATACAACCCGCGCGCCGTCAATCCGACGACCCCTAACAAAAATAACCCGATGCCATATACCATCTTCCAGTTCCCTTTCATGACCATTTCTGATTTCATAACTTCCATTTCCATGCTAATTAAATACGATTAAATTGGCAATCATTTTCCTTATCTACTCGCCATCGAAATTTTCAACATCCATTTTTTAGTTGATACAGCAGGAATTTTTTACTGTTTGTCGAATACTAAATAAGTGATACAGTCATCACCATTTTCTATTTTTGTTTGGAGGTTAATTGATGTTATTCCTGTTGCTCGTCAAAGCGTCTCACCGGTCGGAAGCCGATTTACTCCCGGATTTATCGCTCCAAGACGCGATGGCCGCCTTTAATCAAGAGTTGGTGACGGCAGGTGTCCGGGTCATGGCAAAAGGACTTCACCCGACACGGGAAGCGCTCCGTTTTACGTATCAACAACCCGATGGACAAGCGGACGTCACATCCGGACCGTTTGAACCGTCGGCGGAGCAGATTGCCGGTTTCCTGTTGATTGATGTGGCGTCAAAAGAGGAAGCGATCGCCTGGGCCAGACGTATGCCGGATCCGCAAGGTCACGGCGAAGGACAAATCGAATTACGTCAAGTATTCGAATAAATAAAGGAGAATTGATGCATGCTCAGCTACAAAAACAGTACACAAGTCATTCAAGACAGCCAGACGAACATTGCCATTCTTTCGGTCGGTGCAACGGAACAGTTCGGACCGTATTTGCCGATGCATCTTGATACATTGATTGCCGAGCGGTATGCGACCGTTTTCGGCGAACGCTTAAACGCCTATGTCTTACCGACCCTGCCGTTTAATACCTCCGAAGAACATGCCAATCAAGCGGGAACCGTCACCGTCAGTCCGACGGTGTTATCGGCGATGCTTGAAGAAATCATCGTCAATCTGTTCCGTCAAGGATTTAATCAATTTGTCCTTTGCAACGGGCACGGAGGTGCCTACTGGGAATCGGCGTTCGTCAAACAAATCAACTTCAAGTATCCGGAACTGGTCGTCATCACGACCCACCGTTATCAGGCTTTTGAGGAAGCGTTACACGTTGCCGGACTGGACGGGTTAAACGAACGTCACGGCGGTCTGTTGTCCGTCGCGACGGCAATGTGGCTTTGTCCGGAACTCGTCGATTTAAAACCGATGGGGGGAGACGTTCCGCTGTCCCATTACCCGGTCGCTGATTATGTTTTTTGTGATCAACTGACAACGGACGGCTGTTGGGGTCACTTTGAGCCCGGCGTCTATTCACCGGACGAACTGGCAAAAATCGGGGAAACGTTCTGGGCGACCTTCATCGACAAGCGGGCGGAACATCTGGAAGACATACTGACAACTGCGGTCCGTTTGAGAAATCTGCCGGCGAGAAAAGAGGAACCACGATGAAGGAAACGATTCGCACGCAGGACGATATCCTGAACATGCTGGATGCTTTACTGCGGGAACCGACTGCGTTTTGGGATAGCTTTTATGAAGATCGGACGAAACGGATTCCCTTTTTCGTCGATAAACCGGATGAGAATCTTGTCGCCTACGTGGAACAAACACAACTTCCGCTGACACGTGTCCTCGAACTCGGAAGTGGTCCCGGACGCAATGCCTTGTATCTGGCGGAACGTGGAAGTCAGGTTGACGCGATTGACCTTGCGCAATCATCGATTGATTGGGCAAATGAACGGGCAAACGAGCGGCAACTTAATGTCCGGTTCCGGCAAGGAAACTTGTTTGAGCTCTCGATTGAAGACGGTGCTTACGACTTCGTCTACGATTCCGGCTGTTTCCATCATATCGCCCCGCACCGACGACACGACTACATCCGCGTCGTCACGGATGCGTTACGACCGGGTGGTTGCTTTGCCTTAACCTGCTTCGTCGAGGGCGGTCAGTACGGCGGGTCCGACATGACGGACTGGGACGTTTACCGTCAACGCAGTCTGCAGGGCGGTCTCGGCTTCACCGAAGACAAACTCCGCTCGATTTTCGATACGTTTGACGTCCTTGAAATCCGGTTGATGCAGGAAGCTGCACCGACTGATCCGGTCTTTGGATTATCGGGTCTGTGGACAGCGCTTTTCCAAAAGAGATGACACAATCCAACACAACCGGTGTCCCCTTGCGTTTAAAGGAGGCACCGGTTGTGTCGTGTTGAAACTAGATCATCTCATTTCGAGAGCGAAGCAAGACTCAGCTTTAGGATGTCCCGTAAATCGGAGACGATATAATCAGCTTCTGCCAGTTCTGCTTCATTCGAAAAATCAAAACGGCAGCCGATGGCCGGTAATTGATTCGTCCGTGCCGCCATAAAGTCAGAAATCCGGTCTCCGACGATCGTCGCTTGCGTCAACTGATGGTTTGACAAGATGTGCCGTACCAAATCACTTTTCTGTAACGACGCCACGTCTTCGATGCTGTAGACACCGTCTAACCAACGATCCAGTTCATAATACGTCACGATCGCAGCTAAATAGTTGTTCCAGCCGTTGCTTGCGATGTACAAAGGATGGTCCGCTGCTTTTAAGGCACGGAGTGTCGCTTCGGCACCCGGATACAACGCACCATGCCCTTGTTTTATATGGGTGATCAACGCGCCTTGAAAGATTTGATCAACAAGTATCCGTTCGTCATCCGTATGCGTCGGCAACAGTGTCCGCCAGACTTCCGGCAACGGTACTCCCATGATCGATTGATATTTCGCAAGCGGAGTCTCTCCGGTCCAGCGTCCCTGCTCGCGTAAGAAAGTAAACGCGTCGTCCAAGGCATAGCCAAGAATACGATTCGTTTGAAATAATGTCCCGTCCATATCAAATATGTACGCCTGTTTCATATTTCCAACCTCCTTGATGGTTTAGGTTGAGACTTCTCGTCAGTCAACTCAATCTGTTAAAAATTTTCTGCGGCCTGCTCACTCAGTCTTCTGAATACAGGGTAAAGACTAGGACAGGGATGTGCCATGTTTTTTTCGAAAGCGCAAGGAGATGAAACGTCATGATGGTGCTTATTGTGATCGCCTTAGCCGTCATCAGCATCGTTCTGTTCGTCCTCTATCATAACAACAACAAAATCGTCTAGCGGCACCCTTCCATCATCCCGTTGATTGTTTTGACACTCAACGGGATTTGCTTGCTCGAATCACGAATTGCTCAGTAAGGCATGGTGCGCATAAGCAAGCGTACCGGTCACAGAATCCGATGTCCGTATTTGTTCGCGCAACCGGTCGACCTCCCGCCATGCTTCATCATACTGTGCCCGGTTGATTTCCCCCGCTCTTAATGCCGCTTCCAGCTCATCCGCATCAAGGATCAAACACTCTCCCGACGGCAACAGCACAAGATCCAAAAACAAGTCATCCCAAAAAATCCCGTTCGCATCCCGTCCGTGACGAAGACAAATATCGACATACGTTTGAACGATTTTTCCGCGTTCATTAAACATCGTCGTGACGACATGCTTTTTTCCGCTCGGAAACTGTTGCAGCCAGGAATAGCCGTCGCCAACAAGCTGAACCGTCCGTTCTGAATACCGAACATGCAACGGGTGCGTCACTTGAATCATATCAAGCCGTGTTACATACCCGGTGAATGATTCCGTCTCCATGTACAGCTCCCGGTAATTTCGTTCAATCATCCGCTTCCACGACGAGCGCGCCGCGTATTTCCGTTTCAGCACCTTGAACCACCTCTTTTTTCATCATAGCATTTGGAAACAGATGGATTCTATTACATTTTGTAAAAAAATCCCTCTTTTTTTCTGGACGCCCTTCTTTTCATCACGGTACAATGACACACATAGACGGATTTATATTGGAGGCGTTGTTATGTCATACTCACCCCGGATCGCACTCATTACCGGTGCGAGCCATCCCGATGATATCGGTACGGCGATTTGCAGGAAGCTCGCGGCTCAAGGAATGACAATTTGTTTTACATACTGGAAAGCCGATCCTTCCTGGATCAAGACGTTTCAAGCAGAGCTGGCGGCAAACGGTACCCAAAGCGAAGCGCTTGAAATCGACCTGTCGGCGCCCGATGCGGCAGAACGTGTTTTTGCCCATACGCTCTCAACAGTCGGCACACCGTCCGTCCTGATCAACAATGCCGCTCACTCGACGCAGACCGATCTGGCTTCCTTGGACATTACAGCACTCGATGCCCACTACGCCGTCAACATCCGGAGCACGTTGCTGTTATCGGTCCTGTTTGCCCGCCAGTTCGAGCAAGCCGGTTTACAGAATGGTCGCATCGTCAACATGACGTCCGGACAGGATCTCGGTCCAATGCCGGATGAACTCGCTTATGCAGCGACGAAAGGGGCGATTTCAGCGTTTACGACTTCGTTTTCGCTCGCTGTCGCGCCGCTTGGGATTACCGTCAACGCGCTCAATCCCGGACCAACCGATTCGACGTGGATGACGGATGACGTCCGGACGCAGCTCCAACCGCAGTTTCCGTTCGGACGGATTGGTACACCGAGTGATGCCGCGCGGACCATTGCCTTCCTCGTCAGTGAAGACGCCGCCTGGATCACAGGGCAGATCATTCATGCAGAGGGTGGATTCATCCGGTAATGGAGGAGCGACCGAGCGTTTCCGAATGGTTATCCGCGCAAGGACTTTCGTTCGAACAGATCCTGTTGATTGAAGCGATTCTGACGAATATGTCCGTCCTTCACAACGATCCGGCAAAAATCGAAGATGTCCATCAAGTCTTTCTTCAGGACGTTTCTCTTCCTTCACTGCGATTGCAGCCTGACATGAGTGTTCGGCAATTTACCGATGTCCTGTCAACATATGCGATCCACCTCAATCCAACCGAATGATTGAGACGTGATCACGAACAAGGATGGTGTTCCGTCCTGTGCAAATACTGGTTACATCAAAGCCAATCTTAAAGATCTTAAAGGAGGTCTCTACATGGGGTATATCTCAGAATTACGCAAGACCATCGGGAGTCGTCCGATCATCAGCGTCGGTGCGACGGTCCTCGTGACGAACGATCAACAGGAAGTCTTGTTCCAACACCGGTCCGATACACACGACTGGGGACTGCCGGGCGGATCGATGGAACTCGGCGAAACACTCGAAGAAGTCGCCATCCGTGAACTACAAGAGGAGACCGGGCTACAGACGACTCAACTGGAACTGATCGGCGTCTTTTCCGGTCCCCGCTTTTACTTCCAGTATCCGAACGGGGATGAAACATACAGCGTCATTCATCTCTATCATGCAAAAGACGTCACGGGCACGCTTGCGATGCTCGACGGGGAAAGTCTGAATCTGAGCTACTTCAGCCAGGCGACACTGCCCGAGACGATCGAGCGCCGGGCCAACGAGTTGCTTAAACAACTGGGAGACCGGTTATGGAATTTGGATAGTTCCTTCTCACCTCCGTCCCTGAAATGACCACAAAAACATCAATTTAAAAAAGACTTACAATCGGTCAGGGACCAGATGTAAGTCTTTTTTTACGTTTCCTATTCCTTCAGAAAACGAATCTGGACACTTTCAGGAGAAAACAGCGATTGAATGTCCTCAAAATCGGTGATTTGTCCGATTCGTGTATATTCAGCCGCCGGTTCGACCGCTTCATAAAAAATCACTAAACAATTGTTTTGATACAGCAGTACTTCTCCAGCCTCAATCGTCTGAACCGATTGGGCATCCGTCGGAAATGCCTTGTCGAAATAATGGTACTTTTCATTTCGATGCAAGTCATCCATTTTAATCGTAAACGGGGCGTCCGCCATTAAGGCTGTAGTTGTTGCGTTGTCTTCCAGTTGTACTGAAGCGATTTGACCATTGATTTCGATGCGCATGGTTGCTCTCTCCTTGACCGTTTTGTCTGATTCGGTCGACACAGGCGCCGACGTACCGCACCCCGACAGTACAAGCGAGAGAATCATCATTATGACAATCACACGACGGTTCATTTCATCCCTCCGTCTCATCAACGTAACGGATGATTCGAGCCGGGGTACCGGCGACAATCGCCTTGTCCGGGACATCTTTCGTCACGGTCGCATTTGCTGCGACAATCGCGTGTTCGCCGATCGTCACCCCCGGTAGAATCGTCGCCCCCGCTCCAATCCAGGTATTTTGTTTCAAGTGAATCGGGGCAACGAGCAAACCACGCCACTTTGCCGGACTGACCGGATGGTTGACGGTCAACAACTTGGCAAACGGACCAATCAACACATGATCATCAATTTGAATCGAACCGAGATCCGTCAGCATCACCCCACGGTTGATGAAGATGTCTTTTCCGAGCGAAATGTGTTGCCCGAAGTCCGTATAAAACGGGGGTAAGACGACAACACTTTCATCGACCGGCTGACCGATCAACTCGGCTAACGTGTCACGAAACGCCTTTGGTGACAACAGTTGCTGGTTCAACCGGTGGAGCAATCGTTCTCCGTCGCGTTGTACGGCATGAATCTGCTCGAACAGGGGATCGTCTGCCTCAATCAGTCGATTTTGAATCTGTTGAAGAAGTGATGATGATTCCATCGGCATCACACGTGTTGTTGCGTCGGGCGAATGATTAAGTTGCTGATCGAAACCCGGTCCGGTGTGTCGATCGCATACAATACGGCTTGTGCCACATCTTCGCTCGTCAGTCCCCATTCCTGTTGCGCTTGACGAAGCGATTCGCCGACAGCTTGATCCTTGATCGTCGTGTAGAGTTCCGTCTGCACGGCACCTGGTGAAATGATGGTTGATTTAATCTGGTTTTCCCGTTGTTCTTGCCGCAGACCTTCCATGATGGCCCGGACGGCAAACTTCGTCCCGCAATAGACGGCCGATTCCGGATAGACGACATGACCGGCGACTGAGTCCGTTGCAATGATATGACCGGCTTGTTGGTGTTCCATAATCGGTAACGCCGCGGCAATCCCGTTTAGTACCCCCATGACATTAATATCAAGCATCTGTTTCCAGTCCTCCCGGTGACCCGCGGCAAGTGGTGCGGTCGGCATGATGCCGGCATTGTTAAACAGAACATCAATCCGTCCAAATGCCGAATTCGCTTCCTGAATCACAGCTTCGACCTGATCAAACTGGGTGACGTCTGCCTGCTTGATCCGAATATCCGCTTGCGGATACGCGTCCCGGATGTCCTGTAATCGGTCGAGACGACGGGCTGCCAACATCAGTGTCGCTCCTCGTTCTGCTAATAAACGGGCCGTCGCTTCGCCAATCCCGCTGGATGCCCCCATGATGACGATGACTTTGTTTAGTGGTGTACTCATTGATGTTCCTCCTCGTATGTCTTGCTTGTGTACAACACTACAAGTATCCATTAGTCATGTCTAATGCTAATATTACATCGCAAGACATAACTAAAACGCATAGGAGGATTCTCATGGAACTACAACAGTTACGGTATTTTTTAGCGGTCGTCGAAGAAAAAAACATTACCCGGGCCGCCCGCATTCTCCGGATCTCTCAACCGGCATTGTCCCGCCAACTGCAACGGTTGGAAGACGAGTTAAACGGTGTTTTATTTGACCGGACGCCGAGCGGTATCATCTTGACGGAGAACGGTTATTATTTAGCCGAACGGGCGCGCGAAATGGTTACTCTGGCGGATAAAATCGTCACCAATCTGACGACGGAAGAAACGTTGCACGGTGATCTCTACATCGGCGGCGGCGAGACGACCAGTATGTTAAGCGTTATCCGGGCATTTCATGAGATGCATCAGCAGCACCCTGAGGTCACCATCCGGATCCACAGCGGCAACGGTCAAGATATCCTCGATAAACTCGACAAAGGCATTCTCGATTTCGGTCTTGTAATTGAACCGTTTGACGTCAAGGAATATCATCATTTACAGCTTGCAACAGCCGACCGATGGGGTATCTTGACACGAAGAGACCATCCGCTGGGCCAACAAACGACGGTCGATGCAGCGGATTTACGGAATGCACCGTTGATCATCTCGGAACAAACCAAAGACCAGCAACAGTTTGCGGAAAAAACGGGACTCGATTTCAATGCAAGCCGCATCGTCGGAACTTATAACTTACTGTTTAATGCGTCACTTTTGGTCAAAGAAGGACTTGGTCACGCTTTATGCCTTGATCACATCATCAATACAACAGGCAGTGAACTGATTTTTGTGCCACTCCTGCCGAACGTCACCTCAAACACGTTTTTGATTTGGAAAAAGGAAGCCGTCCTGTCACGTCCGGCAAAAAAATTATTGGAGTGGTTGAGACATTCGCAAAATGAGACAGCCCTTTAAATGAAACATCATCAAAAAAACGATTTTCCGAACATTAGAACATTTACATTCGGAAAATCGCCTTGTATCGTATTCATTTATTGTTTGTATTCGTCCGTTCAACTATCTTGACTTCATACGGCTTAAGCGTCAGTTGACCGCTGATCTCCGTTTGTGTTAAAGACTCCAGCAAAGGCTCAAACAGTTTAATCGATTGCTCGACTTCCGAAAAGTTCATGATGAATCCGTAGTACACGTCCTGTCCACGACGTACTTGAACCGAAACTTCAGCCGTATGCGACGTATCGAATAGCGCCTTGATGGTTAACCGATCCGTTATCATCGTATACAAGTCATGCTGAAATGCAGACTCGAGTCGTCCGCCGATATACCATGCCTCACCTTGTTTATACTGATTTTTTGTCACGGCCGGCGTATGACGATAAAAGTCATCGGTGTAGCTACCAACGATCTCTGCTTCCGCTACTTCCATGATCGTCGCATAATCCTGCAGTTCATAATGTTTGCCGTCAAACGCCACCCCGTTCCGATCATTCGGATAAAGGGTATCCGTTTCGAGTGGTGTCAGACCAAACAGTGTTTTCAGTTCATCCGGCCATCCGGCATACGTCAAATCGTGTTCGTCGACGAGACCCGTCATGTACGTCGTGACTAATGTCCCACCCTGTTCGACAAAACGCTGCAACCGCTCTAATGTCGTCGCACTAACCAAATACAGCATCGGAACGATCAGCAGTTTGTAAGCATCAAACGGCTGTTCCTTCGTGATGACATCGACGGGAATATCCTGCTCGTAAAAAAAGCGATAGTGCTCCTGGAGGGTTTGTGGATAGTCTTTCGTCCCGTTTGCAAACCCTTGAGCATCGTTTAATGCCCAGTTATTTTCCCAATCATAGACAATCGCCACTTCCGCCGGTCGCGTCGTACCGACCACAGCATCTAATTGTTCGAGGGTCCGTCCGACTTGGGCGACTTCCCGAAAGACCCGGTTATGCTCCGATCGGTCATGATCGACGACCGCCCCGTGGAACTTTTCTGATGATCCGCGGGATTTGCGCCACTGGAAATAAAGGACACTGTCGGAACCGTGGGCAATCATTTGCATCGAGGATAACAGATGCATGCCCGGACGTTTTGCTTTATTGACGGGATGCCAGTTGACGGCACTCGGTGTTGATTCCATCAAAAGGAACGGTTGCTGTTTTAAACTCCGGAATAAGTCGTTGATGAACCCGACCTTCATCGCTAAATTGGCCGTCGTCTCCCAATCATTGTGCCAAGTCGGATAGGCATCCCAACTGACGACATCGACGTGTTTGGCAAATTGACTGTAATCGAGAGCTTGAAAAGGAATCAAGTCCTCCGTATCGGCCATGAAATTGGTCGTAATCGGAAGTGCCGGCGTCAATTCACGTAAAGGTACGCTTTCCTGTTCAAAAAAGGAAATCGTTTGATCCGTCACAAAGCGTTTCCAGTCCAGATTCAAACCATGGACCATACTTTCACCAATCGGCGACGGCGATTCGATTTGCGACCAGTCATCAAATGTATGACTCCAGAAGGCACTCCACCACGAGGCATTCAACGCTTCAAGCGTCTCATACTTCACTTTCAGCCAATTCCGAAAGGCTTCCTGGCAAAGCGGACAATGACACTCGCCCCCGTACTCATTCGAGACATGCCACATCAAAAGCGCCGGGTGTGTCCCGTAACGTTCGGCCAACAAGCGGTTTATCTGCTCGGTTTTCCTGCGATAGACGGGCGACGTCAGACAGTGATTGTGACGCCCGCCGTGGAGCTGTTTGACACGCCTCTCATCGACACGAAGGACTTCCGGGTACGTTTGAGATAACCAGGCAGGACGCGCCCCGCTTGGTGTCGCCAATATGACCTGGCCTCCGTTCGCATGAATCTCGTCGATGATTTGATCGAGCCACTCGAACGTGAACTGATTTTCGATCGGTTCAAGCGCACTCCAAGCAAAGATGCCGATCGAGTACGTATTCGTGTGTGCGAGACGCATCAACCGTAAATCGTCCTGCAAGACATCCGGGACGTCGAGCCACTGATCCGGATTATAGTCCCCACCGTGCAACAAATGCCTGGCCTTTGATGTATAGATTCTTCGTCCCATTATATAACTCTCCCTTACTCACCAATTTAGCTATTCTTTCTCTCTTACCCTTTTGTGCCTCCGGCTGTTAACCCGGATACAAAATGTTTTTGCAGAAGGACAAACAGAATAGCGACCGGTATGCTGATTAAAATCGCTCCGGCAGCAAACGTCGTATAGCTCGCTCCCATCGCTTCGTTGACGAGATTAAACAGACCAATCGGCAACGTATACGCTTCCTGCGTCCGTAAAATTGTCGAAGCCAGCACAAAATCACCGAGCGGTCCCGTAAATCCGTTCATCGCGACCACGGCAAGCATCGG
>CABFOF010001673.1_pt1 | contig 12827 bp, 9 predicted proteins | sample 3521951 | NCBI WGS metagenome assembly CABFOF01 (sample SAMEA5312450, study PRJEB27640) | indoor metagenome | biome: indoor environment; feature: uncontrolled; material: polymer tiles stone | place: Germany | collected 2014-07-07 | reverse complement strand
ATCGCAAGCGGAACAGCGAGCCAAACGGAAATCTGCAAGGCTTGATAAGCCAGAAACCAAACGACGAGAAACGGCAAGATCGTGTTGATCATCTGCCGGACGCTGGATTTGACGTCTGCCTTCTCAAAAGGCGAAACGTGTTTGCGGAGCTGGGCGATTTTTTCTTTACTCATGTGTTGCTTCCTCCTCGAATTCGTACAGCGTTCACGACGCTACTATGAAATGAACTTGATATAAAACCTGTAAACGGCGTCCGTGACGGTGAATTCGTAACATCCACATGAAGATCGACCCGACCGATATAGTTAAACGCTTGAATATTTTTAATACCAGGTAATTATAGCACATCGAAAAAATAATAAAGTATTAAATTCTGATATCAACAAAGTTTTTTTTGACCGTTTGATTGTAAAACTATCGACTTGGAGATTTAAGATTTATAAAGGGATTTACTTACAACTAAAAAAGAAATCCATTATAATAGAGAAAATGAAAACCATTTAAGAAGACACATCAAAAGGAGATCTGATCAATGAAAAAAACCTGGATGATTCCTCTGCTGTCCGCGACATTGCTGTTGCCGACCGCGTTATCCGTTGAAGCTGCAACGAAACCGACTGTCATCACAAAATATGCCAAAGACAAAAAAGAGCTGAAGTATCCGTATGTCACGAAAGGGCCCTCGACCAGTGTCCGAAAAACAATCAACGCTGATTTAACCGCGTTTTCAAATTTTGCTTATCAAAATTATTTGGAAATCGAAGCTATGGAAAAAAAGGATAAAAAAAGTTCGTTTTGTAAAGACTATCCGTCAATGTGCAACTATACATACAGTACCTCTTACAAAGTTTCCGGCACCCACTCCGCTTATTTGACGTTTGTTTTGTCAGATCATGCGTATACCGGTGGAGCGCATGGCTTGGGATACAAGTACGGCGTCAACTACTCATTAAAGACTGGAAAAGAAGTGCCGATCACAAGCATCTTAAAAACGGCGACACAGTTTAAAAAAGTAGAAACATACATCTACAAAAAACTGAAAAACAACGAGAACTACTTCGTCGATACGTTAAGCGACGTTGACGTCTCGAAAAACTCAGAATATCTGATGATGAAAGACGGCATCAAGGTCATCTTCCAGTCCTACGAAATCGCTCCCTATTCGACAGGGCAGCCGGAAATCTTTGTTCCGAAAAGTGTTTACAACTAATCAAAACATCCACGCAGAAATTGGCGTGGATGTTTTGATTAGTTCAATTTTTTCAACGGCTTCACAGCCGGACCTTCGAGCACATTCCCCTCGTAATCGAAACGCGAGCCGTGACACGGACAATCCCATGACCGTTCCCCGTTGTTCCATTTAACGTCGCAGCCCATATGCGTACACGTCGTCTTGACGAGATGGAGTTCGCCGGCTGAATCCCGGTATCCCCCGACCGTCTTCCCGGCATGACGGACAAGTCCCCCTTCATCGATGCCGAGGTCGTCCGCCGACTGACTGGCGCGGGTCACTTTCCCCTTCAGCAATTCGATTGCGACATCAGCATTGTTCTTCGCAAATTGTTTCGCGTCCTGTTTATGCAGCTTCGACCGGTTCGGATCAAACAATCCGCGGAAACGGTTCGGTGTTCCGGTCAATAAATCGGATAAAAGCAGTCCGGCCGCGATCCCGTTCGTCATCCCCCACTTGGCAAAGCCGGTCGCAATCAAGATATTCGGATCATCACTCGTCATCTGCCCGATGTACGGTACTTTATCGAGTGAAATCAAATCCTGCGCCGACCAAAATTGATCAATCTGCGGAACAGCAAATTCACTCTCGGCGAAATGTGCCAACGCTTGATAGTTCGCTTTCGTATCCGTCTGATGACCGGACAGATGGTTCTCCCCACCGAACAGTCCGAGCCTTGTCCCATCAGCCAGATGCGTATGCCGAAGTGACCGGCTCGGTTTGTCAGCACTCATGAACATGCCGTCCGGGAACTCTTCCGGAACACGTCCCGAGACGATATAAGACCGGTGGACTTCGAGTTTCGAAAAATAGAGTCCTTTGAAATCGTTGAACGGAAAGTGGGTTGCAACGATGACTTTTTTTGCCTCGATCTGATGACCGGATTCAAGCAACACGGTTGGTGTCCGTTTCGATTCGACAGACGTCGCCCGCGTCTGTTCGTACAACTTCCCACCTTGCTCCGTAAAGTACTCCGCGAGACCAAGTAAGTATTTGACGGGATGAAACTGGGCTTGATTGCGGATGACAAGGGCCTGTTCGACCGGATACGGTAACTTCCCTTTGACCTCATCCGTTGCGTCGCCGCCATTGATTCCAAGCCGGCTGTAGGCATCTGCTTCTTTCATCAGTTGCTTGTGCTTCGGTCCCGTTGACGCGACGTACAGATAAGCATCCTGTTCCTCCAGCTCACAGTTGATCGCCAAACGTGTCGTCTGATCACGGAGGAACCGAATCGCCTCTTCATTCGCTTCGTAATAGAGTTTTGCTTTCTCTTCACCGAACGTCTGAATCAGTTCATCATAAATCAAGCCGTGTTGCGACGAGACCTTCGCCGTCGTATAACCGGTCGTCCCGCTTGCGATCCGGTCGGCCTCGATCAATGTCACGTCATAGCCCCGTTCAATCAGTTGCACCGCCGTGACAAGCCCGGCAATCCCGGCCCCGATGACGACAACGTCACTGGTTAGATGTGTTTCCAGTTTCGGATACGTCGATGCTTCAATCGAAGTACGCCAGTATGATGTCGGAAATCCGTCCAGTTGCTTCATTTTCCCCGCCTCCGTAAATGTCAGTTTTTACTTTCTATCTAACAGTTACAGTTACCCTTTCTTCTATTAAACAATTCAAAAAAATCATATTCTAATTTGTTTAAAGTTAACAAAAATATCTAATCTATGTTTTATTGAGTAAAACGTAAGTAGAGAACGTTGTACAATCATCGCACGTTGTGTCCGTCGGGATAATTAAGTTGTTTATCTCTACATAAAAAAACGACCCGTCTCCCGAAGGATTGGCGAGTCGTTTTTAGCCGTGTGTTCAATACGTAGTCGTATCTCCTTTAGTAAAACGAGAAAGTTTTTTTGCGCCTGTAATGAACCATTGCTCCTGATTCAAATCATATTTCAGGTAGTACGTAAACGGAACATCTTCGCCCGGATCATCTTCGACCAATGAGTCGTCCTCATCACGATAATACGATCCATTGTAATAAGACAGGGCTTCAACACTCGCCGTCAACTCCGTCGCTACTTCACTGACGCGGAGAGACTCAGGAGAATATTCTAGCGAGTCAAAATCGCCTTCCCAATAGATGCCCTTTTCATCAAGATTTGCGTAGTACGCTTTTTGTTTCGCTAAATAGTCGGTATTCGTATACAGACTAAATGCGGAGACGTCTTTATTCTCGTATGCTGTTTCCCACTGCATGGCATGTTGTTCGATTGTATACAGGATATCGTCCTTGACCGATTCTTGAACGGTCATCCCGCGCCCTTCTGCTGTATCGGACACGACGGATCGTTCATTGACGAACCAGTCGTCTCCCGACTTGACGAGACTGAGCTTCCAAACGATTGTACTGCCCTCCGGACGCTCGTGAAGATACGGTTGGTACGAACGGGACGAATAATCGACGGTCGCTGTCACCGTTGCCGTATCACCTTTGATCGTCATATCACTTTCTGGAATGTCAGCCATTGTCAATCCGCCGTCAAAAATGTATCCCCCCGTATTCAAATCGTTTAGGCTTGATTGGAAGTTTTCATTGTAACGATCCGTACTGACAGACAGACCTTTTACTGTTTTTTGAGTCAAGGCGTCTTCGAGTTCCCGGAAAAAGATTCCTGCGATATCGCGTACGGCTTCGTAGTCGGCTTCGGCGACATCTGCATTTTTGGAAGGATCCTGAGAATCCGTTTCCTTCTTTGGTTCTTCCGCTTTCGTCTCTTCTCCGATGACAAAGGACGTACTTTTTTTCGTCTCTTTTACGGCTTTCTTCGCCGGCTCATCTTGACTCAGGTAGTAATACCCGCCACCTCCGGCTCCAAGCAGAACAAGCAGCATAACGAGTCCAATACCACGCTTATTTCGTTTTTGTTTTTGCTTTTTTTCATATTTGATGACGACATACGCCCGTTCAATCTCGGTCCGTTCTTCCGAATCTTCCGGATGCGCGGCGAGTTTGTCGGCATAGGCCTGTTCCAGTTCTTTTATGCTGGATGTTCTTGATATGCCTAACCGTTCATATGGACCCATTCCTGTACCTCCTGCAATTGTTTTTCTACTCAGCGGTTCGTTCCTTTAAACGACCGGAAGAAGTATCCGGCAAGTGCACCTGCGAACGGAAAAACGAACAGCAGGAAGATGTTAAAGAACGTCAACGCGGATACCGAAATTCCGATCATGATATCCTGATCCCATGTCACGCTTAATGCCGTTTGCGTAAAGTAAGCAAACAACAGACTGCAGGCTGCAAACGCCAACGCATAAACAGCTGTTTCTTGGATTGTGCGAATCCAGCGGAACGAAATGATCCCATGAAACAGGAACATGACGAGTAAGAGCACGATGCCAAAAGGTGCGACACTCGTCTGCGTCAGCTCTTTCAATTCATCAAAAGAGTCGACATTTGCGAGTTGCGCCATCCGGACAAGCACACCGATGTCGAGCGTTTCATCGAATTGTTCGATTTTCGGACTAAGATCCGGTGCCCGTCCTTCTTCGATTTGACTCTCTATAACACCGCCGACCACGTCCAGATTAGATGCGTCCATTGCACCGGCGACCGATTCCTGCACATCACCTAAACGGTCTTCTCCGTAAAGGGCGGTTCCGATTTTGTATTGTTGCATCAAAACGGTCATTGTCATGTCAACTTGTCCCGCCTGTGATAACGCATAAAACGGCGAGGCGCCACTCAGCAGGAGAACACTTGCCGGACTACTGATTGGAACGCCGGCAAAACTACTTTGATTTGTCTCATCCATTTGATTGATATATACGATTTGACCTAGTGTACTGATCAAAAGACCGGCCAGGTAAACACTGACCATCGTCAGGGCACCGATCCGTGCAACCCGTCCGTATCCTGCCGATCCTTTTTGGAACAGCCACAGAAATAACAACGTACCGGCTGCTGAAAGAATAAAGGTTTGTACCATTCCTTTGACTAAATGAAGGTTAAAGATTCCAAAATCCGTTGCCGCAATTCCGATCAACAGTGTCAGGACCGCGAGTGTCACTGCGAAAGCGAGCGCCCGTTCGACCCGTTCGTTCCAAGAGGCCGCCTTCCCACCGGTCACGCCTCCGCGCTCGAGCAACCAGGCACTGCCGATGAGTAACAGCAGACCCGGCAGTGATAAAAAGCCGTGTCCTGAAGAAAGATGAAAGTCAAGATGCGTTGCTGCATTTTGAATTTCTCCAAAATACATCGAGTCTCCGCCTGTGATTTCAGAAGCGAGTTTCGCTCGCAAATCGTCACTCGATGTCAGTTCGACGCCCGACAATACAAGATAGGCAATAAAGAACAATAAACCAAACGTACTGTAATCGGCTCCAATCTTACGTTGGGCTTCCTCAAGCGACTCGAAAAATGAATTGCCGTCCGCAAGACCAAGACCAACGAATAACAGGACAAACAACGCCGCTAAAAACATCAGTGCGGTGATGCTGCCGATCAACAGATTCGGATTCGCAAATGAGAAGTCATGTCCGGATAACAACTGACGACCCTTCTGTTTCCAAGAAACCTGTTTTCCCCAGTCCGGTGCTTTGAATTTCTTCCGGAGGTCGTCCATTCCCGGTAACCGGTCAGCAATCGAGCCTTCGGACGTCGCTGCGACAAGCCGGGAATGTCCGCAGTTTGGACAATACGAGGCCTGTTTGTTCAACTGCTCCCCGCAACCGACACAAAAAGCCGTGGCCTGTTCGAAACGGACCGGTCGGACCTGTTGATCAAGTACCGTCCCGTCCACCGTACAATATTGTTCATGTTGTGCATGCTCACGTCCGCAGGTAGAACAATACTTCATACACGCGACCTCATTTCAGAACCGCAACACGTACAAAATCCCTGTTCCGGACGTTGCGGTGTATGGCACGTCGTACATGCTATCTTCGTTTCATCCGTTTCACGCGGAACAGATGTCCCGCACTTCCCGCAAAATTTAGCTCCCGGCTCAAGTGGCGTCCGACAAGATGCACATTGTTTTTGCGCGGCTTCGACTTCCATCTCGTTGATACGTGAGAGCGCGCCGTAGATCAGGATATCCTGTTTAAGAACTGATTCGATTTCCCGGCGATGTCCTTCATTCCGCAGTTTCATATAATGCCGTTCTCCCATTTCATACAGAAGACGTCCCTTTTCCCGCCGTGCTTGTTCTGCCTGGTCCAATAACTCGCGTGTGCTTAGTCCTTGAAAACGGGTTTTGACTGATTGCCATTCTGTCATCATGTAACCTCCATCATTATTTAATATTGACTGCCTGTTGAATTCGGAACGATTCATCCATTTCGCTGTAAGTAAAGAGATAACGGAAGACAGATTTCGATGTTGATGCTCCCGTGAACTCACTGCCGTCCGTTGCGAGTTCTCCACGGATGTACGTCGTCGCCAAAACCTCGATTCCGACTTCTCCTCCGTAATCCACGAACGTTGCCGACGGACGGTCCACCGATGTATTTAATACTTCCCCGTACCAACTCTTGTCGCTCCGGTTCCAGGATTGATAGTTTTTCTCCTGTTTCGCTAAGTACGCCGCGTCATCCACTAATGTAAAGTACGAAGTATCCTGTAATTCTGCTGCATTAACCCAGTCGGAAGCATGCTCTTCGACAGCATTTTCGATTTGATCGATTGTCGCAGCAGACGGTTCAAACGTAAACGCGGCTGTTTTTGTGTCTGGCTTCACGAGGACTTCTTTTGATGTCTCTTCGCCCCATGGGAATAGGTTTGTCAACGAGAGGACCGTTCCTTTTTTCGGGACGGGACCATACGTCTGCAAGTCGGATACCGTTTCTCCGGTCGATTCGCCGTCCGCCAGTAATTCACCGTCCGGATACGTCTGATCCAGTTTAACGGCTTTCCCTTTCAATTCAATTTCGAACGTCCGGTTATCGGCATCCAGGACCAAAGGGTTGATGGTGACTTCGTCAGCATCTTTTCCGTATTCCCCGTCATACTCGACTTTTGCGTCTGTCAATCCGGGATACATCCCGTCGATCAGGATTCCGTCATCTGACGCCTGGCTTGTCTCGGTTCCAATCGGATTCAGCAATGTAACTTTGGTCCCTTCAAAGTTACTGACGACTTCTGTTTTCACACCGGATAAACGAAGACGGTAGTCCTCAAATACCCCGTATTGGCGTCCTGATTGGACGACTTGTGCGGGAACAAGACTTTTGTTTTTTGATTGAATCGATGTGCCGGCAAGTAACAAATAATCCATCAGGGCGTCTTCCTGTTCCGGCGTCTCTTTTAATGCTTTTAAAAATCGTTCGGCCTGTTTCGAATCCACCATTTGATTGTTGAATTCAAGATGTCCGGCCAGTTCCTTCGCATCATTTGTCCGGATTGCTTCCCGGATGATTTTTGTCTTTGCTTCCACTGTAAAGAACTGTGTGGCAAGACCGTAATAGACACCTCCGGCTAGTAGCAATACAATCAACATCAGGAGAAATCCTTTTTTAGTTTTTGTCCCCTTCTTCTTTGTAACGACTCCACGTGACGGCTCTCGTTCTGCCAGCGTATCCGCTTGAAACGATGCGAGTGAATTTCCGCAACTTGGACAAAACTTTAGTCCTTTACGGGCAGCATCGGCGCAATGTTCACATCCCATCTGTCAGCCTCCTCCTCAAGATAAAATCAGAATTTTTACAGTAAAAAATATCCATAGAAAATATTATCACAAAAGTAATTTTTAAACCATTTAAAATTTCACTTTAGCGGTTTTCCGAATGCAGTACGATATGTCTTCAGAAAGGTGCACTCTACAGTTTCCGGTCTCCGGTGGACCTGTTTCACATCGAACCTGTTCAGATCAGCTTAAGACAAGCACTGAACTCGATTTCATTCACAGGAAAACACAAAAAACCTCCCAAAGCTTTCTTCACGAAAGTACCTTGGGAGGTTCTGTTTCAATCATCACATCAAATAAGATATCATCACGTTTACTCACTCGTACCCGGATCAACCATCGGCATGTACGTCACATTACAAATCTTCCCGCCGCCTTCTGTATCCTCAAAGATATCAATGACAATGATGACATCTTCATTTTCCATGAAGGCAATCGGCTCGCGGATATTTTTCCGGTAAAAGCCAATCCCGTCCGCATATTCATCGATCCGGTCGATGTTCATGATCGTCCCGTTGACGACGACCGCATCTAGTTTCCGGTCAAACTTCAGACGCGGGCACTCCGGAAAGATTTCTTCATTTAAGACGACCATCGGAATCGGGATTCGTCTGCCTGTGGTATCAATAATCTTTTCGACGAGCGGTCGGTTATAATCCGTCCATTCCTCAAGTCCTGCACGTTTGACTGTAATCGTCTCTTGCCCTTTGACATACCGTGTCACGATATGATCAAAAAACAGATAGGTACGATCGATGGAAGCCGCGTTCGGAATCCGTGCCGACTTCCCTGCCGCTCCGGCATGGATTCCAAAATAACTGAGCCATTGCAAAAGAAATTCTTTCTCGAATAACTGTTTCTCAAAGATGATGCTGACAACCTCAAGTTTTGTACCTTGGACCAGACATTGCAATGAAATTTCATCCGCCTCAAACGTATAGAGGCGTTCACCGACATATTTTGTTTCATAATTTTGAATAAGACAATACTCAAAATACTCCGGATATTCCCGTAACCGTTTTTCATGCTGCCGCTTCTCGAATACTTCCACGTGTAATCACTCCTTTTTAAGCAATCTTACTATACTCATCTGTTTGTGTTGTTCCCTTTCTATCATCCAAAGCTCTTCTTTTCCATCGATTTGCGTCAATTGGCACTCTGTACTTTGAAATTCTTTGAATATCTGCTCACAAAAAACCGTAAAAGCCAGATTTTTATCTCTAACTTTTATTTGACCTGACTCACTTCATGTAATATGTACTAAAAATCAAATAAAAAACTAAAATTGATAAAGATAAATAATGGTAAAAGATGAAACAAATAGTTTACATCATTTTGAAATTAAAATATCATTGATTGTATATGACTTATAGCACTATTTTTAAAAGGAGGAAATAAATTGAAAAAAGCAACGTTTTTACTCCTTGCTGTTACGTTAATTTGTTTGAGTAGTGCAAGCCTTGCCTTTGCCTATGATACATACAAAAAACAAGCCATCAAGATGGCGGACGGAACAACAATTTCAGGTGGTGTCATCCGAATCGATCCCGTTAAAAAAGTATACATTCATACGAACAGTACCCATCACTCCAGAGGAATTCAGAGTGTTGGTATAGATACGCGGACAGGTGCCGTCAAAATCGTACGCGATCAATCAGATGCCGTTATCACCATTTCTGCTGATGAGGACGAATCATTGGCTGCCCGAAACATTAAAATCGGAATCTCCGGTGGCGGTTTAACCACTCTTGTCTTTTTCTATCAAAACGGACGCAAGCTGAATATGGCCAATAAAAATGATTTCAACAAGGTCGCGAGCACGACATCAAATTTTTGGATTCAATGGATCAGTGAGCCTTTCTGATCCGTTTCATATGTATAAGCAAAATTCATAAAAAAATCCTATCTGCACCTTAAGAGTTTTAACTCCTGGTCTAGATAGGATTTTTGTTCCTTAAAAATACCGGATTCCGAATGCTCTTACATATCCGTTGTAATCATAGTCTGCCCAAAAAGTTGTTTTGGCAGTCGGCTTGTATTCCACTGTTCCTGCAAGATCATAGCGTATCGTCACTTGACCGTTTACCATATAAATCATCTTATTCCATTCGTTTGCTTTTGTTTTACGGTGTACTTTCGGTTTTCCAAGCGTAGTTGTAAACTCTGTCCATTTGATTTTACGATCATCAAAAGATGGTATCGTCATGATATCACCGACATGATTCGGATACTTGGCATCGTAACCAATCGTACCGTATACGAAATCATTTTTGACCTTTCCGAACACACAGCAACCCGTACTGTCGATTCCGTAAATCGCGTCTTTTCCTGTAATCTTCATTCGATCATATAACTTGGCTTCCGCTTTATACAATGTGCCTTTTTTCGAAGCTGTATAATGTTCTTTCAAGTAAGTCGCGTTACTTTTTTTAAACACACTGACCGTAATTGATCGTGTTGCGCTTTTATTTTGTGCTCCGTCGACAGCATACAGTGACAATTTCGTTCCGCTTGGCTGAACTTTGAAGGTGAGTTTATACGCGCCCTTCGCATCTGCCATCGTACTGGCGACTTTCGTTTTTCCTTTATAGAGATAAACAGCTGCTTTCGCTTCCGTTTTCCCGCTTAATGCCGTTGTCTTCGTCGTCACAGGACCGGCTGTCGGTGCGGATGGCGCTGTTTTATCGATGACTTTGACGGTCGTCACAGCACTTTTGTTTTGTGCAGTATCCAGTGCGTAAACCATTAATGCCGTTCCCGCTTTTTGTTTGGCTACTTTGACCGAGAATTTTCCTGAACTGCTTGTTGCTTGTCCTACTTTTTTGCTGCCGTTCATGACGATGACGGTACTCTTATTCTCAGCCGTACCCGTCAGTGCCGTCATCGCATCGGAAAAAACAGCAACCTTTGGTGCGGCCGGGGCTGTTTTATCGATGACTTTGAACGTCTTCACTGTACTTTTATTTTGTTGGTTATCTTCGATAGACACAGATAAAGTCGATCCCCCCAGTTGTTTCGGAACAGGAATCGTAAATGTCCCTTTTTGACTTTGTTTCAGTTGCCCGATGACTTGGTTCGACGCGTTATACACACGGATTGTCCCGTCCGGAACATCGTAAGGAAGCTGTCCCGTGACTTGCGTCGATTGGTCGGTAAAAGTATCGACGACAAGTGGTCCGTATGTCACCGTGTTGACGGCTTTCGCAGCATTGACACGACCATACCCGTAGTAATCGTCTTTTCCTTTTTCTCCAAGATCATCTGCCGTTTCAATCAGACGCTTAACGATTTGATCGCCTGTCAGATTCGGTTCGTTCGCTTTAATCAGGGCTGCAATCCCTGCGACGACGGGTGAAGCCATCGACGTTCCGCTCATTTCACCATATGTATCGTACGGCAAGGTAGAGTAAATATAACTCCCCGGAGCCGATACATCGATTGTCGATCCGTAATTGGAGAAACCTGACGGATAATCCCCCGGTGTCGTGGAAGCCACCGAGACGACATGTTCATAAGACGCCGGATAACCCGGTTCGTCCGTATCTTCGTTACCTGCTGCTGCAACAATCACCAGTCCGGCCGCGTGTGCGTAATCAATGGCTTCTTGGTAGAACCAGCTGTAGTTATAACTCCCGAGACTCATATTGATGATATCCGCGTCGTTGTCCACCGCATGGTAAATCGCTTCGATGACATCGGATGCATAGGCACCGTCCTCCTCGAATACATTAAGCGGCATGATTTTTGTTTTTGGAGCAATACCCGCTCCCCCGCTGTAGTTGTCCATTTCCCCGGCAATAATTCCCGCGACATGTGTTCCATGTTCACCTAAAGGAATCATTTCATCCGAACCGCTGACGATATCGTACGGGTTGACAATATTACTTTCGAGGTCCTCATGGTACAAATCAATCCCGTCGTCAATCACGGCAACGATGACGTCTGCTGCACCTTTTGTTTTATTCCAGGCTTTTTCCGTCTCAATGTTTTGATGATGGGATTGAAGGTCTATATCCGAATCATTGGGTGTATAAAAATGTGTTAAACGGTAATCGGGTTCGACTCTGACGACTTCAGGTTGTGCTTTCAACTCCCGGATATACTCCTTCATCGTTTTCCCGCTTGGTACGTCCACTGTATATATCGCTGAAGCAGTAGTCGTCTTTTTGACCAGTATTTCTTTTGAAGTCTGTGTCACGTTTTGTCCTTTCACCTGAACCATAACCCTCTCTTCTGGTGCATTCGCTTCTTCTGCGCTCACGGTCTCAGACCAGACCAAACTGCCGGTTACCAAAACGAGTCCGCTTAACCATTGTTGCCATTTCATTTTTTATCCCCCTCACACTATTCTATTCTATAAAAATACCATTAAAAGGGAATATTTACTTTTTTCATAAATAGAAAATCAGACAGATAATAAAAAAACTGCTTCCTTCATCAGGAAGCAGTTCACGATTCAATCAAATGGGAATACCTGCTGTCTTTGCTTGGTCTGCAAGACGCCCAACATGCTCTGAAGCGGCTGTTAAAAACGGTTTAAAATGAACGTCACTCCGTATCAGACAAGATTCAGCAACAGGAAGCCGGCCACTGAATCAAACGCAATGCGCCACCCTTTTTTCTTTCGCTTCATCCGAGTTCCACCAACCTGTTCCCCTGTTTTTTGATTGCTTCATCGTGCGTGACGAGAATGACGGTCTTGCCGCTTGCATTCAACTCCTGCAAAATCGTCATGACCCGTTCGGCATTCGCTTGATCGAGTGAGCCGGTTGGTTCATCGGCGAGAATGATGTCACATTTCTTCAGCATCAGTCGGGCCAGTGCGACCCGCTGTTGTTCGCCCCCGGACAGCATATAGACTTTTTTATCGACCTTTTCCTCAAGACCGACGGCTGACAAGACCTCTTCAATCGTTTGGCCGGCGCGATAGCGCTTTTGGATAATCTCCAGATTTTGTCGGA
>CABFOF010001723.1_pt1 | contig 12905 bp, 9 predicted proteins | sample 3521951 | NCBI WGS metagenome assembly CABFOF01 (sample SAMEA5312450, study PRJEB27640) | indoor metagenome | biome: indoor environment; feature: uncontrolled; material: polymer tiles stone | place: Germany | collected 2014-07-07 | reverse complement strand
CCGAAAAATCAGTGTAGCCGTCGTCGGAATGTAAAAGTGATCGAAGATGATCCGTTGTTCTTGATCTGTTTCTTTCTCCGTCAGTCCATCCATCATCAACTTCGGTTGACTCCCGATATTTAGAGTCCAACTTGTTTTCTTTCGTTCGCCAGTGGAAGTGATCGTTCGCATGGTTTCGTCCATCTCCTTTGATGTGTAAGCGTTTACCTCTTCATTTTACAAGCCCATCAACAGTTCCTGCAACCGTCAATTTCTTAAAAATGAACGATGACTTCATCTGACGTTTAGTCTAACAAATTTCCGTTGTTTTGACGATGTCAGTAATTAACATCATATTTCCCATTCAGCTGTTTCTTCAATCCACTTTGCTCATGTTTCACCTGAAAAAGCGGACACGGTCAATTCATCTTTGAAGAAGATGTGACCGCTCTCACCGTTGCCGGGGAACGGACTTCACAAAAAAACTATTAGCGCCTTGCGAAATATGATACCATTCAGTGGAATCACAGAAAGAGGAGAGAACAATATGCGAAAAGTTTTTCGATTAAGCATCTTGTTCGTACTGATCGTCCTCATCGGTAGTAGCATCATCTACTGGCAAAACCGGGAACGTGTCCAAAACGAACTGTACCGCACCTATTACGGACAATCCGGTGTCCCAGCCGAGAACATCGACATCTACGAACAAGCCGGTGACCGGTACGAGGTCGATTGGAAATTGCTTGCCGCGATTCACCGCGTCGAGACGATCTTCTCGAAATCGTCCGCCATGCAGTCTTCGGTCGGCGCAATCGGTCCGTTCCAATTCATGCCGAAAACATGGGTCGGATGGGGATACGAAGGCGGCACGTCACTTGGCGACATCGAGCACGACGGAATCGACCTGACGGATCCGGACGCCATCAAACAATACGGTGGTCTTGGCGTTGATGCGAACGGAGACGGCAAAGCCGATCCGACGGATTTGACGGACAGCGCCCATACGGCAGCCAAGTACCTCAATCAGCATGACGTCACGAAAAGTTCCGATCGAGCGACGCTTGAATCTGCCCTGTTTGAATACAATCGCAGTGAACAGTATGTCAGCGACGTCCTCGACCAATACGATGCCTATCAACAACAAATCGAGCCGATTGATGCGAACGATCTCGATTTCAAGAAACGGACTTTAGCTCAACTCCTTCGCATCAGCTTACGTTTGACCAACTAAAAGGAGGCACCACCCATGACACAACCCGATCGTTCGACATTGACGATTGAGGAATCGTCGATCCGCGTCCGGACGACGTTCGACCAGGACAAGACAAAACGTTATTTACGCAGCTATATCTTCGACGACATCGAGGACGGCACCCATGTCGCGGCCCTGATCTACACGCCGCGGACGACGGATGCGTTTTTATCCGGGACGACGACCCAGCGCGCCTATAACCTGATGAAGAAATACGTCGAAGGTCCGGTTAAGCAGTACGACATCATCAGTCTGATGCCGGATTTGCTCGTCAGTGAGGATTTACCGTTCGCCCAGGCCAGTTTTGATGAACTCAATTACGAGTTCGTCGAACAGACGTTACGTCAAGTCAAGGAGAAGAACGGTGTCGTCTTGTGCGGCTGGGGTTCACCCGGTCGTTTGATGCACCACCTGCCTGCTTATGAGAATCTGTTTGATCAGTATGCCGACATTCTGTATTGTTCCGGCATCACCTCTAAAGGCGAACCGAATCACCTTCGTTTGACCGTCGACGACAGTCCGATGATCACCTATCAGGACATGAAGTTAAAAGCGAAGAAGTTAAAGCGTAAATAATTCTGCTCGTCAGGTGTTCTTCCCGTATGATTGTTGCGGAAGAACACCTTTTTTTAGACCAACTTTTTCTCATATCTTGCAAAAACTCCGTCCATTAAATACGACATGAAAGAAGGTGAGGTCCTTTGACATTTTGGAACGAAGAAGAAAAGCTGACAGCCCCTGCTCTACTTCAAGCGGACATACATAGGATTCAAACAGAACTTACCGGTCGTTTTCCTGAAAGCTACCTCGAGAAATTATCAGAACAAAACGGAGGGTCTGTCGTTTTTAATGCTGTATCAGTGGATTTTGAAAACACTTGGTCAGAACCCGGCGCTCAACCGTTTTTGCCCTTCACCTTCATCCAACCGTTATCTTATGATGTTTACCAATCAAACATCGGTACTTTACCGGAATGGGATGTAACCGGAAAAAAGATGATTTTTGCCCATGGTGATGGCAGTTACTTCTACTATTTCAATTTTGAAGACGATGCGTACCAACCGTCCGTCTGGTGTCTGGATATCTCAGTTATTTCAAATCATGTTGTGGCAAGCTCCTTTGACGAACTGCTGACGAAGCTGTCTGTTCAGAAAGATGAGCCGCTTGATGCAGCTGACGCTTCTGTGAGTTTTTTGACGATGGCAGAAATCCTCGAATTCATTGATCACGGCGATGAGGATGACACTTTACTTGCCTACTCCCATTGGATGGTGATTGGTCAAGAACCGGAACGATTGGTTCGTGAATTGATGCAACGGATTGAACAGAGTAATCATGAACATCAGATTGACAGTTATGCGGGATACCTAGCCGAAACAATGATCAATCATTCAGAAAAACTGCAGACTTCTCTTGAAGACGTCATCGACTTATTGAAGAGCAAACATCTGATTACAGATTTGAGTGATCTTATCGAATGGTTGAATGAAGAACTGTGATGAAAAACGGATCTTGAAGTTTGGTGTAATGCTGATTGACCCATTGATGTTTGCATAAAAAAAGAAGCGATGGACGTGTCCACCGCTTCTTTTTGATTTTCGTGAATCCCACTACTCTTCATCCGACTCCTGCAGGGAAAAGCGCAGGCAAGCCTGCGCTGTCAGAGACAAACAAGACCCGGATTCGCGGTTTTGGAAAAATCGCGAATACTGGCTTGTGTCTCGCCTGAGGAAAGCGGATGAAAAGAGAGTGAGGGCTTGCACTACCTTGCTTTGTTGTTAGAACAACATGATTTCAAGCAAGCAGTCGACAAGATCTTTCTCCAGATCCAACGCCTGAAGCTGATGCATCAAGTTGACCGGTTCCAAACGTTGCGACAATAACCGATACAAACGGTCTTTCAGATCATAGCCGATCTCCGCCTGATCAAGGAACGTATACAACCGCTCCATCCGGTTATCGTTCGTCGACATATCGACTTGGAGCGACAGGACTTGCGTCTCGCCGAGTTCACCAAGGTCAACGGACAACGATTGGGTCTGATGGTCATAACGGCTCGGCAGGACTTCCCCGTCCCGGGAGACGTGTCCTTCATTGACTCCGCGCAGAATCAGTGTCACCTCACGTTTTTCCGGCAACAGTTCCCGTTTGCCAAATGGGGTTGCGATCGTCAAGGTCCGCGCTGACCAGTCGAGCTCGAATGCCGTTTCGACGTTCTCGCCGTCCCGGTGTGCGACGCCGACGTTATCATCCTCAAATAACGTGAAGCGGTTCGAGGCCCCTGGGAAGACAAGCAACTCGAGATGATCCGGATTGTGAAGTTCGTTTGAATGCTCGAGGTGTTGACCAAGCGGGACGATTGCCCCGGCCTTTGCCAGAACCCCTTGATCTTCGAGTTTGCGGAACAACCGCATCTGTTTACCGCCCGTGTACCGGTGACCGGTGAAGAAATCAAACCATTCGCCGTCCGGCAACCAAGCAGTCGTCGCTGCGACATGTAAGTTCGGATTCATCGGTTCGACGATCGGCGTCACCATCAATTCCGTCCCGAAGTAATATTGGTTCGGAACCGCATACGCCAGTTCGTCTTCCGGGTGCTCATAGTACATCGGCGAGACGAGCGGCAGACCGTCAAAGTGATTCCGGGCGTTCATCGTATAGATATACGGGACAAGCTGGTGCCGCAGACGCAGGTACTTCTTCATCACCTGCTCCGACTCGACCGAGTACCGCCACGGCTCTTTCCCGTTGAAGATACTCATCGTACTGTGGAGACGCATGATCGGGCTGAAGACACCGTACTGCAACCAACGTGTCGACAGTTCGTCATCCTTCTCACCACGCTGGTGTCCCCCGATATCATGACTCCACCAGCCGTAGCCGATGTTCGAAGCCGTCGCCGTGAAATACGGTTGGAATTTCAGCGATGCCCACGAAATCAATGTGTCTCCCGAGAACCCGACCGGATAACGGTGACTGCCGGGTCCGGCATACCGCGAGAAGATCAACGGACGATTGCCGTCCCGGGCGATGTCGAGCGCATGGTAATGATTGAGCATCCAAAGAGGATCAAGTCCCTTCATCTTCGAGTTTGCGCCCTGTTGCCAGTCAATCCACCAGAAATCAACGCCGTCCGCTTCATGCGGGTGATGCAGTTTCGTAAAGTAATGTTCGATGAAGTCACGGTCCGAGAAGTCGAACGGAATCCGGTCTTCCGTATCCGGATCGACGCCCATCGCAACGGCCATCGCCTCATACGCTTCCTCGAATCCACGGACGCCGTCCGCCGGGTGCAGGTTGAGTGTCACCATCCGGTCGTCCTCTTTCAGCCATTGCAGGAACCCTTTTGGATCCGGGAACAAATCACGGTTCCATGTGTAGCCCGTCCAACCGCTGCCGTACTTCTCCGGAATGTCCGTCACGTGCCAGTCCATGTCGATGACACTGACCGAAAACGGGACGTCTTCCGCTTTGAAACGGTTCATCAAATCCTTGTATTCTTTTTCGTTATAGCGCCAGTACCGGCTCCACCAGTTCCCGAGCACTTGCCGCGGTAACATCGGCGTCGGACCGGTCAGCCGGTAAAAGTCTTTTAACGCCTGTTTGTAGTCATGACCGTAGCCAAAGTAATAGATGTCTTGTGCACCCTCTTGACGGGGTTCGACGAAATGATCTTCCGTTAGGACAAATGATGCCGAATCATCAATCGCCGCATAACCTTGGCGGGAGATGATTCCTTCTTCCAGTGGAATCTCACCATCGGCGTGGTCAAGCGTCCGTGCCGTTCCTTTGAGGGTCCGGAGCGGTCCGCCGTACGTGTAGCGGCTGTAATACGTACTGAAGTTCCCAAGGACGTCGATATACAGCGTATTCGACGCAAACGGTCCTTTCGTATAGTGCAAATGGACGTGTTCCGTGATGATTTGCAGCTCGGTTTCGTCCTCGACGATCCGGTACGATGGAACGGGAAAATCACGGTTCCATACGGTTTGCGTCGGTCGATCCTCGAATCGCCCGTCCGCTGCGTACTCGAGTCGGATGAGACGACTTGTTAAGACGGTAAAGCGATACGTGTCGCCTTGGACAATCGCTTCTGGTCGTGCCAATGGTTTCATGTCTCGGGTATAAAAATGGGATTCGTCAATTGTGCGCATACGGGATCAGGACGCGAACGTCCTTGTCACTTCCTTCCAAAAATGAATGTGCAACCGATTACACTATTAGTGTATAAAACTTGTTGTTCCCGTTTCAAGTGACAGCTAATCAAAAAACGCACCGTCCCTGGAAATAAGGGACGATGCGGGACTCGTTTTAAAGCAATGGTGAAATCAGACGCGAAAACGATTCGAAGATCCGGAACCGCATCGGTCGCTTGACGTAATGGGCCGATGACAACTGGATCGAGACATCGAAATCATCGATGAAATCACGTTCGAGTCGGGCGGCACTCTCCGAGTCATACATAAACGCCATCAGTTCATAGTTCAAGACAAAACTCCGGATGTCCATGTTCGCCGTTCCGACGACGGCAATCTTTCCGTCGACGAGAAACAGTTTCGCGTGGATGAAATGACGGTTGTACGTATAAATCTTGACACCGTCTTTTAAGAGTGGTCCAAAATAAGAGCGCGTGCCGTAGTAAGATGTGAAACTGTCACCTTTGCCCGGTGTCAGAATCCTTACATCCAGTCCAGCGCGTGCCGCAAGACGGAGTAACGTCATCGTTTCATTATCCGGAATCAAATACGGTGTCGAGATCCAAATCGACCGTTGGGCTGAAATGATTGCAGCGATCAACGCGTTCCGGATCGCCGGATCTTTCGATGTCGGTCCACTTGTCACGACTTGCACCGCGCCGTCCGACTCGACATCATGTTTCGGGAAGTAGTGATGAATCGCTTCGTCACCGGCAAATGTCTCCCACGTGTCACTGCCTTCGAGATGAGCGTATAACCAATCATCCAGGAAGGTCGCCTGCAGTTCCTTGACGGCCCGTCCTTCGAGCCGGAGATGCGTGTCACGCCAAAAGCCGAACTTCTTACTTTTCCCGTCGTATTCGTCCCCAACGTTCAGTCCACCGGTAAAGCCGATCTTCCCGTCGACGACGACAATCTTCCGGTGATTGCGGAAGTTGGCCGTGAAGATGAACAACGGACTCGAAATCGGATCATAAGCGGCAATCTTCGCTCCGGCTTCCCGGAGCGGCTTCAAGAAACCTTCCCCGAGCATGTAGCTGCCGAGTCCGTCAAACATGAACCGGACTTCAACGCCGGCGTTCAACCGCTCGATCAAGGCTTCACGGATTGCTTGACCGGTCTCGTCGTTACGGTAAATGTAGTACTGGATATGGACGTGATGTTCAGCAGAACGGATCGCCCGGAGGATTTCCGGAAACGTCTCGCTGCCGTTCGTCAGGATTTGACTCGCCGTGTGGACATCCACCCCGCCGCCGCCAAAGTTCCGGATCGTATTGGCAAGCTTTAAATGATTCGGCGGCAACTCACTGACGGCGAGCGACCGGACCGGACGAATCGCCTGTCTCAGCAAGGTCCGTTCGTCATGCGACCGGCGGTTCCGGCGCCGGCGACGCGGATTGCGGCCGAACATCAGCCAGATGATGACTCCGAGGATTGGTAAGAAGATCAAAACTAAAAACCAGGCGATCGTCGACTCGGCCGTCCGGTTTTCGATGAAGATGATCATGATGACCGCGAGCGGAACGACGGTCGCGGAAATCGTCAGGACATAAAACAGGTAGCCTAATTGATATAGCCCCCAAATGATTCCACCTGCGACTAAAAACACGAGCGCGAACTGTAAAATCCGATTGCGCACTAGACTTCCTCCTCTGCAACGTACTCTATTGCTCTATTTCCCTGTCTCCTTTAAAAATATAGCAAAAAAAGAAACCACGGATGTGATTTCTTTAAAAGTTGACCTATTTTGAAAAATTCATGTCGTACATCTCGCGCCCCGGAATCGGATCACTCAAGCTGGCCCAATCCGTTTCGTCTTTCTGGACGAGGCAGGCGTCGAACTTCGCTTCGAGTGTCTGTTGATCAAAACCGATGCCGATCAAGACCAGTTCCGTCCGGCGATCGTTGATGCTTTCGAAACGTCCGGCATATTCCATGTTCGATGCATACCCCGCTTGATGGAACAGTAAAGCGATTTCCGGACGGGTCGCCAGGTACAAAAAGCCTTTCGCGCGGACAACCTCTTCCGGCCATGCCTCAATCAAAGCCAGCAACCGTTCCGGATGAAACGGGAGATCCCGCTTGTAGACGAACGAACTGATTCCGTACTCTTCCGTTTCCGGAACATGTTCCTCGGCATTCAGCTCGCGAATCCAACCGGCGCTTGCTGCCGCCTGTTCGAAATCAAACAGATCGACGTCCAGAATCTCAGCCGGATCAACCTGTCCGTGTGTCGTCTCGATCAGTTTGGCAATCGGATTCAAGGCTTTCAAATAGCCGATGACGTCGTGCTTTTCCTCCTCCGTCAACCGGTCGATTTTATTCAATAAAATGATATCGGCGAACTCGACCTGATCAACCAGCAGATCCACGACTTCACGGACGTCCGTCTCGTCGACCGCCTGTTGCCGTTCAATCAGGGATTCGCCGGATTCAAAGTCCTTCAAGAACCGATAGCCGTCGATGACCGTCACCATCGCATTGATTTTCGTCGTTTCCGTCAAATCAATCTGACTGTCTTCATCGAGGTATGTAAAGGTTTGGGCAACCGGAATCGGCTCCGAGATGCCGCTCGATTCGATGACGATGCCGTCGATATTGCCTTGATCGACCAGCCGCCGGACTTCCAGCAATAAATCATTCCGTAACGTACAGCAGATGCAACCGTTCGATAACGTCACAAACGATTCTTCCGTCCGCGAGAAACCGCCTTGCTCGATCAATGCCGCATCGATGTTGACTTCGCTCATATCGTTGACGATGATGGCAAGCTTCCGTCCTTGCCGGTTGTTCAATAAATGGTTCAATACCGTCGTCTTACCGGAACCAAGATAACCGGACAGGACAGTGATGGGAATCGGATTCATAGAAAAAACTCCTTTTTAGTCAAATCGTAATCATTACGCTTTAAATAGTAATCGTTCCGATTTAGCCTGTCAACTGATGTTGTCCCAATTAAAAAAAGCTTTCTCCGTTCCGGTCTGTGCTACCGGGTCGGAAAAAGCCTGTCCTTTGATGATGATTCGTGTCACTTACTCAAAAAACGAGGTCCGCATCAATCGGACGATCGTTTCCGCCGCCTCCTGCGAAAATCCGGCAATCGTATAATGATTCGTCTTCGGAATCACATGGAACGTCGCATTCGGTAAACTGCTTGCAAACCGTTCGTGAGCGGCATTAATCCGTTTCGTCAGTTCCGGATGCAGCCAGTTTTCCGGCATCCCGCCAGCCCAATCGGAAGCCGATAAGACAAGCACAGGGGGTGTGACATGAGCGACAACCTGCAAGACGTGTTGATTGTTGGCTTCAACTGCCTCCCACTCGTCTAACGTTCCCCGCCAGTGGTTTTTCCGTGCCATGTTCCGCCACATCGGTACCCGGTCGGCTTCCGGCAGACTCGTGAACATCCGCGCGCCGAGATCGTCGGGAATCAACCAAGCGATCGGCCGAACATGACTGAGCCCGTATAAAAAGCGGTTCCATTCCTCTTGCGTCCGTTCGTACCAGTTCGGCAGTTCGGCGTCGACTTCCGGATGCGACGGATCCAGCAAAACAATCCCCGCTGTGTCGTCCGGTCGACGGCGTCCGAGTTCAAGCGAAATGTAGGCACCGAGCGAATGCCCGATGAAGACGAACGGTCCGCGAATCGCCAGCAGATCAAGGACCCGTTCCAGTTCGTCCGCTTGTTGCGTGAACAACCGTTTTGATTTACCGCGGGTCGATTTGCCGTACCCGAGACGGGAATATTCAAAGACCCGTCCTTGTTTCAATAATTCACCGCGGAGCCAGCCCCACTGGTGATGACTCGACATCATCCCATGATCAAGGATGAACGTCACATTTCCCGTTCCGGTCAGGCGGGTATCAAACCGTCCGTCCGCTGTATCCACAATTCGTTCCATCACGACTTCCCCCTATTCAAATAAAGCCAGATCCATCTCATAACCCAGCAGATTCAGATAATCAAACAATTGTGACCGGTGGTGATACAAGTGAACGGCTGCTTCCATCAGCCAACCGGAAGCACTGTCCGTAACCCCCCAATAGGTCGGTCGGGTCGAAAAACCGGTCATCAGCTGCTGTTCATATGCATGAAAGGCTTGCTCCAAGCGATCCACAATCTGGTCGGCCGGCACAGGGACGGCATAGAAGTCCGCCATTTCAGACGCCGTCGCTCCCGTTGCAATCCGTAAATCGGCTTCGAGCAACACCGCCAGATGGACCGCTACCTCGTACACTGACCGTTTTCCGGGAATCGGCCGTTTGTCCCAGTCGTCCGGTCGAATCAATTGAATCAGACTCCGTGTCGTCCGGACACCAACTCCGACATGCCGCAAGGCGGCTTCCTGCCACTCATCCACGGGACCACCACAGAAGCGCCCGTTGTTCCATCGCTTTGACGAACAGATCCTTACCGGCAATGTAGGCGCTGATGTCCGTCGGATATTGTGTCGCCAGTTGCTCTTTGATGTCACTATAGGCGCGGACTTCACCCGGATGGTGCCGCAAGTAATCGCGAAAGACGACGTGACGCGCGATTTCCGGATTACCGGTTGCATACAGATGAATGTGATGCGTCCGGTTGTCGCCGCCTTTGCGGTAATACCGGCGACCCGGCATCCCGAACTCGCCTTTGACCTCATAGCCGATGGCTTCCATCGCGGCATCGAACGCTTCGATGCCATCGAGCGTATCGACGACCGGCAGGATGTCGAGAATCGGTTTTGCCGACAGTCCCGGGACCGACGTGCTGCCGATATGGTGCACTGCAAGCAACCGCTCCCCGAAAACCGTTCGGAGCCGCGCCGCTTCCTGCTCAAACGTGTCCGGCCATGATGTCTGATACGGTGTGACGATGACTTGTCTCATGAAATCCTCTCCTCTCGTATGTAGTATGCCAGTTTTACCGGCAAAACAAAAACGACTCCTCAGCTGAGAAGTCGTTTCGTTGCTTATTTTTTCGTAATGAAGTAACGCGATTGATCGAGACGGTCAGATGCCGTATAGATGTTCATCTTGTATGAACCCGTCGCAAGTCCGGTCCGCATCTTCAAGACGTAGTTGCCGTAGTTATCGGCAACGTCCTGCGCAATCAATTGATACCCGTTGCCCGTTTTTTGGAACAGACGGACGATTTGACGTTTTTCCACTTTCCCCGTCAAGTTCTTTTTACCGGTCCATTTTTTAACCGGATATGTGTTTTTGATCGTAAACGACGCTTTTTTCGTGATCTTGTTTGAGATATCCGTCGACTTGACGGTATACGTGCCTGTCATCAAACCGTCTTTGACTGGAATCTTAAAGCCGCTCGCTGTTGTTTTCGCTTTGGCGATCTTCGTTGAGCCTTTGTACAGCGTCACATCCAGACCGTCTGTCGCTTTACCTGTCAGGACCGTTGAACCGTAAACAGCTGACTTTTTATCGATGGCCGGTGTCGCGACGACACCCGTTCCGACCGTGATTGTTTTTTCAGTTTTCATGAAACCGAGTTCTGAAACGACCGTCAGTTTGTCACGGAGTTTAACCGGACGAACCGTGACGGCATACTTGCCAGTTTCATCCGCAGTCGCCGTTCCAAGAACCGATGTACCGCGTTTGACCGTGACTTTTGCACCCGCAACAGCTGTTCCCGTGACGACTTTTGCGCCCGGCTTAACGCTGCTGACACTGACGTTGAAGTTTTTCATCGGAACGTTCATGTTAAACGTTAAGAATGTACCCGTTTCTCCCGCCCGTTTGACGCCTGTGTTCGTAATGCCTTCGTAACGTTTCGTGTACGGTGCAGCCGCTTCCGCAGAATCGAAGTTGACCGTCAACGGTTTGCTTGCGACGAGTGACCAGTTGTCATCCGCTTGATAGTCGACCGGTTGTTTCGCTTTGATGAAGTCCGAGATGACGTTACGTGTCTCATAAGCGGATTTGTAGACGATTTTTTTGCCTTCTCCAAGACCCGGGAAGGTCGCACTGCCGGCACGGTAGTTGTTGGTTGCGACGAGGAATTCTTGCTCGTCCGTGATTGCCTTGCCTTGGTACTTGATGTTTTGGACACGATTGGCGTCTTCTTTGACGAGAACTCCGTTAAAATCGTACTTCGCCGGTTTCGTGATGTCGATTTCGTACGTCAAGCCGTCGAGGATATCGAAGTTGTAACTGCGGAACTCTTTGTTCAGCAAGTCTGTTTTCGCATCCGTCACTTCGTTGAATTGACCGGCCGACATCTCGAGCCAGTTCTTGACGTCAGCTCCCGTGACTTTGACGACTTCGAGTGTGTTTGGATAGACGTAAAGATCGGCGACGTTTTTCAGTGCGATTGGTCCTTTTTTGATCAATGTATAGTCTGAGGCGTTGACTTGGTTCCGTCCGCCTGTCTTAAACGGTGCGCCGGCAGACAGGAGCGGTAAATCTTTATATTGTGCGAGATCCGCGTTTTCTTGTAATTGTTTCTCGACGTACCATTTTTGCGCGTTCGTAACGAACTGGACCGAATCGTCATCCTGAACCAGAGCAAAGAAGCTTTGGATATCGTCGTTGATCGTTCCGACTTGTTGGCGGATATAGGCGAGTGTTCCTTCATGCGCTTTTTCAATCAACTTGACGGCACCGGCATCTGCCGTCGTGTCTTTCGTGACGTCGGCCAGTTTCGCACCCGATGTATCCACGACCCACTTGTCGCCGTCTTGTTTTAACTGCAGATCAATCACACCGACGTTTTTCCCTTGCGTGTTAGCCATGACGACCGGTTTGCCGTTGATGAGACCGTTCGCTGCATCGACGTTCGGCAATGCGTTAAATGCTGATTTTGCGTCCGGGAACTTCCCGTGCTGGTGACCGGTCATCAAGACATCGATGTCGGCGATTTTTGTCAACGCGTACCCGACGTTCTCGTCGCCGTCTTTTTGATCCGTCGTATCCCCGATTCCCGTGTGTCCGAGTGCGACGACGACGTCTGCACCGGCGTCTTTTAATTTCTTCGCTGTTGCTTTGGCCGTCGGAATGATATCTTCGGCCGTGACTTTTCCGGTCAGGTTGCCGGCATCCCATGCCATGATTTGTGGTGTGACGACTCCGAAGACACCTACCTTAACCGTCTTCATCTGACCGTTCTGGTCCTTGACTTGACGTTCGATGATTTGATAGTCTTTGCCGTCTTCATTGTAGTCTGAGACAATCGGCTTTTTCGTGACCGCATCGAGGACGTTCGAGTTTACGAACTTGATTTCGCCTTTAGACGCACTCATCGCGTTTTTCAAGAAGTCGAGTCCGAAGTTGAACTCGTGATTTCCGAGAGTGACGGCGTCATAACCGAGGTATTCCATCAGTTCATACATCGGGTGTTTGCCTTTGTTGCCTTTGTCGTATTCGTTTTTGACGTAGTCGCCAAACGGTGTTCCTTGGAGCGTATCCCCGTTATCAAACAGGAAGCTGTTTGATTCCCCGACGACGTTCTGCTCTTGTTTGATGACGGTCGCTGCTTTGAC
>CABFOF010000408.1_pt1 | contig 12916 bp, 13 predicted proteins | sample 3521951 | NCBI WGS metagenome assembly CABFOF01 (sample SAMEA5312450, study PRJEB27640) | indoor metagenome | biome: indoor environment; feature: uncontrolled; material: polymer tiles stone | place: Germany | collected 2014-07-07 | reverse complement strand
TATAGTGCTGTCTCATAAACAAAAAAAGAAGTGAGACAATTCAGGCAAAACAGTGTATTTACGTTCAATCGGTTGGTTCACGCTTATCGTTTGGGGAAAGCGGGAAAAAGATTGAACAATGTGCACATATTGAAGGTAGACGAAAGGAGCCGATCATATGGCAGAGTTTGATCGCGATCAGGTCTATAAGACTGTTCCGCAAAAAGGATTCTTCGGGAATCCGAAAGGGTTGTTCACCCTGTTCTTCACCGAGTTTTGGGAACGTTTTTCCTACTATGGAATGCGTGCCATCCTCATCTTCTATATGTACGATTCTGTCGCAAATGGTGGTCTTGGCATCGATAAAACGACGGCAGCGTCCATCATGGCAGTTTACGGATCACTTGTTTATATGTCAGGGATCATCGGAGGATGGGTCGCTGACCGTCTGTTAGGCACCTCACGAACCGTCTTTTATGGTGGGATTCTCATCATGCTGGGGCATATCGTGTTGGCATTGCCGGCAGGGATTACAGCGTTGTTCATCTCGATGGGACTGATCGTCATCGGAACAGGGTTCTTGAAACCAAACGTTTCGAACATCGTCGGTGACCTGTACAGTAAGACCGATAACCGCCGCGATGCGGGTTTCAGTATCTTTTATATGGGAATCAACGCCGGAGCGTTCCTTGCACCGCTCATCGTTGGTAAAGTATCGGATACTTCCGGCTACCATGCTGGTTTTGCACTAGCGGCAATCGGTATGTTCGTTGGTCTTGTCGTCTTCGTCTTGACGAAGAAAAAGAATCTGGGACAAGCGGGAACATATGTCTTGAATCCACTGGTCGGCAGTGAACGGAAACGTTTCTTCACGATTGCGACCGTCGTCGTGGTCTTGATTGCGATTTTAGGAACGATTGCAGCAACAACTGGTCTGCTGACAATCAGTCGATTTACATTGATGGTTACGATTTTGGGGATTTTGATCCCAATCGCTTACTTCACCGTCATGTTACGGAGCCCGAAAATCACGGGGGATGAACGTTCACGTTTGATCGCGTATATTCCGTTGTTCATCGCAGCGGCGATCTTTTGGGCCATTCAGGAACAAGGTTCATACGTACTCTCGATTTTTGCAGACGAACGGACCAACCTGTCGTTCCTTGGATTTAAACTGGAACCAGCCTTTTTCCAATCGCTGAACCCACTCTTCATCATCGTGTTGGCACCTGTCTTTGCCAGCTTCTGGGTGAAGCTTGGTGATCGTCAACCGACAACGATGCAAAAGTTCTCGTTTGGTCTGACATTTGCCGGATTATCGTTCATCGTCATGACGTTACCGGGCCTCTTGTTCGGAACAGAGACGACGGTAAGTCCGCTTTGGCTCGCCTTGAGCTTCTTCCTCGTCGTAATCGGGGAGCTGTTCTTGTCACCGGTCGGATTATCGGCAACAACTAAACTGGCGCCTGCTGCCTTCTCGGCACAGACGATGAGTTTATGGTTCTTGACGAATGCGACAGGTCAAGCAGTCAACGCACAAATCGTTAAATACTATACAGCCGATACTGAGATTTTGTACTTCGGAATCACAGGATTCGTCGCCATCGTCTTTGGTGTCATTTTATTCATCTTTGCACCACGACTTCAAAAATACATGCGCGGTGTCCGCTAAGAACCGGAGCGCATAACTAACGCCCTGAGGAAATTTTCCTCAGGGCGTTTTTTTAATCATTTGTCCGAATGTGGCGCAGCGATTCAGCGAGTAGTGCGACAAGTGTTCCGAGCACAAGACCGTTTGAGATCAGCGTCGTGACGAGGGGCGGCAAGTCAGCCGTCGCACCTTTTGGCAAGAGCAACGAGCCGATCCCGACGAGTAACGGAAGTCCGACCGTAATCATCGCCGTCTGTCGGTTCAGTTCCCTAGACGCTTCGGTGACACCGATGATTGCCATCCCGGCAACAATCGGGGCGACCATCGCATACCCGACAGCAACGGGAATTTTTGCAATCAGTCCGACGAACGGCGTGACGACACTGAGGAATAAACAAATGATATTAGCGACCGCAAAGGCTCGACGGTCCGTATTATCCGTTGAAGCGATAAAACCGGCTGTTCCGGAAATCGCGACCGGACCGACCGTTCCGAACATTCCGGCAAAAATTTGTCCGATTCCGGCCGTAACGCCGGCCGTCGCGACTTGTCCTTTGACCTTCTCTCCGCGTTTCGCACTGATGATGCGTTCAATGACTTTGATGTTCGCCAGAACGTTTGTCATCAGTAACAATGAGATGATCAATGCGGTCGGAAGGAGACTCCAGTCGAGATGAATGCCGCCAAACGGCATCAAATCAGGGAAGGTAAAGAACGGACCATCAAACGTCGGCATTTCGGCGCGTCCGATTAAGGCAAACATACTCCAGCCGACGAGTAAGGTAATCAATAACGCATATTGCCGCAATCGGTCACTGCGTTCGAGATAAAGCGAGACGATGACGGTCAAGATGGAGATGATGGCAGGGAGGACTTGAATCTTGCCGTCTTCGATGTTGAGCAACCCTTTCATGACAGACCCTGATAATTGAGCAGACAACAGTAGCATGTACACGCCGATGACTTGTGGTGTGAACAGCGGAACGAGTCGACGCAGGACACCGGTCAGGGTGAGAATGATACAGATGATGCCGCTGAGGATCAGCAGGAATCCAAGCGACTGCAGTGTCGTGGAATAACTGCCGTATAATGTGATGCCGATCGACGAGTAGAGGGCGAATACCCCCCACCAGATTCCGGCAGGACCTTCCATGATCGGCAGACGGTGACCAAATAAAACTTGAATCAGACTTAAAATCGCAAAAACGAATAAACAACGTGAGAGGAAAGCGAGGGTATCCGCACTTGATAATTCAAATGAGGCAGCAATCGCGAGCGGCGGGGCAATGTTCGTACAAATGATAAATAAAAACCACTGAATCGTAGATACAACAGTACGTGGCAAAACAAATGATTCCCCTTTCGAATAACCGATACTTTTTTTATCTTAAACCAAATATTGAAAAAGAGATAGATACGCTTACATTAACTGAAAATTCAAAACTTAATTTTCATATGTGATGTATCACACTGTAAGGGGTAGAAGAAAGAGAGGGGAGAGATGAAGATGAAGAAATGGATCAAACGAATCGGAATCGGTCTCGCAAGTCTTCTAGCCATCATCATCGTCGTGTTTATGGTGTGGGCACAGTTCGATTATGGACCGACCGCGGAAGCTAAAACGTATCTCGGAGAAAAGGTCGGACAAGGATATCAGTTTGGGGATCCGAAGAGCGAAACCGGCTTTATTTTTTATCAAGGTGCCAAAGTAGACCCTGCGGCGTACAGTTATATCGGACAACAACTCGCGGAGAAAGGCCATTTTTTCACGATTCCGAAATTGCCGTTTAATATCGCTTTACTCAACGCCAATGAAGGATTATCAATCATAGATGATCATCCAGATGTCAAACGGTGGTACCTGATCGGTCACTCACTGGGAGGGAGCGCAGCATCGACGATATTAGACGAGAGTCCAAAGATCAAAGGGATCATTTTCCTCGCCTCCTATCCGATCGACGCCATTGATACGCCTTCATTGACAGTGTACGGTGGTCGTGACGGCGTTCTGCCAGTAAAGGATATTGAAGCGAGTAAAGCGAATGTTCGGTCTGACGCGACATTCCATCTGATTAAGGACGGAAATCATGCTAACTTCGGAATGTACGGAAAACAGAAGGGCGACAATTCAAGTCCGTTGAGCGCAAAAGAACAACAGGATGAAACGTTGACGGTCATCGAGGCGTTTCTGAAGGGTCAGTAAAAAGTGAAGTAATACAAGCAAGGATGACAGAATTATAATTCTGTCATCCTTGTTGTGTGATATGGGAAAGTTGCCTGTGTCACGGCAGGGTTAATTTAATCGTCGTGACACTTCGTCAAGCGTCGGCAAGGCAGCCATGGCGCCTTTGACGGATGCCGCCAGTCCACCGGAAATCGCGGCGAACCGACCGATGTCCCATAATTCTTCTTCACCCCAGTCAAACGAAAACGAGCGGATGGCACACTGATGCAGAAGTCCTGACATGAATGCGTCTCCAGCTCCTGTCGTATCGACGGCATCGACGGAAATCGCCTTGATTTCTGCCATGGAGCGGTCCGAGTAAAGTAGAGAACCTTCGGCCCCGCGTGTCACAGCGAGTAGGCGAATCGGATATTCGGCCAACAGTTCGGCCGCGCCTTCGTCGAGATTCGTCTGTCCCGTCAAAAAGGTCAGCTCTTCTTCAGCCAGCTTAACGATCTGCGCATCCGGTAAAACGGAACGAATTGTTGAACGGGCCGCCTCTAAATCAGACCATAAGGATTCGCGTAAGTTCGGATCGTAGGAAATCGGTACGGCATGTTCTTTCGCAATCTCGATGGCGCGACGTGTCGCCTCGACCGAGTCCCCGGAAATCAATGAAATCGATCCGATATGCAAAAGATCGGCATCTGCGAGTGAGGTGGGAATGTCTTTTTCATGAAAACTCATATCGGCGCGGTAACTGTTGATGAATTCAAATGACCGTTCACCATCGGCCGAGTTCGTGACGAGAACAAGACCGGTTTTATGCTCCGGATCAAAGACAAGATGGTCCGTCTTGACACCGTAGTGATGCAGCGTATCTTTGAGGAAATGCCCCATCGAATCGTCACCGACAGAACCTAAAAAGTAACTATCTGCACCGAGTCGTGCTAAACCGACCGCAACGTTTGCCGGGGCACCGCCCGGATTTTTTTGAAAGGTCAGGTTATCGGTATCCAGTGGAATCAGATCAATTAATGCTTCTCCAAGACTATAAATTCTCATATGATTTGCTCCTTTCAAAATCAGGACGAATCCGTTCAACGTGAAGGGCCATATAGCCCACTTCCGAAATCGGGACCGTCGTCTGTAATTCCTGTTCGAGCCAAGCCGCCATGTTTTCGGCACAACGGAAGGCGTCGGTATAACGCGTTTGGACGGCAGACAAGATCACATCGTCCATATCGTGTAACGTTTGCCCCTGTTCAATCCGGGCCAAAACCAGTTTCATATGAGTGAAAAATCGATAATAGGTCATCGATGTTGTTTCAATCGTCTGCCCAAAAAAGGCTTCGATTTGTTCACGTAATTCATTTAATAAAGTAGCCGTTTGCAGGGCTGTGGCCATATTCGGATGCTGCTGACGGGCATTGTACAAGTGGAGTGCGATGTTCGCAGCCTCTTCTTTCGGTAAAGAAACAGCCAATTTCTTTTCGATGTGGGCTACGGACCATTCTCCGATCTGATACTCTGCGGTATAGAGCAATCGGATCTCTTCCGCCAATCGATTGTGAACGACCAATTCTTCCCGGGCGAGCCGGACGGCGTGGGCGAGGTGATCAGTCAGACTGACGTGAATGTAGTCATGAAAAGGTGTTTTCAGTTCTCCCTCTGCGTAGGAAATGATCTGCTCCGACAAATCGATGATATCAAGTGGTGTCGTCGTCAAGATTTCCTTGAACTGTTCTGCATTTTCAAAAGACGGAATAAACATTTTTTCGATTTTTGATGGATCGACGGGATCCTTCTTTTTTTTACCGAAAGCAATGCCTGGTCCCATGATGATTCGTTCTTGACCGTTTTCTTTTGTAACGATCGCATTGTTGTTGAGTACCTTATAGATGATCAGTCTGACTACCTCCTTTCTATTTATATTATACGGCTAATCCTTCAACTAAGAAAACTGACAAATGCGACCCGAAGAGGATTCTCAAGGGGTCGCATCGTTTAGTTAAGCAGCCAAATCTGTCTGTTTTTGTTTCCGTGCGTCAAGACGCATCAGGATGACAGTGGCGACGAAAGCAGTCGCTACGGCAATCGCAAAACCAACCAGATAGTTGATCAAGTTCGAGGCACCGAGTGGAGCGACGATTGCGATCATCGGAATGCCGGTCAATCCATAGGCGTTTGCTGCGACTTGTGTCAAGACGACATAGCCACCGCCGATGGCACCACCGATGGCGCCGCCGATAAATGGTTTACCGAGTCGCAGGTTCACACCGTAGATGACGGGTTCTGTGATACCGAGGAAAGCAGAAAACGCAGAAGGGAGCGCCAGTGCTTTCAGTTTGACGTTTTTCGTCATGAAGTAAACGGCAAGTCCGGCTCCACCTTGCGCGACGTTGGCCATCGACCAGATCGGGAGGAGGAAGTTTTTACCGATACTCTTATCTGCCAGCAAGCCGGCTTCAATCGCATGGAAGCTGTGGTGCATCCCCGTAATGACGATCGTTGAGTACAGACCACCAAACAATAGTCCGGCAACGACGGAGAACTGTTCGTAGAAGAAGACAAGAATGAATGAAATCCCTTTTCCGAGCAACGTTCCGATTGGACCGATGACGATGAGGGCAAGGAAACCTGTCACAAGAATCGTGACGAATGGTGTGACGAGCAGATCCAGTGTTTCCGGTGTCCGTTTGCGCACTTGTTGTTCGATTTTGGCCATGACCCAAACCGTCAGGAGAACAGGGAAAACCGTTCCTTGATATCCGATCAATTCAATGTTCATCCCAAGGAAGTTCATCACTTCCGGTTCACTGTTTCCGAGTGTCCATGGGTTCAGCAACGACGGGTGCGTCATGATTCCACCGATGACGGCACCGAGGTACGGATTGGCGCCGAACTCGCGTGCTGCTGAGAAACCGATCAAGATCGGTAAGATGATGAAGGCAGAAGACGAGAACATATCCAACAATTGAACGATTGCCGAGTCACCGCTGACCCAACCGAACGCTTTGATCATACCGAGCAGCCCCATCAACAAACCGGCTGCAACGATTGCCGGGATCAGCGGAACGAACACGTTGGACAGGGAACGTGCGAGACGGGCAAAGGGATTCAGTTTTTGAGAAGCTGCTTTTTTTACATCAAGCGGTTCTTCTCCATCGAGCTTCACACCCGCGAGTGGTGCAAATTCAGCAAAAACTTTATTAACCGTTCCCGTTCCGAATATAATTTGGTACTGACCAGAACTTGAGAATGCCCCGCTGACACCATTCAAATCTTCGAGTGCCGCTTGATCGACTTTGGATTCATCGTGTAAAACGAGACGCAGGCGCGTCGCACAATGGGCGGCTGTGATGATGTTTTCTCGACCACCAACCAGTTCAAGGACACGTGCTGCAGTTTGCTTGTAATCCATGTTGAGTTCCTCCTTTAGGAAAGGCGTGCGATGGCAACAGGCCACAAAAAAAGGCAAGACCGAACAACACCTTCACGAACGAGGTGTTGAATCGGTCTTGCCAGCCGTACTGTCACAATCCGCACTATTTACTTGTTGCCCTCATCATAATGAGAAAAGAAAGCGTTGTCAACAGTTAAATCGGTTCTTTTTGAATGGAAATATCCACCTCGACGCCAAAGTGATCGGAGACGACCGGTGCCAAGACACCGTCAAACACGACACCAACACGATCGACATCAATTTTTCGGTTCGATAAGACAAGATCGAGCCGCAAGCCGTGTTGATTTTCTTCCCAACCGTCAATTTTTCCTTCGACCGTCTCGACACCGACGGTTTCCTGTGCCAACAAAAAGACATCGTGCAGTCCGCGTTGCACCATGTAGTCATAACCCGTTCCGCGTTCTAAGGCATCGTTGTTGAAGTCGCCGAGGAACAGTGTCCATTCGAGAGGATCCATCCGTGCAATCAAGTGATTAAACTGTTCACTGAACGGTTCCTCCGCATCCTCCCACCATCCGAGATGACAGGAGTTGAACGTGATGTGTGTTCCATTGACATCAATCGTCGCCCGGACGATTTTCCGGGATTTCCAGTCCATCGTATCCTGACTCCGGCTGATGTAATAGGAATCAGATTTGATGATCGGGTGTTTGGTCAAGAGGGCAAGACCTTCTTCGTAGGCATCATATCCGATATGCGAAAAATCCCAGACGAACGAATAGTCGAGACCTTGTTTACGCAATGCCTGTTGAATCAAGTAGACAAAATTATCTTCACGGATATTGTCATAGAGGATTGGTGTATCCATCAGCTGACTCACTTCCTGTAAAGCGATCACATCATAATCCTGCTGAATGATGTGCGTGACGATTTGATTTAATTTCTCAAGTTGTTGTTCTTCCTGCCATGAGTGGCAATTTAACGTAAGTAGTCGCATCTGCTGTTCCTCCTGATTTTCAATAAAGAAAGGTGAAACTCATGATGAGCTTCACCTTTTCTTATTTACCCTAATCCATTTGGTTTATGCGCCGATTCGATCCTGGATATCCGATTTCAGGACATCCGCTTTTGGACCGTAAATGGCTTGCACGCCATTATTTTTTAGGATAAGACCAAGTGCACCGTTTGACTTCCAATCGGACTCAGGCGCGACCAGGTTTGGATCTTTGACCGTGACGCGTAAACGTGTCATGCAGGCATCGACTTCCTCAATGTTCGCCGGACCACCAAGTAAACCGATGATTTGCGAAGCTTGTGACTGATCGGAAGTCGCAGCTGCTTCTGAAGTCGCTGCGGCACCGTCAGCTACCACTACGTCATCAAGGTAGTTTCCGTTCCGGCCTGGTGTAGCATAGTTGAACTTTTTAATGACGAAACGGAACGTAAAGAAGTTCAAGAAGAAGAAGAAGATACAGACGCCGATGAAGCGAATCAAGTCACCGATAAGTCCTGCTTTGGCAATCAGTGGGATACGCGTCAGCAACTCGATGGCCCCGAACGCATGAATCCGTAAATCCATCACGTCTGCAAGCGCAAACGCGACACCCGTCAAGACGGCATAAACGATGTAAAGAACAGGTGCGATGAACATGAACATGAATTCGATCGGCTCTGTAACACCTGTCAAGAAGACCGCAAGACCAGCAGATAAGAAAACAGGTTTGTAAGCTTTCTTTTTGTCTTCATCAACCGACATATACATCGCAACGGCGACACCGATTAAAGAAGCAAGTGATGTGACGACTTGTCCTTCTTTGAAACGTGCTGGAACGACGCTGTTGATCAAATCATTGTAGCCCTGTGTATTGCCGGCTTGTTTTAAGTTGACGAGATCGGTGATCCAAGCCAACCAGAGTGGATCTTGACCGGCAACGACTGAACCTTGTGCTGCACCGGTAAGAATTTTGTACGTTCCGCCGAGTTCCGTATAGTTCATTGGAACCGTCAACATATGGTGAAGACCAAACGGCAGGAGAAGGCGCTCGAGTGTTCCGTAGACGAATGGTGCAAGAATGGGTGCTGTATCACGCGATGTTGCAATCCAGCGTCCGAAGTCATTCAATAATCCTTGAACGAACGGCCAAACGAGTGACAAGACGAATGCGGCGACAACTGATCCACCGATGACGACGAACGGGACAAACCGTTTTCCGTTAAAGAAAGCTAATGCATCTGGTAATTTGCTGAAGTTATAAAATTTATTAAACAGTACAGCTCCAAGGAAACCGGAAATGATACCAACGAAAACCCCCATGTTCAGGGCAGGAGCGCCGAGAACGGAAGTGAAATAATCTTTCACGACTAAGTCCGAACCTAACAACGAAGTGACGGTTGCTTTTGGATCCGCGAGCATAGTTGAGTTAACACCGAAGATGGCGCCTGTGACACGGTTGACTAAAATAAAGGCAAGCAAGGCAGCGAATGCTCCGCCGGCCCGTTCTTTTGCCCACGATCCACCAATGGCGACCGCGAATAAGACGTGCAGGTTAGTAATGATGGCCCACCCTAAATCTTCAACGATTCTTGCAATCGTTTGCATTAGGGCGAGATCGCCGCCGTACATTCCGATCAGCTTGCCGATCGAGATCATGATTCCGGCTGCTGGCATGACTGCGATGACTACCATTAACGCTTTCCCTAGCTTTTGCCAGAAATCAAATGAAATCTTGTTTTTCATGTGGTCTCACTCCTCTATGTCTCTTTTATCTGTCTGTTTAGTGCAATAATGTAAGCGATTAATGCAACCGTTTGCATTTAAAATTGTAAGCGATAACTTTTTAAAAAGCTAGTCTTTTTTTTTATTTTTTTGAAATTATATTTCATATCCTGAATATCATGAAGGGGAAGGGTGTTGAAAAAGGAAATTCGGGAATAAGTTAACAGGAACAAAAGCGGAGTGTGATTTGCTTAGAAAAGGAGATTACATTATGAATGAAACGATAAGTCCTCTTGAAAATTACGGGCAGCGGATTCGTACATTACGTGAGCGGCAAGAGATTAACTTGGAGCAATTGGCTGAGCTGACAGAGACGACGCCGGAAATGATGGAACGGATTGAGCAGAGTATCGCACATCCGTCATTTTCGATGATTGAACGTTTGGCAAAAACACTTAACGTTCCGTATGACCATTTATTGCGGCATATCTGGCCGGCCCAAATGATTCGTCTTCACGAACAAGGAGCAAAAATCATTGATTTACCGTCCAGTTGACCGGTTTAAAAAAGCCTCCACTGCCTAAGGCAATGGAGGCTTTTTCGAGTCTTAACGATTGTCGATCGTTTCAGGGTAGAGATCGTGATTGAAGAGACGGTGTTCGGCCATCTGTTCATATTTCGTTCCCGGTTTACCATAGTTGTAGTACGGATCGATCGAAATTCCGCCGCGTGGCGTGAACTTGCCCCAGACTTCGAGGTAACGGGGTTCCATCAATTTGACGAGATCTTTCCCGATGACGTTGATGCAGTTTTCGTGGAAATCACCGTGGTTACGGAAGCTGAACAAGTAGAGTTTTAATGATTTCGACTCCACCAATTTCTCGTCCGGAATATACGAGATATAGATGGTCGCGAAATCCGGCTGATTCGTAATCGGGCAAAGGCTTGTGAATTCCGGTGCGTTGAATTTAACGAAGTAATCGTTCTCCGGATGACGGTTCGGGAAGGCTTCAAGCACTTCCGGTTGGTATTCAAAAATGTAAGGGACGGACTTTTGACCGAGTAAAGACAAGTCGTTTAAATCTTCTGGACGCATAATTAATCTCCTTAGACGCCGCGATCGTTCGCAAAAACGAGGGCATGTAGTTGTGGGAGAACCCGTGCATGATTAAATCGTGCATCACCTGCAACGCGTTCCCATAAAGTTTTTAAATCAGACAACATCCGCGGGGCAATCGTACCTTCTTCCGCGGGATCAGGATTACCGAGTGATAAATAAAGGGTCTTCAAGGCATAGCGATCGGAAACGGCAGCGGCAAAATCAAGATCCGCTTCATCAAAAATAACGATTTTGACGGCCCGTTGCTGCTCGGATAACCGTTTGAAAAATACATCGAGACGGTCATAATCAACGGTCATGCCGCTCGACGGTGGTTTGGGGCTGATCGTGACGTCTTCAATGTCGAGGATCCAGTTTTGCCAGTAAGAACCTTGTGTTTCGACCGACATCGTAATGCCGCGGCTCTTCAAGGCATCAACAAGTGTCCCGATGGACGCGTGCAGTAACGGATTACCACCGGAAATCGTGACATGACCGTAAGAACCAAGAGCATCCAGTTGCGTGAGGATATCTTCTGCTGTCATCAAATCCGGTTTCTCTGATCCGTCCCATGTAAAGGCTGAATCGCACCAGGCACAAGAGTAATCACACCCACCGGTCCGGACAAACATCGTTTTTTGACCGATCGATCGTCCTTCTCCCTGAAAGGTTGGACCAAAGATTTCGAGTACAGGAATCTTCGGTGTTTTTTTCAGTTGACTCATGACTCAAGCATCCATTCCCGACGGACTTCCGCAAAAGCAGTTGGTGTTTCGTACAGTTTGACGAACTCGACACGCAAACCACGTTCGTCCGGCAAATGTTTTCCGAGCGTCTCAAAAATCCAGGCCGACATATTTTCAGCTGTCGTATTCATGTAAGGAAGCGATTCGTTCAAGTACCGGTGATCGAGCAACGGTTCAAGGTGTTCTTTAAAAATCTTTTTCAAATCACCAAAGTCGAGTGTCATTCCGCGATGATCGAGAAATCCGCTGATTCCAAGATCGACATGGTACGTATGACCGTGCAAAGCCCGGCATTTGCCGTCGTAGTCATACAGATGGTGCGCCGCATCAAACGTCAATTTTTTGACGATCATGACACGTGATTTTGTATAAATAAGCGAGTCGCCCGTCGGACGCTCGACTGTTTCAGGTGCTTCATAATTGAATTTCATGTATGTTGGACCTCCTCGATGTAGGCATCTAAGCCTTTTTTCCGTAATTCACATGCCGGGCAATCGCCACAGCCGTCTCCGATGATTCCGTTGTAACACGTCAATGTCCGCTCGCGGACAAAATCAAATGCGCCAAGTGAATCAGCTAATGCCCATGTCTCTTTTTTGTCGAGCCACATGAGCGGAGTATGAATCACGAATGGATAATCCATCGCGAGGTTAAGGGTCACGTTCAGTGACTTGATGAAGGAATCACGACAGTCGGGATAACCGGAAAAGTCCGTTTCGCAAACACCGGTGATGATATGGCGAATCCCGCGTCCTTTGGCGAGGACAGCTGCGAAAGACAGGAACAAATGATTCCGACCGTCTACAAATGTAGAGGGCAATCCGTCTTCATTCGTCGTGATCGATTGTGAGTGGTCAGTCAACGAATTACTTGTTAATTGGCTGAGGAGCGAGAGGTCGAGCTCATGGTGTTTCACACCGAGTTCGGATGCAATCGTGCGGGCAACGTCAAGTTCTGCGGCATGACGCTGTCCATAGTTGAAGGTAACGACTTCAACCTGCGAATAATCGGCGAGTGCCTGAAACAGGCAGGTCGTCGAATCTTGACCGCCACTGAAGACGACAAGAGCACGTTCATTTTTCATAATGTACACTTCCATTCCTAGTTTTTATGACGGAGGAGGTTACGAACTCCGGAGACACAGTCTCAACTATT
>CABFOF010001493.1_pt1 | contig 12933 bp, 14 predicted proteins | sample 3521951 | NCBI WGS metagenome assembly CABFOF01 (sample SAMEA5312450, study PRJEB27640) | indoor metagenome | biome: indoor environment; feature: uncontrolled; material: polymer tiles stone | place: Germany | collected 2014-07-07 | reverse complement strand
GATGAATTTCAAAATCAGGCATATCTTTCATTTCTTCGACCATTCCAACACAACCTCCTCACGATGAGTACAAGAAACGTATGAATACGTTTATCCTTCTTCTAACTTCTTACAATTCTGACTATTTGTCAAGGCATTACGCGTGATTGAAGTAGACGGTTTTGATTTCTTCTAAAATTCGTTCGGAAATCGCCTTCGCTGCGCCTCGTTGATCTCTTAAATCCGTAATATCAACAGGTTTACCGACTACGACCCGCATGCGTCGAAACGGGCGATAATCACCGATGATCGCAATCGGCAGGATGTGTGCCGGGGAACGTAAGGCAAAAAATCCGACACCCGGTTGGGCAGAAGTAAACTCACCGGGAGCTGATCGGGTGCCTTCCGGGAAGATCCCGACCGTTTCGTCCGTGTTCAGTAATTCAATCGTCCGCTTTAAGGCTTGACGGTCACCTTGTCCACGCCCTACCGGATACGTACCTGCAGAAATCATGATCTGCTTCAAGACCGGAATTTTAAATAATTCTTCCTTCGCCATGTAACGGACGGAGCGGCTCGTTGGAATCGCACTGACTAAAAAGACGGGATCCCAGTTCGAACTATGATTCGCACAGACCAACAACGATCCTTCTGTCGGAATATTTTCCTTTCCCGTCACTTTCAAACGGAACACCGTTTTTGCGATGATGAGGACAATCAACCGGGCAAGTCGATAGACGAAGTCATTCCGTTTCATTGGAGGACACCTTCTACCAGTTCTGTCAGACGCGTCACGACTTGATCGATGTTCATTTCTGTCGTATCGAGATAAATCGCGTCTTCTGCTTGCTTCAAGGGAGAAACGGTCCGTTCGCTGTCCCGTTTATCACGTAAAGCGATGTCTGCTTGCAACGACGGCAAATCGCTGTCCATGCCCCGCGCGATGTTTTCACGATGACGACGACTCGCCCGTTCTTCGACGGATGCCGTCAAGAAGACTTTTAGTTCCGCATTCGGTAAAACAACCGTTCCGATATCACGACCGTCCATGACGATTCCGCCGCGCTCTGCTAATTTCCGCTGGGCCACGACAAGGGCCGTGCGGACTTCTGCTTGACGTGCAACAAACGATACATTGTTCGTCACTTCGTTCGTCCGAATGGCTTCCGTCACTTCCCGTTCTCCGATGAAGACACGTTGTCCCTGATCCCCCGGTGTCAGACGGAGGTCAAGTGACTTCATCAGCTCACCAAGCGCTTGTCCGTCTTCTAGATTCAGGTTTTGTTCGAGTGCTGCCAGCGTGACCGCACGATACATCGCACCGGTATCGATATAGACATAATCCAGCTGCGCTGCCAACTGTTTCGCAATCGTACTTTTTCCGGCACCCGCAGGTCCGTCTAGGGCAATTTGAATGTTCTTCATGAGTAGATTCGTTCCTTCCGTGTTCACCATGTCACATGGTGTATAGTATCGACCGTTATCATAGCAAAAAAAAGGGCTCACGTGAATGGATTCGTGCCTCGTCGCGAATTTTTCATCTGCGCTTGGTAACAGTGCCGCAGGACAAGTTCGCGGCTCCGGTCATTGATTCGGGTAAATTGAAACGCCAGTTCATAACGCGTTTCCCTTGAATCGACGCGGACGAGCTCCGCCAAGACATCCACTGTATGGGTGGCACCGTCCCCTGTCGGTAACAAGAAGGTCAACTCCAGCTCTTGTTTGACATCAACCGGGACTTGGTTCGCTAACACAAGAATACCACCGGCCGATAGATCCAACGTCACCGAGGTGAAGGGTTCAAACTCTGTCTTATGCGGATGGATCGCCACATCGAGCAGTTGCGGCACACGAACAAATTGCCGGCGCTGGACGCGCTGAATCAACTCTTCACTTGGACGTTTCAACGCATAACGTTGTCCCCGCAGCGGATCATTTTGACGTTCGACGACCTCTGTTTCGAATCCGTATAATTTTCCTTTTTCTTTAAAAAAGTAAAAGGCGACTGGCTCATGATCCGATAAGATAAATGTTTTTAACGTCGAGACCTCACTTGGTGCCTCAATCCAAATCAGACGATTCGTCACAGCCGTCACTTTCGTCCGTCCTTGACGATCCTCTTGATTGGTTATCATTACTAAATCCCCGTTTTGTATCATGTCACTCTCTCCTAATTCATTCTATTCAATTGCTTTTTCTGTTATAACGCCGGTTCAATCGATTGGCACTTCGGATTTGGTACAATCCGATCGTCCATAAAATCACCATAAATAAAATCGGAATGATTGAAATGCCACCATTTTCCAATATTAACAAATTAAAAATTATATGTGCAATCATCGGTATTAAAATCGAGACCCCCAACCACCGGTAAGGGTGCGTCGAGAACTTGGCTTTCCCCATAAAAAATCCCATGATGACCGCAAATAAGGCATGTCCGGAAACCGGTAACAGCGCCCGGAAAATCATATGTTCGACCGTCCCATTGACCATCAGGTAAAGAATGTTTTCCAGTGTGGCAAAACCCAGCGAACAGGCGACGGCATAAATGATTCCGTCATAGTAATCATTAAACCGTTGGTGGATATAGACCGTATAAAAAACAACGAACCATTTTGCAAATTCTTCCGTCACGGCTGATCGGATCAGTCGCACGGATTCGAGTCCCCCGAATTCACTTTGGATGATATAATCGATGAACATTAATGGAAAAACGAGTAAAATCCCGAAAATAAAACTTCGCAGGATATAACCGACCGGTTCCGATTCATGTTCATGTCGTAAGTAGAAGTACGTCAACAATGCAATTCCTGGGGCGATTCCTGAGAAAACGATTGGTAACACGTCTCCTCCCCCTTCCTATTCTCTTAGAATAAAGGTTTCTCGCAGAAAAGAAAACCGCACCCATTGTATCTCTTAAAAAAAAGGGTACAATGTTAATGAAAATGAACGGAAAGAAGGTGAAGGTTTCCTGTCGACCCGACGGTGACCGCATTATGAAAAAATTACTTTTGATTCACACTGGAGGAACGATCGCAATGGCTCAAAACCATTCCGGTCACGTTTTACCGAATGATATCAATCCACTGGATGCCTCACTGCCGCGGGCAACAGATATCGCCGACATCACGACACGACACTTTGCCAATCTTCCCTCTCCCCACATGACACCGGACATCATGCTCAGACTGGCGCACTTCATCAAAGATGAATTACAAGCCGGATATGATGGAGTCGTCATCACTCATGGTACGGATACGTTAGAGGAGACGGCATATTTTCTCCAAGTGACACTCGGTGCCCCGATTCCGATCGTGCTGACCGGCGCCATGCGTTCCTCGAATGAAGTGGGCTCGGACGGGGAATTCAATTTGATCACGGCACTTCGTGTTGCCGTCAGTGACGCAGCAAAAGGCAAAGGGGTGCTCGTCGTCTTCAACGGGGAAATTCATTCTGCCTTTAATGTCACGAAAACGCATACGTCTTCCGTCGATACTTTTAAATCAGTTCATTTCGGAAACTTGGGGATGGTCACAAAAGACCATGTGTATTTGTTTAACACCCCGCTCTTAAAACCGACGCATATGGTGACGACGTTAAGCAAACGGGTCTCGGTCTTAAAAGTGTACGCCGGCATGGAACCCGATCTGCTGCTAGCCGTCGGCGAACTCGGTTACGACGGTCTTGTGCTGGAAGTACTTGGTCAAGGGAATGTTCCACCCGGCATCGTTGACGCCATTCGAACATTGACCGAAAAAATGCCGATCGTGATCGTCAGCCGCTGTTTCAACGGCATCGTTCAGGATGTATACGGGTATGCCGGTGGCGGTCAACAGCTCAAGGAACTCGGTCTGATTTTTTCAAACGGTTTGAATTCGCAAAAAGCCCGCCTTAAATTAATGATCGAGCTTGAAATCGGCGCCACGCATCACGCGCTCGAAGAATCCTTCCGGGTCGAATAAATCACCGGTTTTTGTACAAAAGGGAGAGGCCTCCACTTGAACAGTGGTCAGCCTCTCCCTTTGATGTCTGGTTTTTATGGTTGTGCTGTCCCCCGCTCCAGTCGATGCACGAGACTGTCCGCAATCAAAGCGCCGTGGAAACGACCGTTTTCAATAAAAATCTTATTGGCGTCATACCCGGCCGCAACGACACCGGCGATATAAATGCCATCGACATTTGATTCCATCGTTGCTTCATCAAACACCGGAATCCCCGTGTCCGGATCGATGTCGATTCCGGCATCGGCAAATAACCCGACATCCGGTGTATAACCGGTCATCGCAAACACAAAATCAGCTTTAATCGCCAACCGCTCACCGCCAATGGAATAGATGACGTCCGTGTTCGTGATTTCTTCAATCGTCGCATCAAACACCATCTTCACTTTTTCGGCACGTACCAGCGATTCGAAGTTCGGCAACACCCATGGTTTGATGGATGGACTATAGGCCTCTCCACGGTACAGCATCGTCACACGGGCCCCCGCTTTTTCAAGTTCAATCGCTGCATCGACACTGGAGTTCTTGCCACCAATCACGACGACATCCTGACCGTAAAACGGATGACCTTCTTTGAAGTAATGGAAAACGTGCGGCATGTCTTCACCGGCTACGTTCATTTTGTTCGGTAATCCATAATAACCGGTTGCAAGGACAACGGAACGCGCGCTTCTCGTCACCGCTTGCCCTCCACGGACCGATTTGACTTCGAATCCATCTGCAGTCCGTCCGACGTGTTCTACCGTCTCAAACGGTCGGATGATGACCCCTTTACGCCGGACTACTTCCCGATAGTAGACGAGTGCATCTTGACGTCTTGGTTTTAATTCTTTATTTATAAAAGGAACACCGCCAATTTCCAGTTTTTCACTGCTCGAAAAAAAGGTTTGGTGGGTCGGGTACTGATAGATGGCTTCTACAATATTTCCTTTTTCAATCACTTCGACCGATAACCCTCGGTCCTGCATTTCGATCGCTGTCGACAACCCACAGGGACCTGCGCCAATGATGATACAATCCAACATATGTCTTTCGCCTCTTCCACTTGCTTTTTTATCATCTTAGCAAATCTTTTGAACCGAAGAAAGGAATAACATTACAAAAAAAGCCCACTTCAAGATGAAGTGAGCTTCGTCTGATTTAGACCCAACCGCGGAATCGTGACGCTTCCGCCATTTTCCGGACACCTACCATGTAGGCGGCTAGTCGCATATCGACATTACGTGTCTGTGCTGTTTGATAGACTTGATTAAAGGAGTTTACAAGCACTTTCTCAAGCTTTTCGTGGACTTCTTCTTCCGTCCAATAATACCCTTGATTATTTTGAACCCATTCGAAGTAAGATACCGTTACCCCACCGCTTGAAGCGAGAACGTCCGGCACGATTAAAATCTCGCGTTCTGCCAAAATCTTCGTTGCTTCATTGGTTGTTGGTCCATTTGCCGCTTCGACGACGATACTCGCTTTAATATCATGCGCATTATCTTCCGTGATTTGGTTTTCAATGGCCGCCGGAACAAGAATATCACATTCCAGCTCTAACAGTTCCTTATTGGAAATCGTATTTTTAAAGAGCGTCGTGACTGTACCAAACGAATCGCGACGATCGAGTAGGTATGGAATATCCAGACCGTTCGGGTCATGTAACGCACCGTAGGCATCACTGATCGCAATGACTTTCGCCCCAAGATCATGCATGAACTTCGACAAGAAGCTTCCCGCATTTCCGAATCCCTGTACCACAACACGTGCGCCTTCGAGGGTAATGCCTTTTTTCGCGGCAGCTTCCCGAATCATGATGGCGACACCTTTTGCCGTCGCGGTTTCCCGTCCATGCGAACCACCGAGAACAAGCGGCTTCCCTGTGATGAATCCAGGTGAGTTGAATTCATCAATCCGGCTGTATTCATCCATCATCCATGCCATGATTTGTGAGTTCGTAAAGACATCCGGTGCCGGAATATCTTTTGTGGGTCCGACGATTTGACTGATCGCCCGAACATACCCGCGACTGAGACGTTCGATTTCACGAAAACTCATTTCGCGCGGATCACAAATGATACCACCTTTACCACCGCCATACGGTAAGTCGACGATTCCAGCTTTTAAGCTCATCCAAACCGACAATGCCTTGACTTCGATTTCCGTCACGTTCGGATGGAAACGAATTCCGCCCTTTGTTGGACCGACGGCATCGTTGTGTTGCGCGCGATAGCCCGTAAAGATTTTCGTTGATCCGTCATCCATGCGGACCGGAATCCGAACTGTCAGCATACGAAGCGGTTCTTTTAACAGTTCATACATCTCATCCGGGTAACCGAGTTTCTCAAGTGCTTCTTTGACGATTTCTTGTGTAGCTTCGAGTACATTCTTGCGATGATTTGCGTGTTGTTGGTCAGTGATCATTCCAACGTTCCTCCCCATAAGTGGCATCCCCTATGCCGTTTCCTTGTTCGGATAAAGTATACCCTTTTCTGAACCGTAATGAAAGGGGTTGCCACTATATTTGTAAGCGCTTTCTATCGTCTGGTTCTTTTCATTTATTTTCGTTTCGTTGCAGCGGACTGATGTCGTTCGAGTGCGAGTTCGATAAATGTCTCGACAAGTTCCGGATATTCAATCCCGACTGCCCGTGCACCATCCGGGAACAGGCTCGTCGACGTCATACCTGGCAACGTGTTCGTTTCTAAAATGACCGGTTGTCCGGATTCCGGGACAAGAAAGTCTGTCCGCGAATAGCCGGCACAGCCCAATACTTGGTGCGCGAGAATCGCCCATTCCTGTAATGTCTGAGTCGTCGCCGCGTCAAATTGTGCCGGACAAATATGTTCCGATCCACCGATCGCATATTTCGATTCATAATCATAAAATTCATTTTTTGGAATGATTTCGATGACAGGCAGGGCCTTTTCCTGACCTTTCGAACCGATCACTGGGACCGTCACTTCGCGTCCTTTGATGAATTGCTCAATCAGCACGGCATCGTCCGCCTGAAAAGCCAGCTCAATCCCTTGACGCAACATCTGTTCATCCATCGCAATCGTCAAGCCATTCGAAGATCCTTCTTGTGCTGGTTTGACGACACATGGAAACTGGTGGTCCCATTGCGTCATTTTTTGTTCGATATCGTCCCCCCGCTCAATCAAGACATCACGGGCAATTCGGATTCCTGCTTTTTCAAAGTGGATTTTTGAACGTGCCTTATCCATTGCAAGAGCTGAAGCCAATACACCTGAACCGGTATACGGAATTTCCGCCATTTCAAGCAACGCTTGGACACGACCGTCCTCTCCAAATTTACCATGGAGGGCGATCACGGCCACCTCCACGTCAAGCGTCAGGATTTCTTCCGCCCGTTCCGGATGAAAATCAACGGCCACGACATCATGCCCTTTACTTTCCAATGCTTCCACAACTGATTTCCCGCTATTTAATGAAACTTCACGTTCTCCAGAAATCCCGCCAAATAATACTGCCACCTTCATACTGTTCACTCCTTCATCTTACGTTCACTGTTTATCATACCATCACTTTTTATACGAAAAAATACAAAATGGTCGCAATCCTTACACGGATACAAAAAAGCCACTTCCCGACAACAGCTCGGTGAAGTGGTTTTTCCGAAAGAATCATCCGCACTTATTCAAAACAATGTGACTGAACATCACTGCGAAAAGGTTGTCGCAAGGGTCGAAACGGCTTGTTCCGCCATAATCGTCTGACCATACTCTGCCATCACGAGTGGACTTTTCGGGCTTGGTTGACCATACTCCGATAAAATCGTCGTTACGGTTCGTTCCACCGATTGTTTCATCTGTTCTTGGAAGTACAGATAATAAGTACCTTCAAACAGATACAGCGTACCACCGGTCTCTGTCTGATCCATATGACGCCGTAAGCCGTGGCTTGCCTGAATGACGTCTTCAAAGTTATCCAGTTGATACAAGACATGATGGACGATATCCACGGTCATCCGGATTTCGACTTGATCAAATTCTTCAAATGTTTCTTCCGGGACAGTGCCTTCACGCCGAACGTCGACGAGCATGCCGTCATTCGGGAAAAACGTCACGAAAAACTCCAATGTCCCAACGGCCTGGAATCCATAGTTCGATTCCGCTTCTTCCAACAGATTGCGCAATAAGGCTTGTCCTTTGCCGACAGCCAAGGTCTCCGGTCGAACGTCGTGGACGGACAGTTCTTGTCTTGAGACGAATACCCGTAAATGTCCTTGTTTAAATTGTTCAAACCTCATAATTGACTCCTCCAGTCACTCGGCAGAGTACATACTCTCCGTTCAATATGACACACACTATACACCAGTTGTTGGAGTGAGTCGACTTAACCAACTTTTCCAAGCCGCATCGTGCGATCCGAGCAACAAATCACCGTACTTTTCAGGATGCTGATCGACGGCATAACCACCTAAACCAATTTCGGTTTGCGGCACTTCCAGTTGAATCTGAGCGATGGCTTCGTCCAAGTCATTTAGATGATCCGAGATCGTACAGGACAAGACGACGGCTCGGGGCGTTAATTGTTTCGTTACAGTCACAAGGTCCTGTACCGGAATACCGGCACCAAGAAAGATGACGTCAAACCCGGACTGGCGTAAATAGAGTGTAAAAAAGAGCAACCCTAGTTCATGTTCCTCTTCCGGTGCGCAGACGCATAAAATCCGCGGTAAAAAGGGATTGATCGGCATTTGAAGGGATAATGTCGAGAGACGTGCGCGTAAAAAAGCCGTCGCAAAATGTTCATGCGCAATTGTAATCGCACCCTGTTCCCACTTCATCCCAATCTCATGTAAAAGCGGACCGACGATATCCTGGATCACCTTGTCAAAACTAAACATCGAAAAGGCTTTGTTCATGATGTCGTGTGCATGTCGTTCCTCAAAGTTCGTCAAGGCCTCGAACAGTTGATCTCGTAGTTCAATCCCATAATCAGTCGGGACTTCTGTTCGATTGACCGGCATTTCATATAGTTGAATGGCTTTCGAAACCGATAACCCTTCTTTTTGTTTGTCGACAATCCATCGAAGCTTCGCTACATCGCTGTCACTGTAAATCCGATGACCCGATTCACTTCGATCTGGATCCAGTACTTGATAACGTCGTTCCCAAGCACGAATGGTCGTCGGATTGAGTCCCACCAATGCAGCAACTGCTTTGATATTGTATTTCCCACGATCCATGCATCGTGCCTCCTTTCTTCTTCCCTTTAGTATACCCGTAAAGGAAAAAAATCTCCGTTCACAATGTGCGCTTACATCATGAAACCGATGGAGACGAAGGCGATGATGATCGTAATCATAAGAACCGTCAGTGTAATGGCCAAGGGGTTTTTAGCAAATGGTTGTTTCAAACGTTCATTGCGAACGTGTTCAATGCGTGATGAACGTGGAGGCAATGTGGTCCGTTGTTCATCTTGCCGATTTTTTCGTTGATCGTGTTTACTCAATTTCATCACCTTTTCTAAAAATAAGGATACTACTAGTTTACACTGAATGACGGGATGAAAAAAAGACTTCTTCTAATCGGCGTTTCCAGTTCAGTTGGTCGTCTTCCGTCTGGATGATTGGTTTATCTTCCGTCAAGTTACCGCAAAGATCACAACATCGGTCTTGCACAACAGCTGTCTCATCAAAATGATGCAAGATAAAGGCACGCCGACATAATGTATTTTGAATATAATTTATCATCTGCATAAGTTCACGTAAACGTATTTTTTTTCGGGCTTCCTGCCAGTCGATGATGTCCGATCGACTTTTACCGTCCATCAATTGAACTTTGAGTAAGCGGTAGGCGGGATCGTCTGGATCGAGACCTAAACGGTGTTCCATCGTCTCAAACGATTCATGCCGCCGGCGTCCCTCCACCACTTGATCAATCCAGAGGGAGGGGGCATATTGCTTCTCGAGCAAAAAATGCTGCAGGCGTTGATCACCCGGTGCATAAAGCAAGATGGCAGTCGATGGTTTTCCGTCGCGTCCGGCACGTCCGATTTCCTGCATATACGCTTCGATCGTCGCCGGCATCGTGTAATGGATGACGGTCCGGACGTTCCCTTTGTTCACACCCATGCCAAAAGCACTCGTACAGACCAGACAGTCGATTTCATCGTATAGAAACTGCTGTTGAATCAATTGCCGGTCTTCTGCTTCCAGCCCGGCATGGTAATAGGCTGCATTTGTGATCTGTTGCGCGATCCGTTCCGCTTCCCGGCGCGTCGTCGTATAGATGACACAAGGTCGTTCGACTTTTTTTAACCATGCCTCTAAAAGCCGGTCCTTATCGTCTTGTTCCGCCTGATCAACAATCAACTGAATTTCCGGACGATTGACCGAGTGGCGGATTCGATTCGGTTGCTGCAACAGGAGTCCCTCGACGATGTCTTGTTCCACCCGTTTGGTTGCGGTCGCAGTCAATGCCAAACACGGCGGATTCCCGAGTTGACGCCGGACATGACCCAATTTGGCATAATCTGTCCTGAACTCATGCCCCCACTGCGAGATACAATGGGCCTCGTCTACGACAAACAAATTAATTTTCACGTCAGCTAAACGTTGCTTGACTTGCGGTACGGCTAATTGCTCCGGCGAGAGATACAGGTAACGCAATCGTGGTAACTGATGTAACACCTGCTCTTTTTGTTCGCGTGTTTCGAGTGACGTTAGCTTCGCAACGGACCGCTCTCCGCGTTGTTTGATTTGCATGACTTGGTCCTCAATCAGTGACAGCAACGGTGATAAGATCAACGTTAATCCTTCCGGTTGAAGATAGGACGGTAGCTGATAACAAATCGATTTTCCTCCACCTGTCGGCAAAATCGCCAGCGTATCTTGACCGGAAAGAACCGATTCGATGATTTCTTGTTGCCCGGTCCGAAAATGGTCGTATCGAAAAAAACGTCTTAATACTTCTTCCATCACCGATTAACCACCTTTCTTGCAAGTGCAACCCGAATTTGAAAATAATCGATCTCATGGGTCAACTCCTGTTTAATCCGCTTCAACGAGAACGTCTGCAACTGATCAGACACTCGCACGACGTCCTGATATTCTTCCTCTGATAAAAATTGATTCAACGGAAAAACAACGGCGTACATTGCAATTTCAACCAAATGGTCTTCCATCGTACTTTTTTTCAAGTGCCGCCGTTCAGCAATCTGAGGCACGGCATATCCTTGTTTCAGCATCTCCCATGTCTTTTTAGCCGACTGTGTCATCTTCGACTGATCGATGTCTATTCCGTAGGACATGAGCAGTCCCGCTTCCGGCAGGTGCCGGATGCATTTACGCCAGGCGATCAGAAATTCCAATTGTAAGGATCCGGTATCCGCTTCCAGGTATCCGCTTAATTGCGGATAGCTCAAGCCGGTTTTTCGTCCGGACAACCGATAACTGATTAAAATCGCTTCTCGTTCGCTCAATTGCATCAATGCCTGCTCAAGTTCTTGATACACGGCACGAAGCCAAGCCGACCGTTCCGTTAAGGAGGACAGCTGATGGCGAACCCAGTCTTTTGTCGCACTGTCTTGTTGAACCGGGACAAAGGAGATTTTTTGTTCTAAACAAATGACGGTTTGCAACAGTAAACTGATCCGTCTCCATAACACGACCGGATAGCCGCGTAACTCACCACCTAGATCATCGATCAGGAAAGGTGAACGGACATGACGTCGGCCTTCCTCCGTCACTAGCAATGTCTGCTGTTTTTCAATCCAACCGTCTTGTTCAAGTTCTGCCAAAACTTGTTCAAACCGTTCTTTTTTAAAGGGCAACATCCCAAAAACGGATTCCAACTCATAAAAATGAGCATCCTGTAAAGAGGTTGCTGATCGTTTTCCTTGAAAGATATGGTACAGACTCCGGTCGGTCCGTTCATTTCGTAATCGAATAATCGCTTCCAGCACTACTTGTTTCAACACCGTCCGTTCCATATGTCGCCCCCTTCCACCTTCGCCCTGCTCGGACCTTTGAATACAAATCCTGTTGTACTTTATTTTACATTTCTTACGCAAATTCCACCATTTTGAATCCATCCAGTCTTATACGAGGTCTTATTTTTTCCTCAAGCATCGTAATCTTCCGATACTTCTACCTCTTCTTCATTGAAATGCGTGCATGAGTCCGATACAATGACTTATAGATGAGAACAGTACTTAGCTTCTGATGTTTTCGAATAGAGAGGAGAATGAATGATGGCGAAATTTACAATCGTTGACAAAGACACATGTATCGCATGTGGCGCTTGTGGTGCAGCTGCACCGGATATTTATGATTATGATGATGAGGGATTGGCGTACGTCATTTTAGATGATAACAAGGGAACAGCGGAAATTCCAGAAGCCTTGTTTGATGATATGATCGATGCATTCGAAGGATGCCCGACCGACTCCATCAAAGTAGCCGACGAATCATTTGAAGGCGACGCATTAAAATACGAATAGAATCAATAATCAGGCAACACCTCACCAGGTGTTGCCTTTTTTTGTGATCCATAAAAAAACATCACCCGGTGACAAGTTTCCTTGCCGCCGAGCGATGTCCTGTAAATGATTGTTAACGTTTTCCTTTGATATACGGCACACCAACTGCTTTTGGCGCATCGGCACGACCGACAACACCGGCAAGCGCCAGAATCGTCAACAGGTACGGCGCAATCAGCAAGTAGACCTGTGGAATCTGATCGAGGAGCGGCAATTGTTGCCCGATGATGGAAATCGCTTGAGCGAATCCGAAGAACAGGGCTGCGCCCATCGCTCCAAGCGGATTCCATTTCCCGAAAATCATCGCTGCGATCGCCAAGAACCCTTGTCCGAGAATCGTCGTGACACTGAAGTTCAAGGAAATTGATGTCGCATAGACTGCACCGGCAAGACCACCGAAACCACCAGAGATCATGACACCGATGAAACGCATTTTCGTGACATTGATTCCCATCGTATC
>CABFOF010001150.1_pt1 | contig 12957 bp, 9 predicted proteins | sample 3521951 | NCBI WGS metagenome assembly CABFOF01 (sample SAMEA5312450, study PRJEB27640) | indoor metagenome | biome: indoor environment; feature: uncontrolled; material: polymer tiles stone | place: Germany | collected 2014-07-07 | reverse complement strand
CGCATCCTTACGTGAGTTCTCGATCAATCCGCCGATGGCGACGACAGCGATTGCTGCAATGATACCTAAGATAACGACAACTACGAGTAACTCGATCAATGTCAAACCACGCTCATCGCGCATTTGTTTGGCGTCTAACCAGATTTCTTTCATACGTTCTATCATTTTTACTATTCCTCCCTAGTACTTTTTTACTGTTCCTGGCGTATAGGTCATACTCTCCAGACGAATACTATTATAGTAGCACCATATTTTTTGTATAAAATGTCTTTTTTGTACAATAGGTAAATGTTTTGACAGTTGTCAACTGGCTTGGATGTCGGAGTAGATTTTAAACATCGGCACGACAACCGCGATGACGATGACACCGACGATGACAGCCAAAACGACGATCAATAACGGCTCAATGATGGACTTCAAGCGGTCCGTCGTCGTTTCGACTTCCGTTTCGTAAAAGTCGGCAACTTCCGTCAGCATCGAGTCGAGCCGTCCCGACTCCTCCCCGATTGCAATCATCTGCGTGACGAGAGGTGGAAAATACTTGTTTTTTGATAACGGTTCGTGCATCGGAATCCCCCGGGACATCGCTTCGTTCGCACCAGCAATCCCTTTGCGGATGACCCGGTTCGTGACAATTCGTTCCGTGATGTCGAGTGACGCAAGAATCGGGACGGAGGCATTCAGTAAAACGGCCAGTCCCCGTGTCATCAAGGCAATTTGTGATTTTTGAATCAACGGACCAAACACCGGAATCATTAATATCAGGCGGTCAAAGATCACCCGTTGCCGTTCATTCTTTAAGTTGAAGTACAACAGACCGAGCAGCCCAAAGGCAATCAGTAGCAACACCCACCAGTAGGCGACAAAAAAGTCGGATACCGCGACGACGATTTTCGTAATCAACGGCAGTTCACTGCCGAGCTGATCAAAAATCGAAGCAAACGTCGGGACGACGTTCAGCATCAAGAAAACGACGACGCCGATTGCAACAACTGAGACGACCGCCGGGTAGATCAAGGCGGAGATGACCTTCCGTTTGATTTCGTACTGTTTCTGCAGCTGGGTGACGATGTTGTCCAGTGCTTCCTCTAAGTTTCCGCTCGCTTCCCCGGCCATCGCCATACTGACGAAAAACGTATCAAAAACGCGGGGATGTTTCTCGATGGCCTGTGAAAACTGAATCCCGCTCCGTAGATCATCCTCGACCTCGACGAGCGCCCGTTCCAGTGGTTTTGATTCCGTCTGCTTCCGCAGGATTTCGGTTGCCTTGACGATGGAAACGCCCGACCGGACAAGTGTCGCAAATTGTCGGGCATACATGACGAGATGCTCGATCTTCGGTTTAGCGGTCAAAAACGTAATTTCGGTATTCAATCCTTTTGATTCTTGTTTCTCGAGTGACGTCACGGCAATTTGATCGGTCCGTAATCGTTCGGCCGCCTCCCGTTTGGTTAAAGCAGTAATTTTTCCTTTTTTTCGTTTACCGGCCATCGTTCGACCTTCATATATGAAGACTGCCATTGGTTCACCCCGATATGTAAGGTGTCGCGGCTGATGCTGGGATCAAGCCCCGACTTACTAAGTCTTGTAGTGCCATTTGCATCGTCTGCATCCCGTATTGTTTACCGGTCTGCAGGACCGATTGAATCTGGTATTCTTTGCCGGTCCGGATCAGGTTTGAGACAGCCGGTGTCTCGACCATGATTTCGAGAGCGGCAACGCGTCCGGTCCCGTCTGTCCGCGGCATCAGCCGTTGCGAGACGACGCCGGCCAAAACGTTCGCCAGTTGCGCCCGAATTTGATCCTGTTGTTCCGACGGGAAGACGTCAATGATTCGACTGACGGTCGACGCCGCCGTCGAGGTATGGACGGTCGCAAACACTAAATGTCCGGTCTCAGCCGCCGTGACGGCAGTCGAAATCGTCTCCAGATCCCGCATCTCACCGAGTAAGATGACGTCCGGATCCTGCCGGAGCGCCGAGCGTAACCCGGTCGCAAACCGTGGGGCATCAATTCCGATTTCCCGTTGGTCGATCAAACTTTTTTGGTGGCTGTGTAAATACTCGATCGGATCTTCAAGCGTGATGATCCGTTTGTACATCGTCTGGTTGATTTCGTTGATCATTGCAGCCAAGGTCGTTGATTTCCCGGAACCGGTCGGACCGGTCACGAGAATCAATCCGTGGGGCTTTGTCAGGAAACGTTTTAGGACCGGCGGTAACGACAGTTGTTCGAGTGTCGGCACCTCCGTCGGAATCGTCCGAAAAGCCATCGACAGCGTTCCGCGCTGATAAAAACAGTTGACGCGGTAGCGGGCGACTCCTGGCACACCAAACGAAAAATCGATGTCGCGGTCTTGTTTGAGTTGGAGATACATTTCCTCGGTAATCAGCGAACGGACGAATCCGTCGATGATGATCGGCTTCATCTTGTCCATTCCAAACGGCATCAATGTGCCGTTGACACGAAAGACGGGCGGTGATCCTGCCGTCAAATGGACATCAGATGCGCCCTTTTCTTTTGATGACCGTAGGATGTCTTCGATTTGCGCACGTTCCATCGTACTCATTCGGAAATCACCGTCCGTAGAATTTCTTCTGTCGTCGTGATGCCTTGGGTCACTTTCGACAAACCATCCGCCAACAGTAACCGTTGTCCTTGTGATCTTACATACATCGTGATTTCACTCTCCGTTGATTGATTCATGATCATCCGTCGTAAAACCTCATCGACCATGACGACTTCTTGAATCGCTAACCGTCCGCGGTATCCGGTCATGTTACACGACGAACAACCACGACCACGCATGACGGTTGTTGCTTCAATCCCTTCTTGTGCGAACAATTCTTCCTCGCGTTTCGATAACGGTTGGACTTCGCCACAATCGCGGCAGACCCGGCGGACAAGACGCTGGGCAATCAGTCCCGTCACCGAGGCGGCGACCAGGAACGGTTCCACCCCCATGTCAATCAACCGGGTGATCGAGCTGACCGCGGAGTTCGTGTGCAATGTCGAGAGAACCAGGTGACCGGTCAAGGACGCCCGGATCGAAATCTCAGCTGTCTCGATGTCACGAATCTCCCCGACCATGACGACGTTTGGATCCTGCCGTAAAATCGAGCGTAAACCACTGGCGAACGTTAACCCGATTTTCGAGTTGACCTGGACTTGGTTGATGCCGTCGACCTGATACTCGACCGGATCTTCGACCGTGATGATGTTCCGGGTTTCATCGTTTAATCCATTTAACGCCGCATAGAGCGTCGAAGATTTTCCGGAGCCGGTCGGTCCCGTGATCAAGATGATGCCGTTTGGACGTTTGAGCATCTCCCGGAACTGTTGTTCATTCCGTTCACTGAATCCGATTTTTGAAATCGAGATATTCGAATTCGAACTGTCAAGAATCCGGATAACCACTTTTTCACCGTAGACGGTTGGCAACGTCGAGACCCGGAAGTCATAGGCGACGCCATTATAAAGAAACTTGATCCGTCCGTCTTGCGGCAAACGGGTCTCCGTGATATCAAGTTCACTCATCACTTTGATCCGGGTCGTCAGGATGTTTTGAATCTGCTTTGGATAATTATTTTCCGTTCGAAGTTCTCCGTCGATCCGGATGCGGACCGATAACGACGTTTCTTGCGGATCCATATGAATATCCGACGCCCGTTGGGAGATGCCGTTTTCGAGAATCTGATTGACGAGGCGGATGATTGGTGCATCTTCGCGGGTCACCGTATCACGTGACGTATCGGAAATTGTCATCTCGTCCGACTCAAGCAATTCCCGTAACGATGAATCGATATCGTAATACTTGAGGATCGTCCGTCGAATCTCGTCACGTGTCGCAAGACCAACTTCAATCATCAAACCGGTTTGGAGCCGGAGATCGTCAATCGCAATCAAATCCATCGGATCGGCCATCGCGATGAACAGACGGTTTCCTTCCCGGTAGACCGGAACAAGCGTGTGCCGCTGGGCCAGCTCTTTTGAAATTAATTTCGTGACCGCCACGTCAACCGGATAGTTGTACAGTTGGATGACCGGAATCTTTAATTGATGATGCAAGGCTTCAATCAATTGTTGTTCTGTCAAATGACCGAGTCGCAGCAGGGTATCCCCTAATTTTTCCGTCGTCCGTTTGACGGATAACGCTTCTTCGATCTGCGCTTCCGTTACGACACTTTCTTCTAACAACATTTCACCCAAGCGTTTCCGTTTCATTGCCATTTACCTCGTCATCCTTCCGCGTGCCATGTTTCTTCTTCGTCAAGTGGTGTCATCTGTTGCTTTTTTTCATCCATCACACTCGTAATGGCCGCGATGACTAAAATCGTAATCACGTATCCCGCAATGACAAACGGGTTCGTGATCCAATCCATTTTGACGATCATATAGAGTGAAGTGACTAATACCAATGCGGTTAATGAGAGCGTTACTTTGGCCGCCATTGTCGTCACAAAAGGAATTTGAATGGCAAACATCAGTCCGCAAATGATGGTTGCAAGACCAATGATGATACCGAGTTCAATCGCTAAGTCCGTCCAGTTCATGTTCATCCTCTTTTCTTATAACAGTATCAGCCGACTGCGCCGTCCGTCGGCTCACCATCGACGGGTGATGCCGGATCCCCAGTCGTCGGCGCATCCGGTGATGTCGGTTGATCCGGTGTAACCGGTTCTTCCGGTGTTGTCGTGCCGTCGGTTGATCCATCAGTTGATCCATCAGTTGATCCATCAGTTGATCCGTCCGTCGCATTATCTGTATCGTCCGTCGGATTTTCATTCGTACTGTCGTCCGTTGAGTCATCTGTCGTGTCATCCATTGATTCTTCTGCCGGCGGGATCACGACTGGCGGCGCTTCTTCCTGACTGCTTTTCGTCACGATGGCTGGTGTCGCAGTATAAAAATCAAGCGCAAGCAATCGTTTGACTTCTCCTTCGTTCGACTTCGTGACGCGATATAATTCGATTGATTTCCCTTCCATACCCGATTGGGTATCACTGCTCGTTCCGGCGGATAATGTCGGAGAGTAGCGGGTAATCGTCCGGTATGGAATCGTTTTTTCAGCTTCCAGTAAGGCTGTGACCGTTTCTTTGAACGGAGTTCCGCGTAATTCCAGCGTGACATCACTTCCGTTTTTCGTCGCGATGACCTGGTAATTGACCGCCTGTGTATTCCGGACGGCAAAATCTGTTTTCTCATCAATCTTAACGTCATACCCGAGCGTCACATCGTCCGGTAACTGGGGATGTGGCATCCGTTCGACAATCTCAAATGGTGTCTTCGCAAATAATTCATACAGTTTACTGCCGATGAAGGATGCCGCAACCGGATCCATCCCGTATGTCTTCACATTCATCAACTGACCGGCCTTGATGTCGACTTGTGCCATCGCATCAATCATCTGTTCTTCAGCTGCCGAACGGGTCATGAACGCGACACTCGAAACGACTTCACCTGTCGGATCCATAGCTGCGACCGTTTCTGCCGGATCAAAATTACTTTCTTCTAATTTTTCACTGGTCTTGACTAACCAGGTTTTAAAGATCTGGATTTGCTCTTCCGTGTATGTAATCGGTTGTGTCGCTAAATATTCTTCCGTCGCTGCTTCATCGATGGTGACTTGTAACGCACCACCTTTTTTCAACGATGCGGCTTTAATCGACTCATCGATCTGAAACGTTACGAGTTCTGTCGGAATCGGAAGCGTCTCTTCTCCCGTTCCGACCGTCAACGGTGTTTTTTTAGACCAAGAGGTAACGGCTTCTTGGACTTTCGGTTTGGCTTCTTTACGTGTCAAACCACTGACAGGAACAGAACCAATACGTGCCGTGTCAGAGAAATTTTCCGAAACTGTTGCTTTGCCGGTAAAGGAAATCAAGGCAAACGAAGGAACATAGATTAAGGCGATTAAGGCGACTAACAGTAACGTATGTACAGCAAAACGTTTAAAATTTATCATCATCTGTTTCCTTTCCGTATGAAATAACCATTTCAGGTGTCTAGTATTTCCATTATAATGAATATTATGATGAAACATAAGTCCCACCTGACAAATACTTTCTTCATGTGAGAATACATACCGTTTTTCATTTTTTAGTTCAGACATCCTATTGATTCAGATACGAGGTGAGTCCATGCAAGACGAGCAACATGGTTTTTCGTTAATTGAAGTCCTAGTCAGTATTACCATCCTATCGATTATCTCGGTTTCTTTGATCAGTATTTTTTCACAATCACTTTCAGCGTCCAGAGACAGTACAGAGTTAACCTTCGCCAATTACTTAGCGAAAAATGCCGTCTCCTATATCAAACGGGAAGCAATTGAAGCAGATGCTGGTCCATTCGCTTTTGATACCTTAGCGAAACAGGCAGAATTGACGATTTATCAAAATGGAGTTTTTGAAATACCGACGCCGAACACGCCGTCATGTGGTGTATCGGCTATTTGTGACTCAATCTTCAACGATGCGGAAATAAATAATCTCCCGTTTGATGTGAAGTTCAGTGTCACGCCGCATAAAATCAACGGACAAAACGATCCGAACCTACTCGACCTTTACGTGTACGTGTATCCGGACGGACAACCAGAACCCATTACCTCTTTGAAAGGATCGATTACGAATGCGACGCTTAATCAAAGTTTTCCGTCAACAAAGTAACGGATTTTCGCTTGTTGAATTATTGGTCGCCATCGTCATTGCCGCGATTTTCAGCGCCGTCATCTTAACCGTCTTCATCTCCGGAACCAAAAGTTTTCAGGCAACAGGCATCATCAGTGAGTTACGAAGTGAAGCTGACAGTTCCGTCGGGATGGTTCTGAACGAGATTACGGGTTTCGACGCCATTCGCATCGATCAACCCAATGAATTGGCGTTTTATCAAAAAACATTGCCGAGCCTCAGTCAAGCGACCGGCTTACTCGAACGGTCTGCCGGTTTTGTACCGCATAACGCCAATCAAGACCAAACAGACGAGACGGTCGATCCGATCACCTATACATTTGCCGAGCAAGAAACCGAACAGACGACTTTGATTTATAAAGGACCGCCCGAAAGCATCAATGACCAGACACGCGTTGAAAAAACATTTACGTTATCACGTCCGGAAACGGTCACGATCACAACAGGCGACTATCCAGGTGTCTATGTCATTCACGGCATCTTGACGATTACCTTAACCATTCAGTCCGTTGATCAAGAAGAAACACAAACCCTCACGAGTACGATCGGCTTCTAAGGCAGAAAGGACGACCTATGCGAAAATCTGAAGAAGGTTACACCCTGCTATTTGTATTAGTGACATTGACCGTTCTGTCCGTACTGGCAGTGGCGACAATTGGTATCAGTCTACAATCCACCCGGTTGACGGAAATCCGGGGCACGAACATCGAAGTCGAATCAGCGACACAAAATGAATTGAATCAAGCCATCGCTGCCCTGCAACAAATCGTTGCCACGACGGCCGGCACCAATCCCACCAGTTCTTCCACGGAATTATTTAAGGATCCAACCAATCAAATCATTTTAAAGCTTGCGGCTTCCGCACCGAATGTCAAAGTCGTCTTAAACGAGGCGGCCTCGAACATCCGGGTCAAGGCATTTGATTTGACCGCAGAGGTCGAAGAAACAAAAGGCGATCAGCCGACGGTCCGGAAAACGTATTCACAACGCGTTTATCTGTCTGCGATTCCAAGTTTTTTATACTACATCTTAGGTTCGGACAATCAAGTGATTTTAAATGGCGCCCCGCGGATTCAGGGAAATGTCTTTTCCCGGGAACCGTTACAAGTATCAGCGTCACCTAACTTCATCTACAATGGTGTTTCGGGGAAGTATACGGATAAAACGGCCCGGTCTTACATCGATGGTCAAGTCAAGGTGTTCCAGCCAAAGGACCAACCGTTATTGAGCTGTCGTGATTTTTTACCTTGTGATTCAAGTATATTCGACTCGACCGTCAAAACGGACTTGTTGGCCACAAAAGACGCCTTGGTCCCGTTTGATTTTGAATTCGCCTTAAACGATTTTTTAGATATTCCGAGTACTACACCACTCGCCACGTTATCAAGTTACTTACGAGATCAACCGATCGAACAGGCTGTCTTAACAGGTCCATTTTTAAACGAATTAAGCACAGACAAACAATTGATTCGACCGGCACCAACAGAAAACAACACGGTCACCATTACCGACGACATCGTCAAAGCTTCCACTGAACCCCTTATCATCGATGGCAACTTGACAATTTCTTCTCTCAATCCCATCGATCGACCGCTTGAAATCAAACGCCCGATGATTGTGCTCGGTAATTTGCTGATCCGCGGTAACGTCAGCTTTGCGACGACGATGTTTTCGACGGGCTCGAGCCGTCTGGACGATGCGAACATTCAAGGAATTTCCAGTTCAGTCAGTCAGAATACCTTGATCCTTCTCAGCAAAGGAAGTTTGACGATTAACCGCGTCAATAAATTTTCAACACCAAAAACCGCAACACCCGATATGAGTGCTTTTTTATACAGCGATGATCCAAAGCTGAACCGAATCTATTCCGTTGGTTCGACGATGAACCTGCAAGGTGGAATCTTTACGAAAGGCAGTCTCGAAGTCAATGCCTACCGCGGAACACTTGATTTACCGGAAAATAGTTTCCCGCAAGATGTAACAGCACTCGAGACCTTGATGAAGGCCAAGCAATCTGCGGACGCTGAAAAATCCCGCCTTCGTTTAACTTACGATGCGAGTGTTCTTCAAAATCCGACGGCGATGCTTCCGCTCAGCCGGGCCGTTCAACTCTATGTCGAAACGCCGAAACGGCTTCCATGACCAAAAAACACGACACTCGCCAACAGCGGATGTCGTGTTTTTCAATTACTCAAAAGATGCTGCACCATACGTTTCAGCCAGTTGTTTCACTTGTTTACGTGTTGCTGAAGCGCCGCTTTTTTCTAACACTTGATAAAGATCTTTCCGGTTTTGTTTGACGGTCTCATAAATCGGGCGATCTTTCCCTTTGTCCGGCGAAGCACCCGCTGCCAGTAACAGCTCCATCGCTTCTTGGTTTTGATCGATGGTTGCATAATAGAGTGGGGTATGACCGGATCGATCCTGCTGATTCAATTCGCGTTTCGTTGCTTGTTCGACGAGTAAAGCGTAGGCATCGACCGAACGATTGACACTTGTTGCGACATGTAACACATTTTGCCGTTCCTTGTTCACTTGTCGGATGGACGCGCCGGCTTGCAACCAATCCGCTACGACATTCGTCGGGGCAAACTGCGCGACATAAAACCAATTGGTTTGATTTTTAGCACTTGTCCGGTCCAACAGGACGAGTGCTTTGTCGTACTCGAGTGTTTCTTGAAATTGCCGGATATACCGGTTTCGTTCTTTTGTCGATAAATTGACAGCTTCTGCTGCTTGTTGCAACTTAGTCGCATCACTTGCCTTGAGGCTCGCTTCAAAAGTTTGTTGATTTCGATAATCGATTAACAGATACGTCGTTCCTCCGATTCCAATCAAGAACAGGAGAACGACGGTCATGATTTTTTTTCGTGTCACGTCGCTTTCTCCTCTTTAATACACATCCGTATCACTTTCTCCTGCCGATCCCTCAGATGAAATCGTGACTTTAAACGTTGTCGTCAACGGTTGCTTCTCTTTTTCTCCGTCTTTCAATACTTCAAAAACGCTCTTGTCTTCTTTTAAGGCAGTCACCTTCACTCGGGCAACACCCGGACGAAGTGCCTTCAGCGTCTGAGCAGTCGCATCCGTCTTGACGTATTCTTTCCCTTGCAGGACTTCGAGACGATAGAAACGTTCCGTCGTCGTAACGGGCAGCCAATTGAGAAGCGGGCGTTTTTGATCGTCTTGTAATGTCATCGTCAAATCATTCGCCGTCAACGTCAGTGGATTTTCACGCACATTGATTTTAGTGATCGCTTGCGTATCCGGGAAATCTTTTAACTGTAACAGTACATCAATCGGACCGTTTGGAGTCCCGGTCAATCCTTTGACGGTGTATCCGGTACCGGTCGCAGTCAGTTCAATGGCATCACTGATTTTCGAAAGAACAAACGGTAAGCGGATATCCGGTGAAAATGTTGCCGTCACATCCTTTGTCGTCCCGACCCATAGTTCCAAGTTGCTTGGATTCACCGTTAGTTCCGGAACCTTGACTTCAATCGTATAGACTTGTGATTGCGCCAAGTAGGTCGTTGCGCCTGCAGTTGCTGGTACGACCGCTTGAACGGTCAGCATACCGGGTTTAACGCCCGTTAAGCTCAACGTATCGGTGTCTTTCCCTTTTGATTCAACAGATCCAGGATTCGTCACGATCCACTTGATTGGTGCGTCTGTTCCGGACAACATGATGGCATCCCCTGTCATCGCTTTCATTTGCCCCACGTACAACACATTCGGTACATCACGGACAATCAATCCGCCAAATACGTCATTGATGGTCAATTGGGATGTTGCGACCAGTTCTTTGCCATTTGCGACAGGTACAATCAATTTGATATCCGTCGTACCGATTTTTTTCGGTACAATGATTCCCTCTTGGTTGATCGTCGCAATACTCGTATCTGCAATCGACCATTTCAACGTCCCGTATTGACTGCCTGCCGGATTGATGTCAGGCAAGACTTTATACGACGGCGTATTGATATCGATACGGACGGATGGGATTTTGGCTTCTGTCGCATATGATTTTGATAACGCATACCCTAAAACCTGGAAAGATTGTGTATCATTCGAAACACTTGTGAATCGATCTCCCGTTGAATTGGAGCGATAGACGTTTTTAATTGATGTTAAGATATTATCTTTTTTATCGAGTATATACGTTCCAGCGTCTTCCTTTGCCCGAACAGTTACTTTAAAAGTAATATCCGGTTGGTTGGATACCCATTTACCCGAGCCTGTGTCCTCACGGTATTCGATTCCTTTAAATGACCCCGTTACTGTTTGATTGGTAACAACTGCATCTTCTATACCGGTTGTTGACAAAATTTCAAGATTATTAAGAAAAAGCTCCTTGAATTTAATGTCTTCCATTTTAACGATATAAGCTTCGTTATTTGAAACATTATCGCCAATCGCATATGTTCGTGAAATCGGCTCCGGTTTAATGGTATATGTGATGGTTGCCGTTTCGCCCTGAGGAATCGTTGTAGGATCAATTGACCGCTGCAACGTAAATGGTGAAGAAGATGACGGCTTCACCACTTGAACTGTTCGAGTTTCGATCGTTTTTGCTCCACGTTCATCTTCTGCCTCAATTCGGATAGTCACAGAAGTTTTACCGGTCAGTTTGTTTTCGAATGTCTGACTGACAAATGAGTTATTCTGAAGCTTGTTGTTTTCATATACTTTTTCATCATCAATATAAATCCTTGTCTTTAATACCCGATCTCGTAAATCATAGTCGTTTACTTTATAGGAAATCGTAAGTGGTTCATTGTTCAAATAACTTGCTTGATTGTTAGGCAAGATGTTTTTAATCAACGGTTTGTGGTTGGCACCAATGAAAGCACGGTACATCGTATTCGAGAACAACTCTTTTTCCTGTTGCTGGTTGAAGGTCGAAGTGTGTCCCGCTCCGGAATAGGTGACATTCCCTTTTGTATACATATAATAATGATTTCGGGCATCACCGATCGTACGTCCGGCCTCCTGATTTGTCGAAGCAAGGTTGTTTTCACGGATGTTATACCATGGAATCAAGTCCGGTTGTTCTAAGTCCAAACCAAAATATTGGTTGTGGGTCGTCGCAATTTGAACGCTATTGCCTAACGTAAAGGGATACGACGTCATGACACCCTCGTTTTGTTTAACGGCTTGACCTGACGTCCGTGGTGCTGCGTATCCCATGTTGGTAAAGTTTTTCTGTCCGGCGAGTCCGGCAAACTTCTTCTCCCAAAACAGTTCAGGACTTGCTGATTGATTCGGTCTAAAAATCGTATCATGGGACAACATCAGACCTTGTCCCGTGTTCGTAAACGCCAGAATGGCATTTGAGGCATCATCGCTCAATGAAGCAGCCCCATATGAATCCTGAAAACCGAATACAAGCATGTCGTAGGACGTATTTATGTTTTTGGTCGAGAACGTCTTATTAAACGTATCCGCGGTAATGACTTCTACGTTAAAATCGTAAAATCCGTCTTGCTTCAACAGGGTTCCTGAATTCATGAAACCATTGATCGAACCCGTCGCTCCGCTTCGAGTCACTTGAAGAATTTTTGCTTCCGCAACCTGATCATTCATCAAAAAACTGCCGGTTTTGTAGTCCGTCAAGCCATCACTGCTTGAGACACGAATCATCCAATTCCGTGGACCTGTATAACTTGGCGCGTCAAAATTATAGCTTAGTGTACCCGTTTTCCCTGCCGGTTTTTCATCGACTTTTTCCGACTCTTCAAATTGATCATTGCTGTCGAAATCAATGTACAGTTGAACAAGTTGATTCGTATTTTCAGCGCTCGTCGTGTACGTAAAATCAATCGGGACGTTCGGAACGGCTGTCGTTCCTTTATCAACGCCAGTCAAAGCCGTTCCTTTTTGTTGGACAGATACGCCTGCCAAACGAGGGCGGACGACCTTTTGTAGTTTCAATCTTGAAATGACGGTAGAAAGATCCGTATACACCGGGGTCTCATTAAAAATTGCCGTAAAGTTACTCGACGAATGTGTCAAAACATCTTGATGCAAAAAGACAGGTAGTCCTTTTTTGACATATACATTTTGAATCTCGTTTGCTTTCAGCTTTGTAATATCATTTTCAATCTTGTTCGTATTATGATTTTTTTTCGTATCGGAAACAGTCATCGAATATCGATCTGTTCCCGAAAATGCAGACGGATCAAAAACGATCGCATCAAACGCTCCGTCAAGCGGGAAACGCGACGCATTCAGTTCCTTGACTGTCATCATCTTAATCTCGTACCGGCTC
>CABFOF010000341.1_pt1 | contig 13348 bp, 10 predicted proteins | sample 3521951 | NCBI WGS metagenome assembly CABFOF01 (sample SAMEA5312450, study PRJEB27640) | indoor metagenome | biome: indoor environment; feature: uncontrolled; material: polymer tiles stone | place: Germany | collected 2014-07-07 | reverse complement strand
GAAGAGGGCTACAACAAGTTTATGGACACCCGCCATGACAGCTATATGCTCCTCAAATCGCGTTATGGCTTGTTTGGAGGCTATTTGAACGGACTTGATACCGAACCAACCGTAAAGGGTGCATCGGTCTTCCTCCGCGTCAAAATGATTTCTGATCAGCGCGCGGGAGCGGGGTCGAACGGCATATGAAACCGGTAAATATTGAATTACAACAAGCGATGACCTCGGCATGGCAGAATGGGAAGAATTTTAGACGTCCCTCAGCTGCAGTCATCATCGAACGGCCACCTGAAGCAACTGAATTTCTCGTTACAGACGCATGGTTACCAGACATCATCAGCATTGAACTGGACACGGACATCGAATCACCAGGTAAAACGTTCACGATCACTTGTTCAAACGAGAACGGCATCTTGTCCGCGGACTACCGCTTCAACAAATACGGAAATGTCCGCATGTTTCACGAAGTACCGATTCCGTCGCCATGGCGGAACGTGCTTCTTCCGGAAACGGAGCTGTCCATTCACTTCGGGTATAACGGAAATTTCATGCGAATGATGACCGGTACCATCGACAACGTTAACATCGACAGTCAGGGACGGACGATCAAGATCACAGGCCGCTCGATGTATAAGAAAGCCATCTCGAACACGCTTCAACCGAAAGACACTTACGTGATTCAAGACAAAAACATGAACGTCGGGCTTGCCGTCGAGGAATTGCTGAAGAACGTCGGTCTAAAAAGTGTTGTATTCAACTTGAAAGAACCGGGTAGCAATGACCCGTTCATTGTCACGAAAAAAATGGGGCTCCGCCGTGAACATCCAGCGGACCTCATCACGTCGATGGTCGACAGTACGTTCACCGTCCTCATCGAAGACCAGATGGGTGTCGTCCGGATGAAAAATGTCCCGGTATTCTCACGGACATCCAAAGCAGTCTATACCTTCGATGACACCATCGAAATCTTAGAATCAGACTTTGAGATTGATGATAGCGAAATTTTCAACGCAATCCTGATCAAGTGCGGAAAAGAAGCGAACCGATTCAAGAGTACGAGCATCTTTCGGAATATTTTCCATGGTAAGAGCTATCGGGAAACGGAAATCGAGGTCCCTTGGGCAGACACCTATGAAAAGCGGCGCTATGTCGCTCAGTCTTTGTTCAATCAAATGGCTATGCGTTGGCGAAAGCTCTCGATCACAGTGCCCGCTGTGCTGCCACTCGAACTATTGGACGTCGTACTCGTCCGGGAGCGGATCAGTCAGGTGAACTGGAACCTGCATATCCGTGGAATCAAGTATTCGTACACGTCTGACGGATTATTCCAGACGCTTGAACTCGCGGACAACACAGGGTTCAAAGTCAGCAATCCGGAACATTTGCCGCCACCGCCACCGCCGCCTCCGAGTGATTTACCGCCATTCACGGTGACGGACGCGAAGATTTCAATCGAAGTCTGGGACTTCAGCGTCGAGGATGGTGACCGGATGCACGTATATTTCAACGGCAGACGTCTTAAAACGAGTTTTTTTATCCGGAACAAGCCGTTCACGCTGAATTTACCGCTCAAAAAAGGCGCTAACGTGCTGAAATTTGTCGGTGTCTCAGCCGGGACGATGGCTACCCTATCTGGTCGCTTCCGCGTCAGGAGGGAAAGCGGAGCAATCTTGTATGATGCCGGCACCTTGCCTGATCTCGAGATGGCTCGGACGAACATTATCAGCAAGTCTGGTTATTATGACCCGAAGAAGCGGCCGGCTAAGACATGGGTCATCACACGAGTATAAGAATGGAGGGAATCGATGAAATCCAGAAACCGGAATAATATGTTTGATCCGATTAAACGAATGCTCAGGAAAGGCGTCATTAGTCGTATCGAGCGGATTGAAGACAACTCCAAGATATACAACCAATACAACACAGAAGTCATTGAAAAACAGACGCTCTCTTATGACGAAAATTCTCGGCTCTACAACGTTGAGGGAGAAGACGTCATGGTCTATGACTTAGTTTTTGATGATGATGGAAGACTTGAAAGTGTCTTAGAAACAAACAAAGTCACGGATCGGGCCGTCGAAACATCACTCCTCTTCGATGAAGAACGTTCTCTCCTCGTCGAAGTCATCCCTGTCGTCCTAAACGAAGGGGAACCCATCGGATATGACGAGGATCCGGAAGAGACGAGTGAGTTTGAACCTGACACGTCTGATGGAGAAGACCTTGATCTCAATCCGACGTCTAACGGTTCTCTTGAAGATTACGACTGGAGCAATGAAAACGGAGAGGGTGAACGCATGTAATGGGCGGATTCGTAACCAATTATCAGGCGGGTGGTCGTCATGACTTCCCGTTCATGCCTACAAAAACAAATCCTTTCATCAAGGGGATCCGCGTGCCGGTGACCAATGACATGGGCGTTGCGACGCATACCTACATCGTCGGTCATGAACGAGCGGAGCTTGTCAGCATCGCGATTGCTGCAAGCCGCTATGAAGACCGCGACAACTGGAGCTTGTATGTCAACGATCGGTTGATGATGGATGAAATTTATACAAAAGAACTGCCTGAAGGAATGTATCTCATGGTCCTTGTCAAGTTGTTACAGGGGGATCGCATCAAGTTCGAATTCAAGAACGCATCCCTTACCAATAAATCCGTATGGCTGAACTATCAAATGCTCGTATAAAAAGGAGAGATTTAATAATGTCCTATGTAAAGACGATTTTCACTGAAGCTGGATTCCTAACGGATATGGAAAGCCTACTTGTCACAAATGGGTGGACAAGCGAAGAGAAATTCCAAAAGCTAGGTTACGACTTTAATAAAATGTTTTACACACCTTCTGGATTTGGTAGTGCTGATCCAGGAGAAGCTACCTTCACAATTTCCATTGCCGATCACATCATTTTAAGCAACGGATCGGGTGAATTATTCGGAATTGCACGTATTAATAAACTCACAAAGAAAAACCGTGACCTTCCGACTACATTCTTAGAGACATCCAAGCACCCGAAATCAGATGCTTTGGCGACGGATGCCACTCTCCGCAATACATTGCACGAATGGATGCTAGAACAAAATGATTCGCAGATGACGGACACAAGCGAAATCTATTTTTACATGATGAAAGACAAGCCGACCATCACGGAAGGGAAAATTAACGTCTATCCGGACTCCAATCCGCGCGGTGTCATTGATGTAGAAAATCTCGACTTCACACCTTTTAAAATTGCGGCGTCCGGGCCAAGCGGCGCGAGTTACACTTTTGAATCGAAAACTCCGGAACTCACACTCATGCAATCGCCAATGATGAAAGTGAAGACGCGAGAAACGGGGACTTTGACGAATGGTTGGTTAACGAACTGGTGGGCGGATTCAAAGATCCGTGTCGAGGGGCTTGTTTCTGAAGAAACGGTCTCCATCATCATCCAATCAGACAATACGGCGGCTTACGATGACAACAATGTCCCAACGATTCCGATTTACATGGGGCAGTTGATTCCGGAAGACCCTGCAGATTCAAACGAATCTGTCTTATTCGGTGGAACTGCCATTGCTCAGGCTGATTATGATTATCGTTCACTTACTCCATACATGCCAACGCCGCTCTTGCCGTTGCAGAAGGCATATCCGAAAAGCCCAGGGAACGGCATCGACAATCTCATCGTCAAACGTGCGCGGTACGGTGCCTTTTACCAAGCCTACTATCTTTCATTCCAAACGGCTTCCGATACGATGCCTCCTGACCGAAAGAGTACTGATGGAAAAAGTTATGCTTCTGCATGGAAAAACCAAGCGAACGATGAGTATTCATTCCGATTCAATCCGTCATCGTACAGTGGAAAGGTTCATGTTTCCCGCGCTTACGTCATTCATCCGGAAGAGGGCGTCCGCGGTCATTTAAAAGATATGTTGATGGCCAGCTCGATTGGACTGATCAACTCAGACCGGCTGAAGTTGAAACGAGAAGCGTGTCCTGACGTCTTCGACTTGTATAAATATTTCGTAGTCGATGCAGTCTCACCAATGACCAAACGACCGGCAATTCCGTATTCACCAGCTGGATTCGCTATTTATGAGAAGGAGGCAAACTAATCATGGCAACATACATTGAAGATCAGATTACGATGCAAGAGTTTCCGGAAAAAATGACACAGATGGTCGGAGCGGACGGATGGGCATTAATTGCCCGCTACCGCGCCAATAAGACTAATTCACGTCAGTACGCGGAGGTCCGCATCTTTGAGTCAATCGGATCGGATGGACTTCGTCGGAATTTAGGAATGGTTTGGGGATATGATTTGGACAAACCGACCTTCGACGACTCTCGTTTTATCTCGGAGACGTCACGTTTGGCATTGCTAGGCGTCGCAGATGGCGTCAAAAAGACTTTCAACACGACAAGCGGAGCAATGGTCGTCGGAACGGAGAAGGTGCTTGTCGACGGCGTAGAAGTCCCCAAAGCAAACTATTCGTTTAACGCTCTTTCAGACCAAATCACGTTCACGACAGCACCTGCTGCAGGAAAGCTTGTTAAACTAACCGGTTACCTTTCAGGAAAAGCGCATGAGCCGGCGAATAGCTTCAGCATGTTCACATACAATGACGTCTATTTTGATCGTTCAGCAGAAAAAGCCAAGCCAGAAGGAGCGATTGGGACAGCAGATGCATCGAAAACTGTGTTCACTACACCCAAAAAGCCGATTCGTCCGGGTACATTGAAACTGTATTTAGGAACGACTCTCGTCAACGAAGATTTGTACACAATCGACTATGAACTCGGTAAAGTGACGTTTACAACTGCTCCGACTACGGGTGCCATCACCGCAGACTATCGTTATTTCATCAGTCCGATTCGTGGGACGGATTATGGCGACATTGAAGTTTCATCAAGTGAAACGGATGCCTTGCTGCCGAAAACGTATATGGATTTTGCTTATCGAGCGGTCACGTATATTCAGCCGTCGATTCCGACCGTCATGTCACTGACTGATGAATTGAACTTCTCTCGAACATTCAATCGAGACAGTTTCTTGTACTTATGGGGGACGGTCAACAAAGACCGAATCGCTCTCATGTTCCGGGCAGACCCTTCCGCGGATCCGATTAAAGCCTTTTATAATCCATTTTATTTCGGTCGTATTCATGTTGCTGGCCAACAACCGAGACGAAACACAATCTTACTTGGCGGAGCAAAAACAGGTGGACCAATCCTATGGGATGCAAAGCTGAAAGTTGGAGATGTTCCGCTCGATTATGGGACAAAAACATCGAATGGAAATGAGTCTGTCAACTTGCACCAGTCCATCGGAGGTGCGCTCTATCAGAAACATTACCTGGCATTCATCACGCATGATGTGTCTCTCGACTCGGTCGATACGAAGTTCAATCCGTCTGCTTACACTGGCAAGTATCATATTTCGCAAATGTGGATCGTTCACCCGCAAGAAGGATATGTCGGGAAACTCGATGATATTTATGCCATCCATCCGAAAAATATCGAACAAATGGACGAGTTGGAACTTGAAAAAATCGTTCCGCACGAATGGATTGGAAACGGCGATGGTGTCCGAAAAACATTCCATATCGAACACAAGTGTGATGAATTAAAGCCGCTCGTATTCGGAGACTGCACAGAAATCACGACAGGATGGGTATACGATCCGCAAACGAAAGCCATCACGTTCACGGTACCGCCAGCGGTCGGAGTCGAACTAACTGCTTCCTACACGTTCCAGCATTTATACAAATACACGCTGGCAACAACGCCACGCACACCGATGCGATTGGATGACGTGACGCCATTCAATCCGATTGGTTGGGGGATTTTCAAAAAACCGGTTGAATAAGGGGGAGTAAATCATGCCGACAACGCGCTATGGCGTCCGGGTGGGACTGAGTACATCTAAACGATATTCAGTCCTCACGTCGGCGGCTCCTATCCTCTCCAATCAGAAGCGATACGGTGTTCAGGTAGAAAACCGCGTTATCATTACAAAAAAATATCCGGTTACGCTTCTCGCGTATTCGTTACGTTATGCCTATTCAGAGCAAGAAACTCGCGCAAGACGGAAAGAGCGGGAAATTCCCGCTTCTCTCCTTCAGCGGGACGTCGCTACAGACGAATCACTAAACGAGCAACACGTTTTCCTTGAACATTTGGTTCGATCCAATGCGGAAGGTATGCATGCTGATGTTGTCTGTAATGATTTGGAGACAGGTCAAGAGGCTTCATATCTGTCCGAAACGTTCATCCATAAAGATTTTAAAGCCAACCCGAAACAGATAAACGAAAACGAGGCTCAAATCGATGCTCTATCAGCCGTTCAAAAGAAGCACGAACAGGATGTACTCGTCCAAGGGAATATTCAAGCAGAACGATTCTTGGGAATTTCAGAAGCGGTGGATCTTTCACTCGAAACAAGTAATAAGAATGAAGTTCAAACTGTTCATTCCGCGGAGACGGAGATAGCCAGTTCTGCTGGGAATGAACACAATGTTATCAGCCTGAACATGGAGCCTACCGTTCGCGACAAGATCATCAGATTAGCGGATGAATCAATTTTATCTAAATCCGTTTATGTATCTGAAATGCATACCAGCGAATTATCGGCAACAGAAACAGCACGAATTGAACGACCTATTCAGGTAGGCAGTTTGAGCGAGATGGATGCTTCTGATTCGCCATATAAAGATACTTTTGAACACAGGATTTACAGCGCATCGTATATCAAAGAAATTCACGATACTCATGAACTAAGACCATGGATTTTAGAAAGAGTTCAGATGGATCATGCCATGATTGACCATTTCGATAGCATACAAGAATATGGCCGCATTACTGACGTTAGTCTCGATCAAATAAACGCAGTACCTGAGTTCAATCGCAGCACAGACGCTTTTTATGACGAATCCTTTGACGCGACGCGAAAAGGACACACATTCGAAGCAATCAATGCAGCTGTGTCCATCACGAATCCACTCGAGACAGTACATGATGCGGGTATTTCGATGATGAGTCTGGCTTCCTTCGAACAAATCGAATCAAGCACTGTATTGCTCGAGCAAAAACGTGCCCATTCTGATCGGCGGCAAACAGCAGCTATGATCACTCTTCCCGAACAAGCGGACCGCTTCACGCGTGTCATGCATGCGTTCAAAGTGGAACATGATCACGTTAATAACAATGGTCAAATCATTAATAGCATTCTTGCCGAGAATGATCACAGCACCATCATTCCAAGTTTGCAAGACATGTGGCTGACCGATATGATTTCCGCAAATAAAGGCTTGGCAAATGTACGACCAGCTATTCGTTCAAAAGGTACTGTGTCGATTCGGAATAGTCGTGAATGGAGCGCGTATGCCTCCGGAATCACGCCAGCAAACGACAACGTAATTGCTCAGGACATCATGATCCAATCGTTGGAACGAGCGGACAACATAGCGGGCGAGTGGCTTCATATGTTAAAGGACACCTTAGAAAGAACAGTAGGAAATCGCGCGGTGGTTCCCGCTGAAATAAGAACGCTTGAAAAAGGAGACCATCTTGTCAAAGAAGTTCTTTCTGCTGAGGTGTTGCCATTACTTCAAGGTAAAACATTTGAAAAGTCTTTTGATGCTTTGCTCGAGACAATGGGTGCCGGTGAAAAAGACGGCCGCCTCGTCGAAGAAGCGCGAACTGAAGCAGCGGGACGCATACGCGCGGATCGTCTTTCCGAGTTGACGGATGCTTTACGAGGAAGCCTTATCGGAAATATTGAATCAGTTGTTCATGACGAACACGAAAAAGGATTGCTAGTCGAAGCTATCTTGAACGTTACTCTTGATGATTCAGAACTCGGAATGTTAAAAAGTGCGGACAAAGACGGATTGTTTGACGATACAGAACGAGCGGCGCGATCGAATTCAGACCGCTATGTGCAATTGAACGATTTAGTACAAGGAAATCAAAAGACGGTAATTGATGTCGCCGTCATATCGTCTCTCGAGTTGGGGAATTATTACGAACGTGCGGTGGAAGCGATGGAGTCCCTTGTTTCTAAAGTCCACGCTAGTGATTCCTGGCTCGCTAGTGTCATGAACGAGAGTACACAGGCAAAAGCGTTAGAAACGCAGGGAGAGACAACCACAGCGATTCTTGAACCTGTCCGGCGCATGATGGAAACCGAATTTGCGGAACCGGCGCGCTTGGAACAAGCAATTCGAGAAACAAACGTGATTTCGCAGATCGAGAACATCGATTCCGCGGGAAAGGTCACCGATTACAACACATACCTGGTCATCCATGAATCCGCATTCTCGAATCATACACCGGACGATGCATGGATGAACAAAACGCTTCCGGCTCTCCATGAGACAAGCCGCTCCGGTATCGAAACGATGGAGGCAATATTCGACGCAGCTACAACGAAACAAGAAGAGTTTGAAGTGGCTGACACTCGGTTAGACGGGGCACTCGGAGCGGCGCGTGATGTGGAAGAACAGCGCATTGACTCCAGTGTTCGAAAACAAGCCGAACGCACAGCGTTGTTGACGGATCCGGACCGTGGAGAAACATCTTTCCGCGATAATGAAGCCATGCTTTCGTTGCCTGCAGCCATGAACCGGACCAGTGAGGTTCAAGCGACTATCCAAGACGAGTACGAACCAAGTCGTCGAGCGGATGGTGAGACGAATGCCATTCGGAATGATGTTCAAACGTCCCTGTATGCCGGCAATGAACAAATCGCGTATATCGAAGCCTTTGAGAACGGTCTTCGGTGGAGTGAACAAACAGCACAAGAAGTTGATACATTCGCTCATGCAGAACGCCTTCATGTGGGACTCACCTATCGAAGTGATCAGCTAGACCAGGCGGAGCGAATGAGCGAGAACGATGCCATCCACTTCTTGATGCCTACCGCGGAGCGAGTATCTGAGAACGATTCCATACTTTCCGGAATCATAGAACAAGCGGATCGGATGGATCAAACCTTGGCTTCACTCGAAAAGATCGAATCGGGTGATCGGATTGCTGTCAATGAGACGTTCACGACATTATTTGATGCATCAGACCGCCGCTATCTCGAGGAAGCGATGTTTGAAGCATGGGATCGTGCCCAAACAGTCACAAAACCCGCTCGTCTTGATGTAGGAACAACCGCGGAACGCATTTCTGTGAATTATACGGAACTCGCAGACTACGACTTGGGCGCTAAAACAATGAAATTTGGTGTCTTGGTTGACGCGGAGACTGCTGATCATCGGAGTGTTGAAGCGGCCAATCTTGAAGAATATGCACCGAGTGAGTTGATTGTGAAGAAGAAGAAGAAGATTTGGTTGATCCCCGCACACGGAAACCACTGGAACAATTGGAGCGGATGGAAAAAAACACGTTAAGGAAGGAGTGTTGGCATGTCACTATTTAAGCGCATCGATGGTCGCGTGCGAGATGATGTATTGACGAATACCATCCCCAGCGGGTACATCGTGTCGCCGTTGAACCGATTCTCCCTGACCGGTACCGCGCTCGAACTTCAGCATGACAACCTGGACGACGTTCTCGTCCTCATAGATATAGCGGGGGCGTGCGCGGTCGAAGTCACAGCAGACTATACACCGACTGAAACGAATGACAACGGAGGATTGATCCTGTTCAGTAATGCGGATCAAACAACGGAGTTTTTAGAGCGTTCTGATGCATCAACGACACAGACGGTCTCCCGCTGGCGAACCAAGAGCACGAACGGCAAGGACTGGGATTTTTATGCGGATAGCGGGAACGGCTTCAACTTCATCGATTCCGCGCTCGAGTTCACGCCAAGAAAAGCCGGAGTCGTATTGAAAAAAGGAACTGGAGCGGGATTCGTCCCGCTTTCCCTTAAACGAATCACCATTACAACGAGCGACACCTTGCTCGTCGGAAACGTCGGAGACGGTCAAACGGTCGAACTCCTGGATGATACCAACACCGTTCTTGTCTCGTCCGTAGTCACCAATGGGCTCGCTTCCATCATCATGCCGCGTCTGTTGATCACCGGGAAACTCCGGGTCAGAAGTGGCAGCACGATCATCGAAGAACTCAGCGGGACGTTTGCCGGTGGGGATCGGTATGATGGCGGAGCTTCACTGAAGATTGTCAAAGACGCGACGACAAAAGAAGAATTGTCTGTCACGGATCTATCCGATATCGGATTGATGGTCAATGGTGTACTACAAAAGAAATTTTATTTATACAATCCATCAAGCACTGCCGCACTCAGTGTCAATGTCTCGATCGTTGCCTATGCGATGGCGTTCGGTTATCAGTGGGCAGACGTCGCAAAAGATGTCAGTGACTCCGCGGGCACCTATGGCGACACCGTCAGCTATCCTTCCATTGCTTCCGGAGCGACCGTTGCCTTTTGGATTCGTGTCGTGCAAGGAACGGATTACAGTGGACTGGACCCGCTGAAGTTCATGATTGATTTACAGCATGCTTAAAGGAGGGAGCAAATGGGAACTCGAATGATTCTCAACCGTCCACTGGCGACCAGTGAAGGTGGCGGACTATCACTGACGTTCAATGAACTGTCCGGCATCGTTTCGATTCCGGCGAGCGGGACCGTCTACCTGCCGCTAGATGCTGGAAGTCACCGGTACGAAGTCAAAACGGTATATGCCAAATCGAATAAATCGAGCAAAGTGCAAGTTCAACTGAAAGACCGAGCGAACGCAGGATTTACTTATTACGGATCACTTGAACAAGCGGAAGTCCACGACATTGTGAACGTTCCAGCGTCCGATAAAAGCGGCGAGAAAAAAGTTCATGCGTTTATCACCAACAGCGGAACGGAAACCGCAGATGTTGAAGTCATCATTAAAATTATTCCAATGAGTGGAGGAAACTAAGATGCCAGTAACAGATTATGTATTCACAGAAGAAACAGTTCTGAAAAAAGATTTCGGATTATGGCTTGTCAATAAGATGATCGCGGCAGGATGGGAGCAAGTCGGATCGAATCCACCTCCTGCTACCGGAAATCCTACTGCAACACAGACTTATATCATGAAAGGGAAACGAACGTCCGACAACATGTTGACGTTCGTCGCTATCAACGATTTCCGCGTGCGAACACTCGCGAACCAAGCGTATAACATGCAACTAGGTTTAATGCCTTTACTTGATTACACGCCAGGCACAACAGGGCAAGTCGGAAGTTCAACGAGCAATACAAACTTGAACAACGTAACACAAGGAAATGGTCAGGGGAACCAGTGGCACTACCATATTGTAGGTAGCTACGCAGACACGACTTACCCGCTAGACACACCAATCAGCGTGAAGTTTTGTATTACCTCACACAATGTGTCTTTAATTTGTCGTGTGTCTCCTTATTACGGAAGAAATGGTAACTTCACATTCTTTGGATTACCTGATGTTTTATCTAAAGAAAAAAACGGTGGGGCGACTATTGTGACTGGAAGTCATCGTGCTACGGGTACTAATACAACAGTACAAATTGCAGATACACCTTTAAATATTCCTTCGCAACAAAGCTATATTGACTTAACTGTTACTTCACTATCTCCACCGCGTTCACCAGACATTCACGGGAACTTTCCACTGATGATTGTCTACGGTGGTGACGGGACGTCTGGATTACGTGTTCGAATGCCATCAACGTTTTTCCTTCCAAATGGTGGATTGATGGATAAAGATTTAATTCAAGTCGATGGTATGACGTTCGAAGTACTTCAACCACAATACGTGATGAGCGGTGGGTTCTTAGGTGGGTATATCGTATACCGCATTTCATAAGAGGAGGCAACTGTCTTGATTACAGTACAAACACAGCGAAGTCCCGTGTCTGCTCCCTTGATTTTAAATGCAAAAGCCGAATGGTTTTTGTTCAAAGATTTTGAAATCAACATTGTCTTTCGCCAAAACTCTATGCGGCAAAGTACCCGACAACCGCTCCTTTCCTTCGGATTTCAAGGTGAAAGTGTATATGCGAACAATCTATTTCTGATTGCGCTTGTTCCGAGATCCACAACGCGTGCGAGTGTCTATGTCGGACATGAATATGGTGCCGGAAGCGAACAAATTGCTGCTGAACAAACGACATCTATTGACGTAAATAAGTGGACGCGAGTTAAAATAGTACGATTTATTTCTAACACAACAGATCAACGCTACGAAGTGTATGTGAATGGCGTACTTGCATTGAATGCCGGTATGTCTAAATTTAATGTACCTACGGAGTTCACAAACCCGCAAATCTACGGAAACCAAAAGTTGATTTTTGGGGGAGGTTATTTTGACAACGACGTATACTTGATGAATGATGATGTCACAATCGGGTTTACTCAAATTAAGAATGAACTTGGCAATGCAGTCTTCACGGACGGACGTGATCCTGGTGATGGCATCCCATCGTATGACGGGGTATTCCCGATTGATATGTTGGATAGACCTCAACCGCGCGCTTTCCGGAAGTCTCCAGGAGCTTCAATTGATTCAATTCTGTATGCGAAACCGCGGACAACCTGGACGACAGCACGAGGAATGATATTCGATGATAAGGACATTAGTGGATTTAAACGTCCGTTACCGAAACTGGGAATTCTCGATTATGACCCATTGAAAATAACGGGGAAGGTCAAGCCGCGTGGCGGTGTCATCGAAGATCCGTTCTATAAAACGTTTGTCCGCGGTAATCAACGCGGGAATGCCTATATTCTCGACATGACCGGATCCGGTAGTGATAGTGGTGAGAGCTCCAAGGACATTATTTCTCCGCGAGCTTTCCCACTGGAGTCTCCGTGGAAAAAAGCAAATCCAACAAGTTTTAACAACTGATTTAAGTGCGTAGTGTATAATTGCCTTAAACGTTCCGAGACCATGTGTACAAACTATGAAAAATCCCAATAGGACGACCTTTTACGGGTCGTTCTGTTTTTATGCCCATAGATGATGACGACTGGAAAAGGAGCGGTGCACTCATGTGTTTTATGGACTTTAAAAATCGAATAAGGAGATGAAAAGAATGAAATTTTTTGACGCTTTATCAGAAATGGGAGCACGAGCGCTCGGCGGTGTCTTAGCTTTCGGTGCCACCTCAGTTCAAATTCTCACAGGGGAGTTAGGGGGATGGGACGCCGCGTTGAAGTTCTTGATCTATCTCATGATTTTTGATTATGTGACCGGCTTCTCAGCGGCAGCACGAAAGAAACAGATCAACTCGGATGTCATGTTCTGGGGAGGTCTTCGGAAAGCGGGAACAATTGGTGTCATTTATCTCTGTGTTCTTGCTGACGATGCCGTCAATAATGGTGCTCCAGTCTTCCGGAACATGGCGATCTACTACTACATCTGGCGCGA
>CABFOF010001336.1_pt1 | contig 13409 bp, 14 predicted proteins | sample 3521951 | NCBI WGS metagenome assembly CABFOF01 (sample SAMEA5312450, study PRJEB27640) | indoor metagenome | biome: indoor environment; feature: uncontrolled; material: polymer tiles stone | place: Germany | collected 2014-07-07 | reverse complement strand
TTCATCGAACCGCAAGCTGTCGTTGCAGCCAACAATGAAATTCAAGAAGCGCGTCTAAAAGAGCGGGCGGAAATCGAACGGATTTTAGCCCAACTTTCGGCACTCGTCGGATCGGTGGGCGATTCGTTACGGATTAACGTCGATGTCTTGGCAGAACTGGATTTCATCATGGCGAAAGCCTTGTATGGTCATACGATTCGTGCCGTCGAACCACGCTTAAATGAAAACCGTCATGTCATTCTCAAAGAAGCCCGTCATCCGTTCATTCCGGATGACGAAGTGGTGCCGATCACCGTATCGTTAGGCGGCGAGTTTACGTCGCTCGTCATTACCGGTCCCAACACCGGGGGGAAAACCGTCACATTGAAAACAATCGGTTTACTCCAGTTAATGGTCCAATCCGGTTTGTATGTGCCGGCAGCCGACGAGACGGAGCTCAGTGTCTTTGATGCGATTTATGCCGATATTGGTGACGAACAGTCGATTGAGCAAAACCTGTCGACGTTCAGTTCGCACATGACGAACATCGTCTCCATGATGGAGAAAATTGATTTCATGAGTCTCGTCTTGTTTGATGAATTGGGAGCAGGGACGGATCCGACAGAAGGAGCGGCCCTCGCCATTGCGATTTTGGACGAAGTGAAACGCCGTGGCGCACGTGTTGCCGCAACGACTCACTACTCTGAACTCAAAGCCTATGGATACAACCGGGAAGGTGTCGTCAACGCCTCGATGGAGTTTGATGTCGAATCACTCAGCCCGACCTATCGGTTGTTGATTGGTGTACCGGGACGTTCGAATGCCTTTGAGATTTCAAAGCGACTGGGTCTTGAAGACCGGGTCATCGATGCGGCACGCGATCAAGTCGGAAGTGATGCCCAGTCCGTCGAAACGATGATCGGGCGATTGGAAGAAGCGAAACAACGTGCGGAATCGCTGGAACGGGAATTGTTGCAAGAACAACAACGATTGATCGAAGAGCGGGAAGAATTCGAGCGGGAACAAGCGGAAATCCATCAAGAGAAAAATGAGATTTTAGCAAAAGCAGAAGAAAAAGCAACACGTGCCGTCGAACGGGCACAAAAAGAGGCCGAAGCCGTCATCAAACGTCTAAAAGAGTTACGGGATGCAGGCGCTGTCAAAGAACATGAACTGATTGAAGCCCGCAAACAACTCGAACAGGCGAAACCGACCTTGCAAGATCAGCGTATCGCCAAGGTGAAGGCCAAATCGAATCAAACACCTGTGTTTGCAAAAGGGGAAGAAGTCAAAGTCACGACCTTCAACCAAAAAGGGTACATCATCAATCAAAACTCAAACGGAGAGTATACCGTTCAAGTCGGGATCATGAAAGTAAACGTCAAACCCGGTGATCTCGCCAAGGTCGGCGAAGCGAAATCGGCTTCCAAAACCAAAAAACGGTCCGGCGGGACAAGTGTGACGAAACAGTCCGCGGCATCGGCAGAGCTCGATCTGCGGGGAGTTCGTGTCGAAGAAGGTCTCTCGAAACTCGACCGCTTCATAGATCAGGCCTTACTGTCGAACTACGAACAGATTCGTGTCATCCATGGACTCGGGACAGGTGCGATGCGTCAAGGGGTGCAAGAGTATCTGCGTGGAAACCGTCATGTCAAAACCCATCGCCTTGGAGGTCAAGGTGAAGGTGGTCATGGTGTGACGATCATTGAATTGAAATGAGGCGCGTCAGGTGAATATTTTTGAAAACGTCTATGTCTACACGACGGCTTTATATTCGGTGGCAGGATTATTGATCATTATGGGCTTGGCACTTTTTGAGTTGACAACCCGGTACCGAAACTGGGAACATATCAAGAGTGGAAACATTGCGGTTGCCCTCGCAACGGGTGGCAAGATCATTGGTCTGGCGAACATCGTTCATTTCGCCGTTCAAAGCGAACAACGTGTGGGTGCCATCTTTTTAGAAAGTGCGTTCGGATTTTTATTACTGATTTCGACTTATTGGATTTTTGAATTCTTGACACCGAATCTCCCGGTTGACCGAGAGATCGAAAAAGGAAATATCGCGGTCGGGATCATTTCCTGTTCATTATCAATCGGCATGTCTTATGTCATTGGTTCGGCGTTAGTGGGGTGAGCACGTGTTAGAACGGTTAGCAAAAATCATGTTCGGCGTATCGATTGCCTTTTTGGTCGTCGGCATACTTTGGATTTTCATGAATTAAAAGAACTGGCTGTGCCAAGTGATTATTCCGTACTGAGCTAGATTCAGTACGGAATTTTTATTGGGACCCGCGAAAGAACAACGAAGGAGGAAACTACATGAATGTAAGAAAAACCAATACAAATGAAATACGGCGGCGCGCTTTTGAAGCGATGCAACTGATTTCCTGGAAAGATATCTTCTGGATCATCGTCGGTTCAGCGATTCTTGCGTTTGGAATCAACTACTTCACGATCCCAAACGACTTATCGGAAGGCGGACTGATCGGGATTACCGTCATTTTCTACTATCTGTACGGCTGGAATACCGGGTTGGTGTCCTTGATTGCGAATGCGCTCTTGTTCATCATCGGGTACCGGTTCTTGAGCCGGAAGACGATGATTTATTCCGTGATTTCAGTTGCGACGACTTCATTTGTCCTGTCGGCAACAGCGTCGCTCGCGACGGCTTCCGATAACCGGTTGATCGGGACGATTTACGCAGGAATTCTGATTGGTCTTGGAATCGGACTTGTCATTCGCGCAGGCGGGACGACCGGCGGCGGTGTCATCATCGCCCGGTTGATGAACAAGTACTTGAATTTAGGGATTGCCGTTTCGATGTTCATCATCGACGTGACGGTTGTCGGAGCTTCCGGATTCCTGTTTGGAGAAGAAACGATGCTCTATACGTTGATTGCCATCATCATCGGCTCTTATTTAATTGATCTGGTCAGCGAAGGACTGAATGTCCGTGAAGCGGTCACAATCATCAGTCACCGCCAGGAAGAAATCGCAACGATTTTGACGGAAACACTCGGTCGCAGTGCGACGGTCATTCACAGCCATGGTCATTTCACGAAACAGAAAAACGACATGTTATACATGATTGTCGATAAACGCCAACTTGCACCGCTGAAACAAATCGTCGAGGCGGCGGATCCCCGTGCCTTTGTCGTCATTCATAAAGTACGTGAAGTCATCGGTGAGGGATTCACCTATCCGTCACGCTAACGATCGATCAAAGCAACCACTTGCGAAAGAGCAGGTGGTTTTTTTGTGGTGTGCTCAAAATATCTCTGATTGGGAAAAATGTGAAATTTATTTTAGATCAGGACTAGCCGCTGTGGACAAATTACACGTATAATAAAAATGAATAGTAATTCAGTCACAGGGAGGGATTGGAATGGATTCAGCATGGTTAAAGGATTATCCGGAACAAGTACCTGCATCAATCGCCTATCGCGAGATACCGCTCTATCAAGCACTTGAAGAGGCGGCAGACGAATTTCCGGGACGACGTGCACTCAGTTTTCTGGGAAAACGCATGACGTTCCAGGAAGTGCGCCAAGAGGCCCGAAGCTTTGCCCAAGTCCTGCAAGACGCCGGACTCGAGAAGGGTGACCGGGTCGGTTTGATGTTACCGAACTGTCCCCAGTACATGATCAGTTATTATGCAGTATTGTACGCAGGTGGAACTGTCGTCCAAGTCAATCCGCTCTATACTGATCGTGAGCTGGAACAGATTTTGGTCGACTCCGGTGCGAAGATTCTCGTTACGTTGGATTTACTGTATCCGAAAGCCTCACGCGTCAAAGCAACGACGGTTTTAAAAACGATTGTCACAACGAGTATTGCCGACTATCTGACTTTTCCGAAAAACAAGCTGTATCCGATCAAATCCCGCAAAGACAATAACATCATCATTGATACGACCGGTTCGATTCCGTTTTTATCACACCGCGGTGCTGAAATGATCGAACCGATTCCAATCAATCCGAAAGAAGACATCGCAGTGTTACAATATACGGGAGGAACGACCGGGGCACCAAAAGGAGTCATGTTGACCCACTTTAACTTGAGTGCCAACGTAGAGCAGATCAGCCAGTGGTTCTACAAGTATTCGCGGGGGGATGGACGGAAGTTATTAGCCGTCGTGCCTTATTTCCACGTCTACGGCATGACCTGTAATTTAAACTTCGGTATGTTTAATGCCTATGAACAAATCATTTTACCAAAATTTGATTTGGAACAAGTCTTAAAGACGATTGATAAGGAAAAACCGAATCTGTTCCCGGGGGCACCGACGATGTATGTCGGCTTGTTGAACCATCCGAAGTTGAAAAAATATGATTTGTCATCAATCGAAGCATGTATCTCGGGATCGGCACCATTGCCGGTTGAAGTACAGGAAAAATTTGAACAGGTGACAGGCGGACGGATCGTCGAAGGATACGGGTTATCGGAAACGAGCCCGGTGACGCACACGAATTGTATCTGGGACAAACGTGTCCCGGGATCGGTGGGGATTCCTGTTCCGGATACGATTGCGAAGATTGTCCAACCGGACGGAGAGACACCCGCCGCACCTGGAGAAATCGGGGAAATTCTCGTCCGCGGTCCGCAAGTCATGAAGGGGTACTGGAAACGTCCGGAAGACACGCAAGCCGTTTTACGGGATGGCTGGCTGCATACGGGGGACCTTGGATATGTAGGAGAAGACCATTATTTCCGGATCGTCGATCGGAAAAAAGATTTGATCATCGCATCAGGCTTTAACATCTATCCGCGGGAAGTCGAGGAAATCCTGTACGAACATCCGGCGGTGAAAGAAGCTGTTGTGATCGGGGTTCCGGACGCTTATCGGGGAGAAACGGTCAAGGCGTTTATTGTCTTAAAAGATGACAGTGTAACGACGGAAGAAGAACTCGATCAATTCTGCCGCAAAAGCCTGGCGTCGTTTAAAGTACCGAAACAATACGAGTTCAGACAAGAGTTACCGAAAACCTTTGTCGGTAAAATTCTCCGTCGGGTACTGATTGAGGAAGAACGCGCAAAACAGCTGGAAGAAAGCAGTTGACAGCTCAAAAAGACATGATAGAATAAATATGAATGAACCATCATTCATTTTATGTGTTAGGAGATAGCCTTATGAAAAGAACGATGTCTAAGAGTGATCGCATCATTGATGCTGCAGTCAAGGTGATTGCAAAAAATGGGTACCACGGTGCCAAAGTCACGGCGATTGCCAAAGAAGCTGGCGTAGCGGACGGAACGATTTATCTTTACTTCAAGAACAAGGAACATCTGTTGATTTCATTGTTCCAAGCGAAGATGGGCAGTTTCATCGAGTATTCGGAAGCGCAAATTGCGCTTCATCAATCGGCGACACAACAGCTGGCGGCGCTGATCGAAGCCCACCTTGAGCAACTGTCGGTGGACTATGATTTAGCGGTCGTCACCCAAATCGAGTTACGACAATCCAATCAAGAGATGCGCCACAATATCGCAACGGTGCTTAAACCATATCTTCACTTGATTGATCGTGTCATCCGAAACGGGATGGAGTCCGGCGAATTTTCAGAAACGCTTGATTATCGATTGGCGAGACAGATGGTATTTGGAACGATTGACGAAGTCGTGACAAGTTGGATGGCGAGCGGATTTAAATACGATTTGCTCGAGACGCGTCACGGGATTCATCGGATGTTGATTAAAGGGCTGAGTTAAGCCCTTTTCCTAACAAACTTTTTGTAAGCGGATACAAAAATGATGGTGGTCAATAGAAGTTGACAGAGGGGGAACGAAGAATGGAAATCTATGTCTTGTTAAAACGAACGTTTGATACGGAAGAAGCAATCCAACTTGAAAATGGTCAAATCGAAGAGGATGGTGCCGAGTTTATCATCAATCCTTATGATGAGTATGCGGTGGAAGAAGCGATTCGTGTTCGCGATGCCCATTCTGGAACAGTGACGGTCGTCACCGTCGGACCAGAGGACGCGGATAAAGAACTCCGAACTGCCCTTGCGATGGGTGCTGATCAAGCGGTCCGTATCTCGATTGAAGATGATATCGAAGAAGCGGATCACTATTCGGTGTCAGAAGTTTTGGCCGGTTACTTGAAAGAGCAGACGGTGGATTTGATCATCGCCGGAAATGTCGCCGTTGACGGGGGAAGCGGACAAGTGGCGCCGCGTGTTGCGGAGTTGCTGGATATTCCGTACGTGACGACGATTACGAAGCTTGAATTGACAGGTACGGACGCTGTCGTCACACGTGACGCTGAAGGGGATACAGAAGTCATCAAGACGTCGCTGCCGTTACTCGTCACCGCCCAACAAGGATTAAATGAACCACGTTATCCGAGTCTTCCGGGCATCATGAAAGCGAAAAAGAAACCGCTCGAAGAACTGGAATTATCCGACCTGGAATTGGATGAAGACGAGTTGGCACCACGACTCGAGACGATCGAACGTTTTTTACCGCCAAACAAAGCAGCCGGTAAAATCCTCGAAGGTGATCTTTCGGTTCAAGTACAGGAACTCGCTTCATTATTACGCAACGAAGCAAAAGTTGTTTAAGGGGGAAGAAACGATATGTCAAAAGCACTTGTACTTGCAGAATCACGTGACGGTAATTTACGGAATGTTTCATTTGAAGCGATTGCTGCGGCGAACCTCGTGGCAGATGAAGTCGTGGTGGCCCTGATCGGACAAAATGTCGCAGCGGATGCCTCACAACTTGCTGCACGAGGGGCCCATCAAGTTCTCGTCGTCGAAGATGAGCGGTTGCAGCATTATACACCGGACGGTTACGGACAAGTCTTCATGCAACTGATTGAACGTGTGGCACCGGACGTCATCGTCTTTGGTCATACGTCGCTCGGGAAAGATCTGTCACCTAAAATCGCGGCGAAGTTACAAGCCGGCTTGATCAGTGATGTGACGTCGATCGAAGGAACAGGTACGGAGGCTTCCTTCATCCGTCCAATCTATTCAGGAAAAGCCTTTGAAAAAGTAAAAGTGTCGGAAGGAAAGATTCTCTTTACCGTTCGTCCGAACAATATCGAACCGCTGGCTGAAGGTGCTTCGGAAGGAACCGTTGAATCCGTGACGGTTGAACTAAAGGATTTACGGACCATCGTCTCAGAAGTCGTCCGTAAAGCGACAGGCGGTGTGGATCTTTCGGAAGCAAAAGTCATCGTCGCGGGTGGACGAGGCGTCAAAAGTGCTGATGGATTTGCGCCGCTCCAAGAACTGGCGGACTTGCTCGGTGGAGCGGTCGGTGCATCGCGTGGTGCGTGTGACGCGGACTATTGCGATTATGCCTTACAAATCGGTCAGACCGGTAAAGTCGTTACACCAGACTTATATATCGCCTGTGGTATTTCTGGAGCGATTCAACATTTAGCCGGTATGTCGAATGCGAAAGTCATCGTCGCCATCAACAAAGATCCGGAAGCGAACATCTTCTCGGTTGCAGATTACGGAATCGTCGGGGACCTGTTTGATGTCGTGCCGTTATTGACGGCAGAATTCAAAAAAATGCTTGTGCATTAAGGGATGAAATAGGAGCAAAGAGTAACTTCTTTGCTTCTTTTTTTGTGTGATGACTTGTCTGAGCAGTTTCGTTTGTTGTAAGGTAGGGCTGTGCTATACTCAAGTCAGTAAAAAGATTGCTTTGACCGACAAGTCAAGACAATCTAAAAATAGGAGGTTATTCTCAATGGCAATCGTACACGCAACTAGCCAATCATTTAAAGAAGATACACAAGAAGGTCTCGTTCTCGTTGATTTCTGGGCAACATGGTGCGGACCATGTCGCATGCTTGCTCCAGTTCTTGAAGAACTTGATGCGGATATGCAAGACGTAAAAATCGTCAAAGTCGATGTTGACGCTAACCCGGAAGTGGCAGGAGCTTTCCAAGTTCAAAGTATCCCGACACTCGTCTTATTCAAAGACGGTCAACCGGTCAACAAAACAATGGGCTTCATGCCAAAAGACGCATTAAAAGAATTCGTTGAAACATCTAACTAATTCTACGCACGATATATAAAAAGATGGCATTCCGTCAATGGACGGAATGCCATCTTTTTGTTTAGTTGGAGGAAGAGACAGGTGAACAAAGTTCAATTAAATGACCATCCGGATCCAACACATAGGCAACGATCTGTCCCCATGGTTTTTCCGTCGGCGGCAAAATCGTCTCATGACCGGAAGCGCGGATTGTTTCGTACAATTGCTGGACATCATCCGTCACGAAGCCAAGTTCAATCGATTGTTGACCGGTTTTATCCGGGAGCTCGTAGGGAATCATGGAACGGACGTCTTCTTTTGTGTTAAAGGCAAGGACGGTCGTTCCTGTTTCAAATTCCGTATAACTCCCGTGTTCCGCTTTGATCGGGAGACCCAGCAGTCCATGGTAAAACGAACGTGTCTTGACCGGATCTGTGATGTACAGAATGGTGTAGCCGTACCGTACCATATGAATCCTCTCCTTCATCGATTAGTCTTCGAGCAGTGAAGCGATGTCAGACGCCGGCGTCGGGTAAGCAAAACTTGTCTTTTGAAGGGCGGAACTTGGAATCCGGTGTTGCATGGCGAATGAAAAATAGTTAGCCAGTTCGGCAGCATGAACACCGATGAAATGAGCACCAAGAATTTGATCGTCTTCTCCGATCAACACTTTTGCCCGAGCAAACGGATCTTTGATCCGGACATTTGTTTGCCAACTGGATGTGTCAATCAATTTCCCGCGGTAGCGGACGTTGCTCTCTTTTAGACGTGCCTCCGTCTGGCCAACCTGTGCAAGATTCGGGGCAGTAAAGACGATACTTGGAACAGGCAGCAACTCGAGTGTTCTTGTGTTACCTTCGAGCATGTTACAGGCAGCGAGACGTCCTTCGGTCCCCGCAAAAGGAGTCAGTGCCGGATTTCCGCTGACTGCGACGTCACCCGCTGCGTAGATGTTTGGAGCAGACGACTGCAGGTAATCGTTGACACGGATCCCTTTGTCCTCAAAGATGACTCCTGCTTTATTTAAGTCCAGAGAATCGATGCTTGCGACGCGACCCGTCGCATTCAAGACAACGTCTGCCTGGACGTTTGTTCCGTTGGATAAAGCGAGTGTCGTGTCCTCATAAGAGACCACTTCCGTCTCATGGATGATGTGAATGCCAAGGGCTTCCGTCGCTTCCAATAAGACCGCAACCAACTCTTGTTCGAATTGTTTCAGTGCAGTTGAACGTAAGACCATCGTCACTTCCGCGCCAGCGATTCGCGCGAGATGCGCAAATTCAAAGGAAATGTAACCGCCGCCGATACAGACCAGGCGACGCGGTACGTCACGCAACTCCAAAAATTCATTGCTGTTCAAGAAACGTTCACTGCCCGGCACCGAAAGCTCACGCGGACGAAGACCGGTAGCAATCAAAAACTGTTCCGCTTCCAACTCGATCTCGTCGACGAGCAACTTCTTATTGGACAAGAAGCGGGGTTCGCCGTGGTAATAATTAATGCCCAAATCATCGTAACGATTTCGTGTTTGTTCCGGAATCGCGCGTGTATACTCATTTTTTCGTTCCATCAGTTGACGCCAATCGATGGAAACCAATCCTTTTAAACCATATCCGAGTAAGCGTTCAACAGCATCTTTCGCTTCACTGCCGGTCAAAAGAATTTTTTTGGCATCACAACCCCGTTGTGAGCATGTTCCGCCCGGTGTAAAGTTTTCGATAATCGCCACGCGAAGTCCTTTTTCAGCAAATTTATAAGCAGCCTGATTCCCGGCTGCACCTGTTCCTAACACAATGCAATCATATGTACGCATTTTTTATCCCCCATATGTCATAATCAATGTAAGATATTTACCCTATAACGTAAAACTAGAAACGGTGGAAGGAGACATTTTTGTGAGTCATCAAGAACATATCAAGGCGAAACTATCCCTTTTACCTGATGAACCAGGGTGTTATTTGCACAAAAACCAATTTGGCGAAGTCATTTATGTCGGAAAAGCCAAAAATCTAAAGAATCGTGTCCGGTCTTACTTTACCGGTGCGCATGATCTGAAAACCGAACGTCTCGTTGCGGACATCCGTGATTTTGAGTACATCATTACAGCGAGTGAACTGGAAGCGCTTTTGCTTGAAATGACACTGATCAAAAAACATGATCCGAAATACAACATTATGTTGAAAGACGATAAATCTTATCCGTATCTGAAAATCACGAACGAAACGTATCCGCGTCTGATCACGACCCGTAAATTAAAGAAAGACGGGGGACATTATTTTGGTCCCTATCCGAATGCCTACGCGGCAAACGAAACCAAACGTCTGCTCGACCGCCTGTATCCACTTCGGAAATGTCAGCCGATGCCGAAAAAACTGTGTTTGTATTACCACATCGGTCAGTGCCTCGGTCCTTGTGAGATTCCGAATCTGGAAAATGAGCAAAAGGAAATTGTCTCGGAAATCCGTCGTTTTCTGTCCGGTGAAACAAAAGACCTTGTCCAGTCCCTCCAAGAGAAGATGAGCAGTGCAGCAGAAGCCATGGAATTCGAACGGGCAGGTGAACTGCGTGACCAAGTTCGGGCCATCGAGTCGATCATGAATAAACAAAATATGATCACGGCAGACCTGACGTCCCGCGATGTGTTCGGGATTTATGTCGATAAAGGCTGGATGTGTGTCCAAGTCTTCTTCTTACGTGGTGGAAAAATGATTGAACGGGATGTGTCACTGTTTCCGATTTACGGAACGGCAGCGGAAGAATTGGAAAGTTTCATCGTTCAATTTTACGAAAAAAACATCAAACCAAGTGAAATTTACGTCCCGCCGCTCGTCAATCAGATGTTGCTCAAAGAAGCGATTGGTCTTCGTGTCCATGTCCCGGTCCGCGGTTCAAAACGTAAATTATTGGATCTTGCCACGAAAAATGCCGAGAACGCGATTGGCGAACGTTTTGAATTGATTGCCCGTGATGAAAAGAAAACCGTTCAGGCGGTTCAAGAACTGGCAGACGCAATTGATGTCCATCCGCTATCACGCATCGAAATCATCGATAATGCCAATATTCAAGGGGCGGATGCCGTGTCGGCACTTGTCGTCTTTGAAGACGGAAAACCGCTCAAAAAAGAGTACCGGAAATTCAAGATCAAGACTGTCAAAGGACCGGATGATTATGAATCGATGCGGGAAATCGTCCGCCGCCGATACCGCCGTCTGTTACTGGAAGGTGCCCGTCTACCGGATCTTGTATTGATCGATGGTGGACTGGGTCAACTCAATGCGGCACTTGAAGTGATTCAAGATGAACTCGGCTTATCCCTGCCTGTCGGTTCACTAAAAAAAGACGACAAGCACCGGACGAGTCAACTGTTGTTTGGAGAAGGCGGACAATTAATTGAACTGCACCCCCGATCCAGTGCGTTTTATTTGTTGCAACGGATGCAGGACGAGGTGCACCGCTTTGCGATTACGTTCCACCGTTCGTTACGTTCAAAAGGCATGACGCGTTCGCTTCTTGACGACATTCCGGGTGTTGGTCCAAAACGGCGCCAACAATTGATTCGTCATTTCGGATCGATGCGCAGTTTGAAAAAAGCCAACATCGAACAATTGACGGAAGCTGGTTTACCAACCAAATTAGCGGAGACGGTTGCGGAGTATCTCAGTCAGACGAATGAGGAATGAGTAGAACGCAGTTGCATCGTTGACGACAAACAGAGGATCCGGCTTCAGCTAGAAGTCGGATCCTCTGTTGTATGCGGATTGATATCAGTGTCAGCAGACAAACGGTTCAAAAGCATTATGTAGTCACCTTGTGAACCACCAGATTAAAAACAGGCAGGCAACGATTAAAAATCCTGCTAGAAAAAGAACCTGTTTTCTTTCAGTCTTTTTTTGAGAAGTGGATGCGATGACACTGACAGTCAATACAAGCGCGATGGCGAACCAAGTCCAAAAGCTCATGTCGGTTCTCCTTTCCGTCTGAAAATCAGTACAAATATGCAATCAGGCACACCGATAGCTCGGTGTGCCTGATTTATTAATTAGTTATTAATGTATTTTTCGTAAAATGATCCGAAGTCTTTTTGATTCCATTTGTAGTAATGTCCTTGTAACCAGTCGAAGGACTCTTGCGACAAATCTTTGAACGTTTGCGGCACGTTCATGTCACCTTGACGGAGACCACCAAGAATCGTGACGGAATGATTGAGTGAGTTGTTCGCAAACTCAAGCATCTTTTGTCCTTCATATTGTTTTTCGGCAATGGCAAGCAGGGCTTTATACAAGTCTTTTACGTGCTCCAACTGCTTTTTATCGACGTCGATCGAATAGTGTTTTCCGCCAATTTCAAACTTGATTTCGACATCAAGATCAACCGTCCCGGCTGTTTCGAACATGACGTGGCGAATCGGATAATGGGCGTATGGATAACGATAGAGAACACGTTTTGAACTGACGGCACTCTCGCCATCCAGATGCACAAGGGCCAAATTCGTAAAGCAGTATTCATCTGTTTTTGATTTGATCAGAAAATAAATTTTTTCACCGTCTTCATGTAACACGTAATCATCGGCGGCGGCTTTATCAAAGTCGTCAGGGTGAATCACTTGCCCAATATCACTGAATCCTGTTAAATCGGCTGCTAGTTTCTTGAACATAAAAATTCCTCCTTTGATGAATGGGGTCGATTATTGATACGGCAATTCAATAAAAAGGTTTCATGTTTCAAGAATTCGCCATTGACGATTAGATTCCTGTGTCTGTTTTAAACAGAGCGCTCAATCGGATCTTTAGGATCAATCTCAATCATGATCTGTACATGATCCTTCTGCCATTCCGCATATCCTTCCGCCACGCAGCCATTCATTTTGGCGAACTGTTCTGCCAAAAAGCCGGCTTCAAGCTGGAAATAACCTGCCGGACGTTCTGTCCGTGTCGATTCTGGCGGTGTCAAAAGAAACGTTGCGGATGTTCCTTTTTGCTTCTTTAATTCTAGCTGGCCCCAACCGGCTTCGCAGAAAAATGGTGTCACTTCTTCGATGCTCAAGACGGGAAATTCACGTGCCAACCGTTTTCCCGCCCAGTAGATGACCTGGCGATAATCTGTTCCTAATAAGTCCGTCAACACATAGTCACGAATCAATTCGATTCCGAATGTGGAAGAGGGATTTGGTACCGAATCCATCAGCAATCACTCCTATCTCTGAAACTATTATAGCGAGGTAATTCTGATGGGTCATTGTTTTCCTAAAAAAATTTGCAGTTATTTGCAGTTAAATGCAACGGCTCGGGTTGTCTTATAAAAAGGACAGGAGTAGAATAAGTGATGAAAAGACGAATTTCCTTATGAAAGCGCTTTTCTACCAAAATGCGCCAACGTTTGATTGGCAAACAAAAGGGGGGATTTGGATGGCGAATCATCGTGATTTCGTG
>CABFOF010001163.1_pt1 | contig 13577 bp, 13 predicted proteins | sample 3521951 | NCBI WGS metagenome assembly CABFOF01 (sample SAMEA5312450, study PRJEB27640) | indoor metagenome | biome: indoor environment; feature: uncontrolled; material: polymer tiles stone | place: Germany | collected 2014-07-07 | reverse complement strand
CGTTTTTAGGTAAAGTAACCTATACTGAAACAAACTGTACAGGAAGCTAGGTGACCGTATGAAACGTTGGGCGCTTTATCGGATTTTCATCATCGTAACGATGTTCGCTCGTTACATTTGGACGATTTATCGATTCACCCGGAAGAACCGACCCGGTACGAATAATGAAGAATTTGAGCGCATCATGATTACGATTGCGCGTGACTATAAGAAAAAAGCCCTTCGTCTCGAAGGACTCCTCATTAAGCTGGGGCAGTTCCTGTCGATTCGGGCCGACCTGTTTCCCCCGTCCGTCTTGATGGAGCTGACGGAACTCGTCGACAAAGTTCCATCCAGTAAACTCGGCGAATCCCGGAAAATCATCGAAGAAGACTGGGGAACGACGATCGAAGACATCGTCGATAACATCTCCCCCCGGCCGATTGCCTCTGCTTCAATCGGTGAAGTCTACAGCGCAACTCTTAAATCAAACGGCCGGAAAGTAGCGATCAAAGTTCAACGGCCGAACATTGATCAAATCATCAAAACCGATTTCCGGGCGATGCGGCTCGTCATTGCGATGCTCCGCCGGACGTCACTCAATAAATCAACCGATTTACAAAGTCTGTACCGTCAGATGGTGTTCGTCATCGGAGATGAGCTGAACTACCGGACTGAGCTGAAAAACGGTTTGTACTTCAAGAAAATGTACGAAACGAATCCTGTCATCTATATTCCCGATTATTTTGAAGAACACTGTACCAACCGCGTTCTTGTCATGGAATGGATCGAAGGCACACGCATCACGGATCTTGATTACTTAGCGGAACATAACATCGACCGCGATGAACTGGCCCAGAACCTGTTCCTGAATGCCGGAGAACAGTTATTGTTCGGAGGTAAATTCCATGCCGATCCCCATCCGGGTAATGTCCTTGTCCAAAGTGACGGTCGGATCGTCTTACTCGATTTCGGGATGATCGGTGCGACGACAGCCGACGATATGCGGGCCATTCAACGTATTCTCCAGTCCTTCGTGACGCTCGATTACGATGCCATTGTCGACGGACTCGAAGACTTACGCTTTTTATTACCAAACGCCAACAAACAAAACATCCGTCAAGCGATCGAAAAAGCCGTTACCTTCTATCTTGAGAGTGACATGGAGAACGTTGATACGAAGTTGATTGAAAAAGTATTATCCGATATTGAATTACTGGTCCGAAACGAACCAATCCAACTTCCGGCAGAATTTGCCTTTTTCGGTCGTGCGGCCTCGACGATTCTCGGTATCTTACAAATCTTATCACCGAAAATCAATTTACTCGATCTTGCTAAGCCGATGGTCCGGAGATGGCTCGACGAAGAAGGGAAAAACCAAAACCGTTACTTGCAAATCGCCGCTTCCTACGGCGCACGATTACTTGCCTTCCCTCGTCTCGTCAACGATGCCTTAAGTGAACCGACAAGATGGCGTCTGTTTGAACAACAGAAGTTTTCCCGTGTCGCTAACATGGAGTCGTTGAAAATCCGTCAGTGGACCAGTTCTCTTGTCGGAATCGTCAGCCTGCCGGTCAGCTACACCGGCTATTTTCTCGCCCACTACGATTTGATGGGAATTTCACTGACTATTGCCATCATTGCTTTATGGAACGGTCGACGCATCGGACGACAAATCGTCCGGATTGCTGATGAACCGTTTAAATAATCACCAAAACGTCCTTGTAAGAGGACGTTTTTTTATTTTAAAATAATGTTTCTTCATTCTTCTATGTTTTTCAGATCTGTTCCCGGGGTACATCTTCAAGTAGATAGAAAGAAATTTATGAAGAGGTGAAACACTTGATTGATATCTTAATCGCGCTCGTACCTGCCTTGATGTGGGGGACACTTCCATTAGTCGTCTCTAAAATCGGAGGTTCGACGGAACAACAAATTATCGGAACAACACTTGGGGCGTTAGCGTTTGCCATCATTACGTTCTTTTTCGTCAGTCCTGAACTTTCGACGACTGCCTGGGTGGCTGGATTCTTCTCCGGTGCTTTTTGGGCGCTTGGTCAAATGAATCAGTTTGCTGCCTTTAAACAGATGGGTGTCTCAAAAACGATGCCGATTTCAACCGGGATGCAACTCGTCGGGACGTCATTATTCGGTGTCCTCGCTTTTGGCGAATGGTCAAACCGAACTGCCTTGATCCTCGGTATCAGTGCACTCGTCTTAATCGTTGCCGGTGCCGCTTTCACTTCTTATAAAGAAGATAAAAGCAAACAGGATGAACATATCGGAAAAGGTTTACTGTTGCTTCTCGTTTCGACAGTCGGTTATGTCGGCTATGTCGTCATCGCCCGCTGGTTCAACATCAACGGCTGGGAAGCTGTCTTGCCGCAGGCCATCGGTATGGTCATCAGTGCCATCCTTTTATCTTTAAGAAAAGGAAACTTGTTTACGAAAAAAACAGCCGGCAATACAATTGGTGGTCTCATGTGGGCAGTCGGTAACATCGCCCTGTTGTTTGCAACTGCCAAGGTCGGTGTCGCCACCAGCTTTTCACTGTCACAAACCGGTGTCGTCATCTCGACAATCGGTGGTGTCGTTTTGCTAAAAGAAGCAAAAACAAAAAAAGAAATGACCTTCGTCGTTATCGGCTGTATCTTAGTCGTCGTCGGTGGGATCATGATTGGATTTACGAAGCAATAATAAGGAGGAATTCATGTTATGTATAACAGTCTAAAAGGTAAAGTCGCTATCGTCACAGGTGGATCAATGGGAATCGGTGAAGCCATCATTCGCCGTTATGCGGAAGAAGGCATGCGTGTCGTCATCAACTACCGGAGCCACCCGGAAGAAGCGACTAAAATCGCAGACGCCATCAAGCAAGCCGGTGGTGAAGCCATTACCGTTCAAGGTGATGTGTCAAAAGAAGACGATATGATCAATCTCGTCAAGCAGGCGGTCGAGCATTTCGGACAACTCGACGTCTTCGTCAACAATGCTGGTGTCGAAATGCCGTCCCCGTCTCACGAAATGTCACTCGAAGATTGGCAAAAGGTCATCGACGTCAACTTGACCGGTGCTTTCCTCGGAGCACGTGAAGCACTCAAATACTTCGTTGAACACAACGTCAAAGGAAACATCATCAACATGTCGAGTGTTCATGAAATCATCCCTTGGCCGACATTCGTTCATTACGCTGCCAGTAAAGGCGGCGTCAAACTGATGACCCAGACACTGGCGATGGAGTATGCTCCAAAAGGGATTCGCATCAATGCGATTGGTCCCGGTGCCATCAATACACCAATCAACGCCGAAAAATTCGAAGACCCGAAACAACGGGCAGATGTCGAAAGTATGATTCCCATGGGAAACATCGGCAAACCGGAAGAAATTTCAGCGGTCGCTGCATGGCTTGCCTCTGACGAAGCGAGTTATGTCACAGGTATTACCTTGTTTGCTGACGGCGGCATGACACTTTATCCATCATTCCAAGCTGGACGCGGGTAACCCCCGCGTTTCTGCTCTATCAAGGGAGGAACCCTCATGTCGAATTTTTTTACGCTGTTAAAGCGCGGAAATAAATCCGCTCTCGCTGCCGCCATCGTTAACACCATTATTGCCATTATAAAATTCGTCGCTTACATCTTGACCGGGAACATCGCCATGTTTGCGGAAATGATGCATACGATCGGTGACGCAGCCAACCAGTTTTTCGTGTACATCGGATCAGCTTTAAGTAAAAAAGCACCGACCAAACGGTTTCCGAACGGCTTCGGTCGCCTCGTCAACCTTGTCCTGCTCGCAGCGATTCTCGTCGTCGCGATCCTTGCCTATGAAACCATCCGCGAAGGGATCTTGCATATTCTGCATGCTCCGGGAGACAAGACAAGTGGTCTGTGGATCATTTTGACTGCACTCGGAATCGGTGTCGTCCTTGAAGTGGGTGTCTTCTATAAAGCGATGATCGAAGTCGGTCATGAAACCGGTCTGAAATCACGTGGTCTGACGTTAGTCGGTCAAAGTTTTACGAACTTGTCGCAAGCAAAACCTGCGACCCGTCTCGTCTTTATGGAAGATTTAGTAGCGACGCTTGGCGGTGTCATCGCCATCATCGCGGTCTTGATTTCCCACTATACGTCGTTTTATCAAGCAGAGGGTATTGCTTCAATTCTCATCGGTCTGATGATGTTTTATGTCGTCTATAACGTCTTTATTCAAAATGCGGCCGGTGCCCTTGGCGAGATTGATGAAGTCTTGACGGCAAAAATCGGCGAAATCCTGATGCGCGATCCAGATGTGCGGGATATTGAAAAACTGGAAGTCATCAAAGAAGGCGATCACTTCCATGTTGAAATCGAACTCGAAGTCGATCCGGGACTGACGATTGCTCAAGCAGACGATATTAAAGACCGTCTCGAGTTGCAAATCCGTATTCTCAAAGGCATCACCGATGTCACGATCGCCTTTGATGAAGATGATAAGATTCAACAGTATCAACCCCCGACGCAACCCTGATCACAACAGTAGCGTACATCTCAAAGAGGTACCTCCGATTTTTTCGGCAGGTACCTCTTTTGTGATGAACGTTTAATTGGCAGCCCGGATAAATCCAGCTTTTTTCGCTTCCTGTTCACTGCAAAATATCTCTTCCGGATTCACTTCCTCGTATGAACGTCCCCCTTCGACGTGATAGATTTTTTTCCCTTGGCGGTTGATGTTGCCTTTGATGTTTTCACAGTCATCCGTTTGCTTCACCGGCTTCTCGGTCAGGACGGAAGCATCAAATCCACGATCAGTCGCATAACCGGTCGTCTCCCAAACGCCTATCTTTTGCGATTTTGCTGTTGCTTCGATTTCTTGAAACGTCTCAACGTAACGCGTATCCGGTTCATAAATATAGGCGACACGCGCCAGCCCCTGTCGAAGCAATTCCTGATTGATCATCTTTCCGTCTGCCCAGACATACGCGAGCAGCCGTCCGTATCGATCTGTTTTCGATTGATCCCGTTCAATCAGGACATCACTGCCGGCAGGCAAGGCGTCTTTCGTAAAACGCGAAGCTTCCGGTCCATACGGTTGAACCGTTTTTTCCGGATTGACTGTTTCTGGGGTATCGACCAACAGCAGGCGGACATCTTCTATCTGACCGTTTTCCAGTCGAACTTTGACCGTATCTCCATCGATGACACGCTCGACGATCGCTTGTGTCACCTTCTCCTCTTCCGGCTGTTGAATCCCGGTCTGTGCATCCGGTTCCGGCTCAAGTGCACAGCCGGTTATGAACATGACGCCGATTATGAACAACATATAACTAATCCATCTTTTCATCTGAAAGTTCCTCTCCTATCTGACGAATCATGAAAAAAACGCCGACATGAGACACGTCGACGCTTTATTTCCTCAATTGATCCGGCAATCCGTCGTACAGCTGACGGGAATGACCCGATTTTTAGCGACGCGGTCATAGATTGCTGCACCGATTCCGAGACGAATCGATAACGAGACAAACGGATACGCCGGTCGTAGAAACGGCAACGTCTTTGTCAGTAAACGAATACCATGAATCCCGGCATACCGGACACCTTGTTCGGTTTCGACATGCATCCGCTCGAGTAAAGCCGGCTGTTCAAACGTCCGGACTTGCCGTGCATCGATGAACGTCAACTGATCAAACCGATCCAGCTGTTCCAAGAACCGCTTGGATTTCTGACAAAGTGGACACCAGCCGTCAAAATAAACCGTCAACGTTCTCATTCGGCAGCCAGCACTTTTTCCACGTCCGTTTTGTTCGTATACAACGTATAGAAGGCTTCAGCCACGTTTTTCGGATCAAGCGCCGTTCCGCGTTTGACTTCACCCGCAATCGTGACCGTACCGACGTAAACGTTGTCGTCTTTTAACGTGTCGTGCAGCATATGCGTCAACTGACGCACGCCGGCTTTCCCGATTGAGAGACCCGGCAGTGATTTGATGGCGTGAAGAGCGGCACCACCACCTGTGATGAGGATTGCCCCGTCTTTACGCGCAATCATATCCGGTGCAACGATTTGTGCGGCATGTAACGCCCCGAGCACATCGATTTCGAATTCTTTTGTAATCTGTTCTGCCGACACCTCAAGGACCGATGCCTGATGTAAAATCGAAGCGTTGTAGACGAGGACATCGATTTGCCCGTACTGATCTTTTGTCCATTCGACAAGCGATTCCAGATCCGTCCGGCGTGACGCATCACATTCGACGCCAACGGCTTCAATGCCTTGTTCCTTCAATTCCGTGATGACGGCTGCCAGTGTTTCTTGCGTGCGCGCGGCACAGACGACTTGAAAGCCTTCTTTTCCGAATCGTTTACTGATTTCTGCTCCGTTTCCTGGACCTGCTCCGATGACGATGACTGTTTTCATAATCTGTTCCCCCTTGTTTTTTCCTTCTACTCTATTCCCGGAATCAATTTGATTTACTCAAAAATCCAGTAAAGACGGTCCTTTTTCCTCTTTTTCCTGAGCCACTCCCATGAATCGGGCAAGCATCGGGTCAACTTCCGGCGTTGCCGGCTGGGATGTCGGCATCATGACAGATGCAGTCGTTTGTTCTGTCTGCGGTTGCTCCAATAACAATTCACAGTAGGCTTTCATGGCCGCAATGTGTCCCGTTTGATCGGTGCTGCTTGTCTGTTCAATCTTCGTCATCGTCTGTCGCATTTTTTCGATGACCTGCTGTTCTGTAATCATCTTTCTCACCTCATATGATAAATTGAATGTATTAACCGAAAAGGAAGTGTCCTTATGATCCGTACTGCTTTAGTTGGTTTTGGGCTTGCCGGCGAACATCTGCATGCTCCGTACATCACTGCTCCTGATTATCAGCTCGTTGCCGTCCAATCCAGTCGTCCGGAAGCCGTTGCCGGAAGTTATCCGGATGTGCCGGTCTACGCGTCACTCGAACAGTTATTGGCGGCGGAAACGATTGATCTTGTCGTCATCGCCACACCTAACGCCGAACATTATCCCCTCGCCCACACGGCCCTTTTGGCAGGGTGTCACGTCTTGGTCGAAAAGCCCTTTACCGTCACCTTGGCTGAAGCCGAACAGTTGACGGATCTAGCAAAAAAACAACAGCGTATACTCACAGTTTACCATAACCGCCGTTACACAAAAGACTTCCGGACCTTACTCCAACTGGTCGAAGACGGCGAACTCGGACGGGTTCAGACGCTGGAAGCGCATTACGACCGGTATCGTCCGACCGTTCGGGCACGCTGGCGGGAACAAGACGTTCCCGGAGCCGGTCTCCTTTACGATTTGGGGTCACATTTGATCGATCAAGCACTGATGTTGTTTGGCGAGCAGCCCGACCGTGTCTTTTGTGACCAGACGATCCAACGTCCTGATGGTCCGGTCGAAGATTACACGCATCTGATTCTGACCTTCGGAACCCGTCGTGCCATCCTGCACATCGGATCGCTTGTGCCGGCTCCCGGTCCTTCGCTTGCCGTTCATGGGACAAAAGCCAGTTATTTCGTCGATCATGTCGATACGAAACAAGAGACATACACGTGGGGCAGACCAGAACAACCGCTCGAAGCCCGTCCCTTCCTTGAATCCGGCTTTAAAAACTATTATCTTGATCTCGCAGCAGCGCTTCGAAACGAGGCACCACTGGCTGTTACGACAGAGCAAGCCCTGCTTGTCATGAAAATCATCGATTGTGCTCAAAAAAGCGTAAAAGAGGGTAAATGGATAGAAGTAGAATAAATTAATCCATTTCAGACGAACAGGGGGAAATACGCATGTTTTCAAGTACGGAACGAACAGCATGGCTAGAAGAGATGGGACAGGAACTGCTGGATGTATTGGTCATTGGCGGCGGAATCACCGGGGCCGGGATTTTACTGGACGCTCAAAGCCGGGGCATGCGGACCGGGTTGATTGAGATGCAGGATTTCGCAGAGGGAACATCAAGCCGTTCGACGAAACTCGTCCACGGCGGCTTACGTTACCTGAAACAATTTGAAATCAAGCTGGTCGCAGAAGTCGGGAAAGAACGGGCAATCGTGTATGAGAACGCTCCGCACGTCACGACACCCGAGTGGATGATGTTGCCACTTGTCGAAGGCGGGACGTTCGGCAGTTTTTCAACATCGATCGGTTTACGTGTCTATGATCAATTGGCAGGAGTCCGACGACATGAACGACGGACGATGTTGTCAAAAGAAGAGACGCTTCGTTATGAACCTCTTCTCCGATCGGAACACCTCGTCGGCGGCGGACGTTACGTCGAGTATAAAACGGATGATGCCCGACTGACCGTCGAAGTCTTAAAGGCGGCTGTCGGATACGGTGGACGCGCCGTTAATTACACGAAAGCGGAGTCACTCGTCTACCATAACGGAAAAGTCGTCGGGGTCGAAGTCCAAGACGTCTTAAGCGGTAAGACGTACACGATTCGTGCTAAAAAAATCATCAATGCAACAGGTCCATGGGTGGATGAGCTGCGCGAAAAAGACGGTTCAAAAGCCGGGAAATCACTTCACCTGACAAAAGGGATTCACCTCGTCATCGATCAGGCCCACTTCCCGTTGCAACAAGCGGTCTACTTTGACGTCGCGGATGGACGCATGATTTTTGCGATTCCACGCGAAGGCAAAACGTACGTCGGAACGACCGACACGAACTACCAAGGGGATATTTTGGAACCTGGTGTCACGGAAGAGGACCGCGACTATATCCTCGACGCGACGAACCAGATGTTTAATGTCGAACTTCGGCCGGAACATGTGGAATCGACCTGGTCCGGATTACGTCCGTTGATTCATGAAGACGGAAAAGACCCGAGCGAATTATCACGGAAAGACGAAATCTTCGTCTCAAAATCCGGATTGATGTCTATCGCCGGCGGGAAATTGACCGGTTACCGGAAGATGGCCGAGCGGATCATCGACATGGTCGCGGATCAGTTCAAAGAGGAAGAAAATCGGATTTATCTGGCATCGCGGACCCGTGACATCTTACTCGGTGGTGGCCATCCCGACGGCAGTAAAGGATTTGCCCGTTATTTGAAAGAACAGCAGCCAAAAGGCGAAGCCCTTGGACTGTCGCCGAAAGAAGCAACGTGGTTGATTCAACGCTACGGCACCGACGTCGAACGCGTCTTTGAATTGATTCGTTCACGCGGCAGCGAAGCCGAACGGTACCAGTTGCCGTTACACTGGTTTGGCGGACTCTTGTACGGACTCGAAGCGGAACTCGTCATGCAACCGGGCGACTTCTTGAACCGCCGCGCTTCTGCCGTCTTCTTTGATTTCCCGAATGCCGAAAAACATGCTGACGGTGTACTTGCCTTGATGCGGAGTGAACTTGGTTGGTCAGCGGAAGAGGAAGCCAAAGCCAACGAAAGCATTCAGCGGGAGTTTGACGCCGTTCGAATTAAAAGCTCGATTCCAGCACTCTGATGCATCATTGGCGGACTTCTGCTTTGGTTGAAGTCATCACAGAAAAAATGCGACCCCTCTCGGGATCGCATTTTTTTATTTGTCGTCCGAAGCTGCGAATTCAGCTGCCGGCATATTTTCTGGAGACAATTTTGAATTCTTTCGAGCAAACGCAAAGTACAGGACAAGTCCAATCGCAAGCCAGATGAGGAATGCAATCCACGTCTCGAGTTTCAAGTTGAACATTAAGAAGAGACAAGAAGCGATCGCTGCAATCGGCACATACGGCATACCTGGACATTTGAATGCCCGTGGGAGATCCGGTTGTGTTTTGCGAAGGATCAAAACAGCGACTGAGATTAAGACGAACGCTGCAAGAGTTCCCATGTTAACGAGGTTGGCGATGACATCAAGTGGAACGAATCCAGCAACTGTCGCGCTACCAAGACCAATCATCCATGTTGCTTTGAACGGTGTTTGGTATTTCGGGTGTACTTCTGAGAACACTTTCGGGAACATTCCGTCACGTGAGATAGCGAATGCCAAGCGAACCATTCCGTATGTCATAACGATGATGACGGTTGTGATACCGAGAATTGCACCTAAATCGATGAAGCCTGCAACCCAGTTTTGACCTGCCATTTGAATCGCGAGTGAGACCGGGTGATCGACACCAGCAAACTGTTGGTAAGGAACGATTCCTGTCATGATGGCGGCAACGATGACGTAAAGTACTGTACACACTGCCAATGAACCGATGATTCCACGCGGTAAGTTCTTTTGTGGTTCTCGCACTTCTTCTGCTGCTGATGTAACGGCATCAAAGCCGATGTACGCGAAGAAGACGATGGCGGCTCCTGAGAAGACGCCACCCCAACCGAATGGTGTGAACGGAGCCCAGTTCGTCGGTTCGACATAGCCGACACCAACGACGATGAACAAGACGACGACGGCAAGTTTAATGACGACCATGATATTGTTGACACGTTTTGTTTCTTTAATTCCCATCGATAAGAGAGCTGTAATCGCAAGTAAAATCAAGAAGGCCGGTAAGTTAAAGAACGTTTTGGCCCCTTCGACTGCTCCTGGAGCAGCTGTAAGTGCCGTCGGGAGGCTTACTCCGAACCCACCGAGAAGCGATTGGAAGTAACCGGACCACCCTGCCGCGACGGCACTGGAGGCGAGTCCGTACTCCAGTATTAAGTTCCAACCGATGATCCAGGCAAAGATTTCACCCATCGTCGCATACGTATACGTATAGACGGATCCACTCACGGGAATCGTCGAAGCGAACTCCGCATAAGCAAGTGCTGCTAACCCACAGGCAATGGCAGATAAAATGAAAGAAACAATAAGACCAGGTCCTGCTGTCAATGCTCCTGTTCCGGTTAGGACAAAAATCCCCGTACCAATGATGGCGCCAATTCCTAAAAACGTTAAATCCATTGCGCCAAGATTTCGAGCAAGTCCGCTGTTGCGCTGACTCGCAGCAATCATAGCGGAAACATCTTTTTTCCGCGTCAAACTCATGATGGTACTCCCCCTGTTGTGTGTTTAGTTCGTATTACAAAACATGTTTTGCAATTACTTAAACCAAAATTTACGAAGTTTTCAGATAAATTGATATAGGTCATTTGTACTATTTGTAAATTGATATCCGCTTACATAATTTCCGGTCACTAAAAAAAATTCTTTCCGCAGCCTTTTAAACAGGCTTCCAGAAAGAATTTTTTAGATGAAATAATCTTCAAATACAGAGATCAAATATAGGGATCACCGATTAGCTAACCAAGTTAAAAACACTTGGAAATCAAGGGTTGTGCGTGCCGCATAGGCACTTGACCAGCGTTGGATTTGTCGGGTGAATTCTGCATCGGATACTCCGATCGATTCGATGATGACGACGTCCGCATGATGCTTTAAAATATCGACATCAATTCCGGCATCCATGTCTGCCCGTGCATGGATTTTGGCGGTAATTTGACCTTGAATCGAAAGGACGTTTTCGAGGTCTTCCTGGCTCTTGATATGCTTCGCTTTTAATTTCTTTTTGTAAGGGGAACGTTCGCGGAGATAATATTCTTTTCCATTCATCGTCACATATCCAAGATAAGGATCTTCATGTGCCTGCATGGCTTTTTGCGACGTCACGACACGGCGTCCTTGATGGACCGCTTCGACGTCTTCCAAATAGACGGGCAGAAAGAGCGCCGGCACTGGCGATTGCGCTTGTTTCATCTCTAAAATCAAATCTTCATGTTCGCCGCCCTTTCCTTCCACGAGGATGTAATACCGTTCGAGACCAATTGATGCCGTGCCGCTATCCAGTTTATAGACGATATCTTTAATCTCGTAAAATCCTTCTTTCTGCCGGTCTTCTTCATCAATCGAAGCGATGTAATCCGGCCAAATCGATTCAATGGCGGCATACGTCGCTGCATCGACTTGCTTCATGTCCGGTAAATCGGCAAATTTGCGTTGTCCTTCGACGACAGTGGTCCGTTCCCCCAACAAATCCGCCTTCTTTTTTTCTGCCTTTTTGATCAGTTTGCGAATCGGTCCTTTTGTATTATCGATCGTAAAACACACTTTGCTTGGATTTTTACCGTTGGCATATTGCCGTAAGTCATCTAAGTAATGGTGGACATAGGCAGCGATTGCCGGTTCCGGATCGTATCCCGCTTCCTTCGCAAACAGTTGGACGGAGACGGCCATTCGGATCACATCGTACAAATAAGAACCGAGGTACCCTTCATCAAAATCATTGACATCATAAATGATTTCGCCTTTAGCATTCCCATGGACTCCGAAATTTTCAAAATGTAAATCACCCTGAATCCAAGTCGGCGTCTCACTTGGTGTATCAAATCCCAATGGAATTCGAGTCAAATCGTAATAAAAGAGATGAGAGCTGCCACGGAAAAAAAGAAACGGGCTGGTACTCATCTTTTGATACTTCACTTGTCGTGCTGTTTCATCCAGTCCCCGAATTTCGTGATCGTAAAAATCGAGCACCTTTGCAATCGTTAACTGTCGAATTTCTTCATATACACGTGTGAACATGGAAAACCCTCCTTTTTAAAATTAGTAAAAAGACAGCAAAACGAATCCGCTTTGCTGTCTTTTGTCTTCATTATTCGAAGTGTTTTTTATATTCCCCATATCCCGCAGTATCAAGCTCTTCTAACGGAATAAAGCGCAGGGCTGCCGAATTGATGCAGTAGCGTAAGCCACCCAACTCTTTTGGACCGTCATCAAAAATATGACCAAGATGACTGTCTGCATTAGCGGAACGGACTTCTGTCCGCGTCATGCCGTGCGTCGTGTCGAGTTCGACTTCCATTTTGTCTTCAGAAATCGGTTTTGCGAAACTCGGCCATCCGCAGTTCGAGTTAAACTTGTCTTTTGACGTAAAGAGTGGTGTTCCATCGACGATATCGACATAAAGACCCGGTCGTTCTTCATCCCAGTATTCATTGCGGAAAGCCGGTTCTGTACCGTTTTCCTGTGTGACTTTATACTGGATCGGCGTCAGACGTTGTTTTAATTCCTGTTCCTTGCCTTGATCCTTCCAGGCTTCTTTGACGAACTTCGCCCGACCGGAGCCGACACTATACATCTGATAGCGGAACGGATTTTTTTTGTAATAATCTTGATGGTACTCTTCCGCCGGCCAGAATGGTTTCGCCGGACGAATGTCGACAGCTACCGGTCGTGAGAAACGGCCGGATGCGTCAAGCGCCGCTTTTGAACGTTCAGCTGCTTGTTTTTGTTCTTCATCAGCATAGAAAATGGCTGGTTCGTACGATTGACCGCGGTCGTTAAACTGCCCGCCGCCGTCCGTCGGATCGATTTGGCGCCAAAAAATTTCAAGTAATTCCTCATACGTAATGACAGACGGGTCATACGTAACTTCTACGGCTTCTAAATGTCCTGTTGTTTCTGAACAGACCTCTTTATAAGTCGGGTTTTCTGTATGACCACCTGTATAACCGGAAATGACTTGTTCGACACCATCATATTTATGAAATGGCTTGACCATGCACCAAAAACAGCCACCTGCGAATATTGCTTTTGCCATCTAGCTTCCCCTCCTCTGTATATGCCTATTTTAACGCGTTCCGTCCCACTCCCCTACTATCTTGCTCAGTCAATCTTCGGGATTCGCTTTTAAGCG